>Ga0208492_1000501_pt1 | contig 32589 bp, 21 predicted proteins | sample Subbioar_CSW14AB_FD_184820 | JGI IMG/M metagenome (GOLD analysis project Ga0208492, IMG submission 184820) | Serpentinite rock and fluid subsurface biosphere microbial communities from McLaughlin Reserve, California, USA - CR12Mar_CSW14AB (SPAdes) | ecosystem: Environmental > Terrestrial > Deep... | reverse complement strand
CTGCAGATCGGGAGTATCGGGCATGGAAAATGACGAACCGTCGATCAGGAAGGTGCGGTGCCCATGCCATCGGCCGTTGGACGTTTCGGGGATGAAAGCCTTGATCAGCGCGCGAAGGATTGCTCGGTAAACGGCCGGAGGAAGTCGGGCTCGCGCCTGGCAATAGGCCGAGTCGAACGTTTTCTTGGCGAGCGTTGCGATATGCTCAAGGGAGGTATTGCCACTGAGGACCTAGAGCAAGAACCAGTGAAGGGTGGCATAGGGACAGAGGATCCCGGCTCGCCAACGGTGCCCAACTTGCCGACAGACCCTTTGGACGGTCGAGCGATCCAGAAGGTTGCCGAGGTCTTGCCGAATCCGCCGCAGTGCGGTATCAATCCGTCGGTACATCAGAGCCTCCTTGCCGAAGGGTTGTGTGACAATGCTATGGTGCCAGGAGGCCGTCGCTCTTCTCAAGTCCTTTTGCCTTTTGAGCTTACCGCTCGCTTAGTGCCATTCTAGAATGTCTCCTTTACCGCTTCCGTGACAGTAAAGTAGAATGTCCCCTTTTGCCCTCCCTCCGCCGTTAGCAACTATCTCAGATGAAAGCGGCTAAATAGCCGCGCGGTTCAAATGGCGCGTTCGATAAAATGGCCATTCCTGAATATAATTAATAGCCTTTTAGAATCTCTAGAAAATAAAGTGCAAACAACAACTGATTTATGGTCCAATTCTATAGTTTGTTTTAAATCAAGAGACAGATCATAAATACTTATTTTGCTATTTTCGGTCTCGACCGATTGTTTAAGTGAAATAGCTATCTTGTTTGATTGCGCCGATATCGCAATGCATGAAGGTATGCCTTTTGGAGAAATGGATTTTTTTGCATAAAAATACACCGGATCCAATCTGGCTACCTCCCAAGACTCTGTGCCATTTCGGCCGTTTATTATTCCGTAGCATAAATTTGGATTGTTATTAAATACAAATAGCCTAGAAAAATAAGTATTCGTTATTTTGCACATCTCGCAGCAATTAAAACTATCAATGGAGAATATTCGCGGACCTCTTTCCATGCCGGTGACGTTAACACACAGCCTATCGCTGGGAAAATAAAGTGAAATGGGAACGACTCCACCGACATCGAATGATTTGATAATCCGGAAGGGAGAAATCGCCGCAAAGGACACCTTAGAATTTAAGCTGCCAGATTCAGAAATCATGCCAATGATGGTTTCCGCAGCATTGCAAGATAAGTATTCGGCGTTTTTCTCTCCGGTCTCGCATATAGTTGTTTTGCTTTTTGTTTTGTTCGAGTATTTTAGCAGCCTGCCATTATTATTCAAATAAAAAACATTTAAAGACTCGCCAATAAATGAGGCGCAAGATACACCATTATCTATGATGGCAATATTGGCGGTTCCTTGAGAAAAATCTATAAAACATAATCTTCCATCTTGAACATAAATAGCTGAATGTGAATCGGCGGATGTTTTAACGGATGTTAAATCGTCCCGATTAAAAGGGATTAAAATTGGGCTTGTAAGTGCTGGCGATATTAAGCCGCCTATAAAGGCCGTCATGACAAGCATGGTTGTGGATTCGATCATATTAGGCCCCAATTAGTTGCCTTTTTGAAAATGGTCGGAGGGAGGGCGCGGCATTGACGCGACTCCTTGGGAAATGGTATTGCTAAAAAGATAGCGACCAAAAAGACATAATTTAAGTTTGACGTTGCGCTTGCTTTAAAAAAGCAAAAAATAGCCTTGAAATTATTATCGTTTAATGGTGCATCTAGATGGACGTGCTGCCGATGATCATGGAGCATCAAGTAGAATTCACCGAGCGCACAAAAAGCATCTTCAAATCCTTCACAGGTGCCGAAATTCGCAGGGGCGATATAAATGGCTTCCATATAGATCGAGCTCAAAAGGTCATTTTTTTAGGCTGTAAATTACTGTAAATGGTGAATTTATATTAGGCACTAGTCTTTCTTTTCTTTTGGAGGGTATGGAATCTCAATCCAGCCACCGCCGGGTATTTTCTTTGGGTCTTTTCCAGACGACCATTTTTGCGGTGTTTGAAGCCACCAGCCACAACATCCGTTGGCCGCAATAATTGGCCTCTGGAGGCACATCGAGTTAATTTTATTCGCTTCTGCGTTCTCTCCAGAATGGCACCATTCGAATCGATAGATGCACTCTTTGTTTGTTTTTTGACGCATTAATTCGCAAAGGCCTGGATTCTTAAGTAGTTCCGTGCCCCCGAACCGACCTCCTGGCCCTTCGCCAATACCGGGAAACCAATTAAGTGGCATCGATTCTTCGCTGCCATGACCACCAATTACAAAAATCATAATGGAACCATTCTCTAGGTCATTGATTGCTTTTGCGATGTCATTTTGATTGCCTATGTAAGCCCAAATTATAGGAACGCCTGTTGGATCAGTAAAGGTATTCTTGGCCTCTTTAATCCACATGTCAAAGCTATTTTGATCTTTGGTTTCATAATTTGATATTAAACATATAGTACCATTCCATTTTTCGTCTTTGCCAGGTCCAAATTTTATCGGTTTTCGTTCATGAGGTGCCGGCTTTGCCGGAGTGGAGTCGAGTCCACTCGGATCGAGGCTTCCAAGTGGCCCATTTCTTGAATAGCGGTAAATATTAGTATCGCCCGCCGCAAATCCGAGCGGATCATTGGACAACCACCGCCCCAGGGTAGGACTAAACAATCGATTTCTGAAATCAAGGTTGCCGATAATATCCGCCTGGCCTCCTTGATGCAAAAATACCCAATCCTTGGCGCTTGATCCGATCACTGTTCCTGACGAATTTCGAAAGGTCGTTACCCCGAAGGGCGTTTCGGTATAACGTTCCTGGACCGTTCCGCTAGTATTGGTGATTGCGGTCACATTAAAATTGGCATCCTGCAAGGCGTATAGTCGTTCGTCTAGCGTTCCATTGCCATCGGTGTCGCGATCTCGGCTAACCATGGCATCAACATAGACCGGGCTCCATACATTTCTTGTTTTGGTGCTGGAGCCAACCCTCTCTTCGAGCAACTGCCAGTTGGAACTAAAAATGCGATCGGTCGTGGTCGAATTGGCAACGACTTTGACCTTGCGATTCAAACCGTCGTAACTATTCGTTGCGATAACCGTGTCCGACGAGTTCTTGATTTTAGCCACACGGTTCCAAGCATCCCACACGAACCGGTAATTGTTTTCGTCCTTTGTCAGATTGCCGTTGTTATCATATGTGGGTGTCGTGGCGCTACTGACGGATGTGATTTCATTTTGCTTGTTTGCGCCACGAGCCTGCGTGACACCATTTGTGGTGACGCTGTCCCAGTTGCCAGTCGCGTCGTAATCCCAGCTTTGAGCGCTGGTGGGAGAACCAGTGACATCTGTCTTGCTGCCATTGAGCGTGCCGAGCTTGTAGGAAGTAATTTGATTCAGATCATCATAGGTGTAAACTTCGCTCAAGCCAGTGTTGACCGTATTCTCTTTGTAGAGTACATTGTCGTTACGATCATAGCTATACTTGAATCGGTCTATGTCGACATTGCTGCCATTGATCCAGCGCTGATCGACAGTGCGACCAAACCGATCCAGCCCAATATATTGATCGCCGGCATCGCTAGTCGATTCACCGGTCAGTTTGATGTAGCTGAGGTCAACGCCTGATTGGGAATGGGCGCGTTTGACCACAATTCCCAGACCCAGATAAGTGAGCGACTCAAGCGTATTGGAGGAATCGCTGATTGATGTAAGGCGGCTGATGCTGTTGTCGAGGCCGCTGGCGTAGTTATAGTTGATAACATAGCCGGAAGCGTAAATCACGCTTGTCAATCGGCTATGATTGGCACTGCTCGCCATTTCCGAATAGGTGTACTGGACATTAGAAGATGAACCTGTGACAGCACCACTGTGTTCTTGCCATTCCTTGGTGAGTTGGCCCAAGCCATTGAATTCGCGTTTGACCTGATTGACGATACTGCCGCCGCTTACCGCATCGTAGCTGGTGAACAAGTAGGGAATTCCGTGAGTGTCGTAGGCGGTCGTGGTCAGTCTCACCGTTCCGTCAACACCGGAACCCAAGGTCGTTACGGCATCGGTCGCTTGGCGGCCTAGAACGTCGTAGGTATAGGTGTGGACATTGCCGTTGCGGTCGCTGACGGTTAATTTCTGACCGAGGGCATTGCTTGTGATGACATCTTTGTCAGCGGAACTGCTTGCGCCGGTGGAAGAGTCGGGATAACGAACTTCTTTGACAAGATCGTTCGAATTGAAGGCGTTGCCGCCACTGGTGCTGATTCCGTAAACCCATTCTGTGGTTTGCTGTCCATTTGAGGGTAGGTTAACTTTCACCCTGATCATGCCTATCGCGTTGTATGTATAGTCGGTAGTCTTATTGGCCGTATCGGTGACGATGCCGTTGGTATAATTTTCTACGATCCTCGTTGCGCGTCCAAGGCTGTCGTAAGTTGTCTTTGTTAAGATTCCCTTGGAGTCTGTCACATCCTGTGGTAGGCCCGAGGCGGCATATCCATGCGTTGTCACGAGGACTGTGTCGCTACGACTGGGGACTGAACCGGGTCGTGTATAGGAGCTGCCGCCGTTAGTGCCGACATCGACCAAATTGACCAACCGGTCTGCGCCATCGTAATAGGCCGCTTGGTAAGTAACTCGAGCCTTATTGCCGCTAGAGGCGTTGCCTAATTCTCCCGTTCCCGTATCGTCGTGAAAATGCTGCTTCGTCGTTGTAAGTATGACATTCCCATTGTTATCGTGGGAAAACTCCACTTGTTCTAACACATTGTCATTGGTCACATCATCGGCATCGGACCAGCTAGTGTCGCTTCCCCCATCGGATACGTAGCTCTTGACCGCTCGGCCGGCGCCATTATAGGTGAATTTCTGTACTAAACCACCTGGCACGGAGGCCTTGATTGTCTGGCCATTCTTATCATACCAAATATTTGTTGTCAAACTGTCACTGCTGGCCGTTCCAGTGCTTGAGTTGACTGAATAGGTCAAGGTGCGGTAGACTCGATTTTGCTCGTCGTAGAGTGATTCAGTTTGGGCACGGAGTAGCGAACTGCTTGGAGCGTCCGGCACTCCGTTTGTCGTGGTGATTGAGACGTTATCGCCATCGTAGGTCCGAGACTTTATCAATTCGTTTAGATTGTCGTAATCAGTATAGAAGATCGGCCGGTTAACGTCGGACGCCTCGCTCACCTCAATGCCGAACTTGCCCACAACAGACCGATTGCGCCAATCGTACCACACTTGTTTGACTCGGGGGGACACACTGCCACCCGGGATTTCAGTTATCTTGGTGATGTTACTGTTGCCAATGCCCCCGTTGTCGTATTCGTAGTCCATGACCTTGACCATATCCGTCCCAGCAATATTCGTTGGTGACCAAAGGCCAGATGTCGGCGTATCGTCCAACCCAATCCATTCGCTCACTTTTCGGCCCAAACTGTCCAAATTTGACCGATAGATCGTTCCGGTTGGCATGACCACGCCGGTCCTTCGTCCTCGTTGATCATAGCGGTATGCGGTTAGATAAAAGTTGGTATTTTCCGTGCCAAAACTTGTTGAGGTCGAATAAGTCAATCCAGATAGATCAAAATAAACGTCATCATTGGTGACTTGGCCCCCAATGCTCATGTAGCTTCGGCTCAACGATTGCAAGGAGCCAATCGACTCCGAACCTGTCGGCCGACTGCCGGAGGTGCTGGGCGTCGCGCTCATGGTAAGCACTTCGCCATAGCCGTTGATCCAATCCTGACGAACCACAACAATCGGCCCAGTCGGGACCAGATTGACCGCATCCCATCCATTATATCGACGCACCTCATGAGTGGCGTCTTTGTAAACCGTGTAATCGATCCGCCCATTAGGACGGGTTAATTTCGTGGTTCTTCCTCTGCTGTCCACTTCCAGCGATGTGATCAGATGCAACCCACCGCCAGAAGGGGTGCTCCATCCGCTGGGAAGATTGCTGAACGTACCTGTTTGGGTCGTATCCACGTCCTTGATGACCTTTGTTACCGCCCCAGTGCCTTGGTCAAATTCACGGTAGGTCAAGAACCCCAAAGCATCCTTCATCCATATGGCCCGCCCAAAGGTATCAAGGAATACCGTGGACGATGCCGCCGAATTGGGGCCATTTTGAGCCGTGGTTACCGTCGGAAGAGTGATGGTCTTCGATTCGATTTGTTGCGATGAGGAGACCCAAGTATAGGCCATGGAGGTCGTCTGACCTCCTGTTCCATTAGTGTTGCGATAGACAGTCGAGCTTGCTGGGTGATAGGTCGTTTGCGAATTGGCCGTTCGAGCGATATAAGTGTAATCTTGCTGAGGAATAGCGGTGCCGGTTTCTCCCTGTTGAATCGAAATTGATTTCAAATACCCGGTAACATTACCAGCGGTCGACGTCGTTGCAGTCGTGGATATTCCAAATCCGTAGTTGGTGACCAATCCCGCGCTATTGCGAATATACTGGTAATCTCCCGACACATTGTTCAGAAGATCAGCCTTTGTCTCGTCGTACCCGGAAATTGCCGCAGTATCGGCTGCAAGAATTAAGCGACCTTGACTGTCATAGCGGCTATAGGTTGGCCATTCTTGCGAATTCGTTGTGTCCTTAAAAACCTTGAGAATTGTTTCGCCGATGAAATTTGTGTAAACAATATTCTGATTTCCATCGGGGAGTGTTTCAACGGTTTTAGTGCGCCAGTTGTTGTAGCCATTTGCAAAAGAACTAAAAGTATAAGAGTATGTATACTCGCCGAGACCACCGGTACAAACCGGGCATCCTTCGCCTTGCATCACGGCCTTTGAGATTTGTTGGCCAGCACCGTACTCATAGTATGCACTAGCGTAATCGTCGACTTGACCATCCGTGGCCGTGTCGGGTGTGGCATACGTCCCTTTCAGGCGGTCGTAGGATGGACCGCTAAACAGGTATTTTAAACCGCCAACATACCCTATCGAACTCGAAGAAGTGTAGTATCGCATATATTGCGTGTCGATGACATTTCCCGCCCCGTCTTTCGATTCAACAAGCTGCAGATCGCCGGCATTGCCATTGGAACTGCCGGTGCCGTAATAGGTGTATTGGATCGACCGGACCGTATCCCAAGAACCGGAATTGATCTTGCGACGCAGAGTCACCGTGTCGACCTTGCCACTATTGGTTCCAGAAGAGAGGTAGGTGTAAAGGAAAGATTCCGTGGTCGTGGTAGATCCGACTGTGACAGCTCTTTGATATTCCGTCATCTGGCCGGAGCCATTGTAAGTGTAGTCGAGTGTATTTCCCGAAGTGTCGATGGTTCGCTTCACCTGTCCGCGCTGTGCGGAAGGGAGAGAAGTAGAGAAGTTATAGTATTCTGTTTTATTCCCTACGGTATCAGTCATGGTGTATAGGCCGGAACCGGAATTGTAGGACAGCGCATTCTGTAAATAATTTCTTGGAGTATAGCTTCCAAAAGATGAATTAAAAAGGTAGGCGTCTTTTCCTGAAGAAACGACAGCAACCGTGCTCTTCGAATCGATTTTTAGAAAAGGCCGAGCGGGGCTAACAAGGTTATTGCCATTCGAACCAGAAGAACTATTTCCCGGTTGGTTGCTCCAGGTTAGTTTGGCACCAGCACCCTTGCCAAAACCATCGACCTTAAGATCATTGGCCAAGGGAATGGTTACTGAGCCATCGGTATAAGACACACCTCCTGGCGAAACAGACGGGCGGCCAAATCCATCGAGGCCAAATGCCGTTTCAACGGAACCATCATCTGCCGCACATGTGGGTTCCGGGAGAGTTGGAGAATTACCGTCGTTTGAACTTTCAGGATCAGGATCGTCAATGTCCGTGTCCGTTTCTTCTTCGTCCGGATCTGGCACTGTTGGTGAAATCATGTCATCGTCTTGCAATACGACCACAGCGACAGAGGGGCTTCCTGTGGTGCAATATGCGGTGCCATTTATCGTCACGACGATCGTTTCAAATCCTTCATCTTCACTGTCGGCGAAGGTTGGAAATGAAACCGTTGTACTGGTTTCGCCGACCGGGACGGCGCTGCCAGTAAACCAATAGTAATCATTGCCCGTGCCATTGGTCCCAGTTCCACTGTAACTAAGTGAGAAGCCGGCAGACTTGCTCGTATCCCCAGTCCGAATGATCTTTAAACTCGCGTATCCGCCTTCCGTAACTAAAGTTGTTATCGCCTCAATAGAAACGGTCGGTGCGTCCCAGAACGGAGTGACTATGGGCCCTCCCGACGAACGATTGGCACCTGCAACAAACAATCCGTTGTCGTAGTCCTCTCCAAATGGATCAAAAGTGACGAGATCGTCTTGCGCCGACATCGAGGCTACGCGGCCTTCACCTTCTCCCGGGGCGGTCACGGCGACGACCTCGACTTTGCCGTCGGAGTCGGAATCGGTGGTGCCAATGCGGATGCCTCCCGTGTAATCGGAGAAGAATTCTCGTGACAAAATAGTCGATGTGTCCAGGCCGGAGAACACGCGGACACGCGATCCTCCGTTGGCTTCGCCCGCAATGACATCGGCGTATCCATCCCCATTGGCATCACCCATGGTCAAACTAACACCAGAGGTATAGGTAGCCTCAAATGCAAAGTAATTCTGGATTTGAGCGCCGTTGCCTCCATCAAATACGGAAATCGCCGAAGTGCCCCCCTCACTTCCGGCAACGGCAACATCTCCCTTGCCATCGCCATTCACATCGCCCACGGCGACGCGCATCCCCTGGGCCATGCCGGAACTTGCCAAGTTCCACTCATGAATCAAACTGCCGCTGTAGCCACTGTAAGCGCGAACAAGGAGGGCGCCATTGCCGCCATCGGTTCCCGCTACGATGTCAGCGTAGCCATCCCCATTGACATCGCCGGCGGCGACATAAACTCCTTCTGACGAGCTATTCGGAAAGGCCTCAAACTCATCTAACTTACCTTGGAATTGCTTGCCATCGATCCCATTGAAAATTCGAATCAGGGTTCCCTGGTTTCCCTGTCCGGTGATGATGTCATCGGTTCCGTCGCCATTGACATCAGCGACCGCAACCCGCACGCCGCCTATATAGTCTTCTGCATAAGCAAGGAACTCGTACTGTTCGGTCATCGTCGCGGAATCGTACACCTTCACCAAGGGCGTTGAGCCTTCATCGGCTCCCACTGCCACCAAACCCGACCCCTCGGCGGGTGTGGGAACGCTAAAGGAAATTACACCCGTTCCATTTCCTGGTGTACCTCCGCCGGAATCGCCGTTGCCGGAAAATGGCGACTCGGTGGATTTGACCGATCCATTGTCTTGCACTTGGAAGAACGCCAGATGTCCCACGCCGTGTTGCTTGGTCAGCACGGAGATTCGATGGTCCAGGCCGGTCGAAACAACCCCCGCCGCGGAATCGGTTGAGGAAATCGGCCCGCCATAAAAACTAGCAAGTTGTTTGCCTGTTGTGCCATCGAAAATTTTGACATGCGGCGCACCCTTGGTCGGGGTGGTGACCACCTCGCTTGAACCATCGCCATCAAAATCAGCGGTGCTTATGGAGACCCCGCCACGGAACTTTGCATCGTAGGCAAAATAACTCTCTACCACTTTGCCTGAGTTAATATCAAATGCTTTGACATGGGGCCCCGCACCGGCGCCTGCGCCGCTGAAGATGGCAGGATCGCCACTGGGGCCATAGCCCAAGGCAACCTTAACGCCTCCCGTAAAGGAACTTGTGTAAGCAAAGAAGCTTTTCAGTGTTTCTCCCGTGGGGGAGAAGACTTTGACATGAGGGCCGCCATTGCCATCGGTGCCGGTGACGATCCCCATTTGGCCGCCGCCGATATCGCCGGCCGCGATGTTGACGCCGCCCGAGTAATTGGGCGCATAAGCAAAAAAGCTGGCAGTGAGTTTTCCCGTCGCGCCATCGTACACCCTCAAGTTAGGCCCACCGCCAGCACCCGTTGACGTCACTAAGTCTAGAGTACCGTCTGAGTTAAGGTCAGCCATCGTCACGCGGACCCCGCCCGTGAATCCTGTGGCGTAAGGCTGGATGGTTTTCAGCAATTCGCCTTCTTTGCCGTAGATTTTGACGAGACCGGCGGTTCCTGGATCGGCTCCAATGGCGAAGGCTGGGCTCGCGGTCATCACTTCGCGCGACTCTAGTAGCTCAAATTGCGGTCGAAATTGAATGATCGGCCTTTCTGGCTTTTTCGAAAAGCCCATCCAGCGATTCAAAGCCGTAAGAAAATGAGATACGCGACGACGAGGCGAAATACGAGACATGGGCGATCCTTTCCGTCTGAGAGAGTGACTGAAGGACAAAAACCAAGCGCGATTCGTGAAATCCGAAAGCGAAAGAATACTTGATTGGGCTAGAAGGAGTCGAAAGTGACTGGTTGCGAAGCTATGAGGAAGATTAATCGAGGGAGGCACGATGAACAAGGTGAGAAAAACGGAATTTTCCGATTTTTCCGAAAAAAACAATTTCAGAAATTTCCTGAAAGAGTTTGCGATGTACCGGCACTCTTGCCAAGAGAGATCGAATCATCAAGTCTAAAAGCGCTCATGCTGAAGGACTGAGCCAGTAGACACGTCGGCGCTGCGGTAGAAAAGAACCAAGACCTCAGCGGGCTATCTGTGTGTCATATGGAATGATTATTGCTGTTATCTGGTGCCAGGGTTGCCATGGACAAGGGCTAATGTTGTTTGGTGGGCCCTCAAATAACAACTTCCATGTCCAGCTTACAGTTCACCGCGTGTCCCAAAGTGATGCGGCGTTCAACTCCTGAGAAAACCCGCTGAAAAATGCGCGATGAATGGGGAGTAAGAGGACAGGGGTGGCGATATCCGCCCAGTCCGAAGATCGGCGGAGGGAGTTAGGGGGCCTTCAGGTCCAAGCTTTGCTTCGCGGCCTTTTTTAAGGCAACTGGATCGGTGCCAAAGCCTATGAACCCCTTCAGCGTGCGGGTTTGCCCCGGCGCCAAAGGACCAAAGGCCGGATCGCTATGCAGGCAAGGGCAGGGGGCATTGCCCCAGGCGCGCTGGCATCCTTCGAACGCCAGCAGGACGTAGCGCTTGCCTGTCTCGTCCACCGCAAGCGTGTACGGGCTTGCGAACGATTTGTTGTCGTTGCTTTGCGCCTTGAACCCCTTCAAGTTGGCCAGCATCAAACAAACCTGCGCCGAGGCATTCGCCAAGGGCTGGTCGCTGCCATTGGAGAGGGTCAATTGCAAGTCGGCGCCTTGCAGGCTTTCCGTGGGGTTCTTGCATCCCGAGGCCATTGCCGCAAAAGAAATTCCATTGGGTAGTTTGCGTTCCATCGAAATCCGGTCGTCTTCTTCTTTCCATTCCAAAGGCACCAGAGGTGTCTTTTGCAGATCCCAAATGGTGGGAACATGGGTATGGGCCAGGTAGCCGAGCTTTCGATCCCTTCCTTCACCCAGCCAGAGTGCCTCGGGCAAATCAAGCACCGCATAGCCGCCATCTTGCCAGGGGGTGAAAAAACTTAACTTGGTTTCTCGTTGGGGCCGGATCGCGCCATCGCGAAAACCGGTGCGGGGGTGCCGGCCGCCGGGGTAAGGCATGATCCAGGAATCGGTGCGTGAAGGCGCGGACTCAAGGCGCTTTTCAGGTTGAGATTCTCCCGTGGCCAGGCGGTATTCCGCTGGGGTGAATTCATGCATCTGCATGACGGCTTGCCATCTGATGCGGTCGGCCTTGTCCTTGAGGGGGCGCGGCTCCTCAAGGGACTTGCCTTCCTTGATCCGCGCGATCCGGTCGTTGATCGGAAATTGCGGATCGGTGGGTGTGATTTGCGGATCGACATATTTCTCAAGATCACGCATGGCGATACAAGAAAACCCCTCCTTTTTCAGCCAGCGCATCATTTCTTCAAAGCGTTCCAAAGGCGTATTGACCCAGGAATGAGCGGTGTCGGGCACCCCATGGAATTGCAACACGGCAATGCGCCCGCTGCGTGCAAGCGATACCGCGGTCTTGAGGTTATCGAGAGTCCATGTGGGCCGGGAATCGCCCGCCGAGGGAATGAGCAGAGGGTGGTCGAGATAAGGCTCGTAGCCGATCCCCTTGCCGCTGTCGTAAGCGTATTCCGGCGAACCGCCGCGGCGGGCAAAGCGAATTCCTTCGGCCTTGAGCACGGCAAGCGCCGCGGGGCTGATCGCGTTGCCCGGGTAGGCAAAGGTCATCGGTTTCGGGATGCCGTGCTCGGTCATTTTTTTGTTGAGCGCGCGAATCCTGCCAGCCAGATCGGGAGCGGTCGCCGGGCCATGATCGATCGTGTGATTGCCGATTTCAAAGCCGAGCTTGTGCAGGCCGGCGATCTCTTCCCAGGTCATGTAGTCTTTTTTGTTCGTCGGAAAATCGAACCCTTCCGTGACGAAAAAGGTGGCGCCGAAGCCAAGCTCCTTGAGCAGCGGGCCGGCCTGGGTTGCATGGGATTTGGCCGCGTCGTCGAAGGTCAACACCACCAGCTTTTCCGGAATGGGCAGTTTGGCAGGCGGATCGGCAACCTGTTTTTGCGCCGGGAAAGAGAACAAGATTGCCAAAAAGATCGAAGCGGAGCCGATCGCATTCATGATTGCGTACCTGATGATGAATGGCCTGAGGAGGCCATGATATTCATGAGCCTGGAACGGCGAAACTCAAATGCAGTTCGGCATGGCGCAGATGAAGCTGGGTCCAATCTTCATGAGTCATTTTTCCGAGGACCGGGTGAGCGATGATCATCGGAGTCGTTTTGGTCCGCAGGATTGCCTTTTCCAGTTCGATCAGGACGGCCTGGGCGGTTCCTCGATCTGGGTAAAACTCCTCTTCGGCATTCCTTGGCAAGTTGAATCCGGGTTTCATCGGATTTTTGAGGAAGCGTTTTTTGAGAAACGGACCAATGAGCCGGGCAATCAACGGGGCCTTGGGCAAGTTCCCGTCCATCGAGCCAGCGATCGCAACGGTCAGGTGGGCGAGGATTCGTTCAAGCGGCCAGTTTCCCAACATCTTGGTATTCGGGTTTTCGACCAGCGCGGGTGCCTCAATTGCCAGGCCATCAAGCGTGGAAAAATGCAATTCCCGCCTGCCCGGGACAGCTCTCGCAATGACGGTTTTGGCAATATCGGACATGGGAGATCCCGTTTTAGCTAAAAGCACGGATTCCGCCGTTATTCTATGTCTTGAAGAGGGCACTCGGTCTGAGAAAAGGCCGCTCAAACAAGATTCCCGGCAATGCGAATGGGAATCGGAGTGACGTCGTCGTTTTGCGCGAAACGGCGACATCGTTTGAGGACATGGCGAGTCATTTGGAAGCTGCGGAAATCTGGGCGGAAGGTCTCGCCGTCAATCCGGTTCACCCTGCGTGGTTCAGCCTATAAATCACCCGGCGGCAGTGGTCGTTCCAGGCGATGCTGGTCGTTTCCGTGAATTGAAACCCTGCATGGATGAATTGGTTTTGCAACCAGGGTTCGTTGAGTTGAATCATGGCCCGGCTTCCCACGAATTCGCGAATCTTGGGAGAGACAAACGCATCGACCAGAACAAATCCACCGGGTGCCAAAAGCCTTTTGAGATGCGGGAGCATCCCCGCGATGTCGGCCGGGTACATGTGAGTGAAGACGCTTCCCAGGTAGATGATGTCGAAGGCGACCCCCTGTATCGGAATGTCGTTTTGTTCGTTGACGAGAAAGTGGAAGTTGGGCAGCGGAAACTTGCGCCGGCAATAGTTGATGGCGGCGCCGGCGACGTCGGTGCCATAGTAAGTCCCTTGCGGTCCCAAGATGCGCGCCACCGGTCCGGTCAATTGGCCCGTGCCACAGCCAACATCGAGAACTCGCGAGTGCGCGTTCAAACCCATCTGGATGAGGGTGTCGCAATTGCCCTGGCCCAGTTTCTCGTATTCCTCGCGCGTGGCCGGGCCGACGACTGTCCAGAAGTCCTCATCGAGCTGAAAACTGCGGTAAAGCGCTTCGTAGTCGAAATCGGCCGGAGCCCCCTGGGCATCCTGGCCGGAAATATGCCGGGGAAAGCGAACGGCCGTATCGGCCCCGGCAAGCCAGGGGCCGTCGTTTTCGCGCAGGTTGAATTCCACGATACTCTCGAGCACGCTGCCGATCGGCACGGGAACCTCGGCGGACAGGATGCGCCTTTTTCCGGGAGCCAGGGCCGGCAATTCCAGTTGGAAGGATTCACTCAAGATGACTTCTTCGCGATGGGCCTCGTGGGCGAACCAGCGCAGGGTGATCTTGATGCCGGATCCTTTTTTCCAGGCACTGGCTCCCTGGTTGGAGACGCCAATGAGGAAGCGCGCGGTTCCCGACACCCTGGGGCGGGGTTCGAAATCGTGAACTGTCAGCAAGGCATGGAAGCCGTCCGGGCCGAAATAACGACCTTCGGCCTCGGTGGTCAGGTGAGGGGCGAAGCGAGCCAGCAGCCAGCGGAATTGGGATTGGCCCTTTTTGGCCAGATGTCGAGCTTTGCGCAAAGCCCGCGCACGCAAGGAGAGAACCGCTGAGGACATGGCGCCACCGCAAGCGAGAAATTCAATGGCTTCCGTTATCCCTTTTGCCGTAGCGCAGTGTCAAGCAATAAGCAGGATCGGTCGCCGACCGAGAGAGAATTTTCCGAGCGCCATGAACTAAAAAAAAGAGGCGCACCGTTTGCGGTGCGCCTCCTGAATTCCTCTTGAGGAATCGGTCCGACTACTTTTTCTTGTAATCTCCTTCGATCAGAGCCTTGGCTCCATCGTTGACGCGGGTGCCCTTGAGTTCCTTGATCGTCAATTTGTCGCCTTCCACCGAGACACCAAGGGAAAACAGGTCCCCCTTTTCCGATTCGGAGTTGATTCCTTCTTGCTTGGAATCGACCACGCGACCAAAAACGGTGGAGTCGCGGCCCGTTTGAAAATCGCTATCGATGGTCAGTTTGGATCCATCTTTTTCCAGCTTGATTTCCAGCGTCTTGTCCTTGAAGGAAAACGCGACGGTCATGCCATCGACATCGCGCACCCAGGTGCCTTGCAAGTTTTTCGCGGTGGGTTCGGCTGCCAAAATCACTCCGCCCGCGCAAAGGCAGAACAGGGCGCCAACGGCGATGAAGCTCTTCATGTTTTTGCACTCCTTTTAGGGTCGCATCTGGGAAGGAAATCCCTGCCGTCAACCTATTCAGAATCGCGGGCCGGCCCGTGAAGAAGCCAAGAAAGCAGTCTTTTCCCGCGTTTGCACTCTGTTTCCTGAACGCCGGAGGGTTCGGTCGCCCAAAAGGTATTCCGATGGAAAAGCGTTCGATTCCCGTCCGCAAAGTAAGACGGCTCGAAGCCGCTGGGTCGTGGTGGAGGGCATCGCAAGAAAGAGTGAGGGGAAAGCCTGTCCAGCTCAGACCGGACCAATGGGTGGGCGCCCCGGTTTGGGAGCCTGGCCGACGGGAAAGATTTCGTTGATATGCTCGCTCAGACAGGCCAGGTTTTTGCCGTTCCACTTGAGATGGAGTCGGTCGATCAGGTCGGACGGAATGGCCTGACCGCCGACCAGCAATTCACCGCCCCACTCGGAAAGCGTCTCGGAGAGCACCCGGAGGTCGTTCTCCAACTCGCCCGGATCGCTTAGGCAGGAAACGGAGATCCACACGATGCGCGGTTGTCTGCCGCGTACCGTCTTGATCAGGCAGGGGATCGGCGTGTTGGGCCCGAAGTTGGCGACCTGCCAGCGGTTTTCCAGAAACACCAGTTCGATGAGCAACGGAGAAATGAGATGGTGATCGCCGCCGGGAGCACACCCCATCGCCAAGGGTGCCGTGGCCGCGGGTTTGGAAGAAACCATCACCCGCTGTCGAATTTCAATCAGCGCGGCAAGAACCCCCTGCGTGCCGTGATGTGCGGCACACACATCGATCTTGCCCCCTTTTAGGTCTTCACCGAGCAGCTTGAGCGCCGGCAGCACAATCTTGTCGCCGATTTCCGCGCTATTGATCCCAGCCTTGTGCGCGCCGAGCAGGGTTTCGCGAAGCTTTTCATGGTCGTATGCGCGGATGTCTTCATAAAGGCGAGTCGATGCGATATCGCAATCTTCTTCAATGTTATCTGCTGATGTCGAGTGAGTCTGCACCATATTTAAATTGATATGGTGCCAGCCGTTCTCCCGCGCCACTTTCAAAACATCTGAAGTCAGGATCTTGCGGTGCCCGCCCATGGTCTTGATCGCCCGCAGCCGGCCTTCGTCGACCCACCTTTTGATCGTGGAGCAACTGACCTGAAGCAGTTCAGAGACTTTTTGCGGACTGAGGAATTCAGTTTCGGGCATGGGAGGGTTTGGCCCTTTGACGGGAGCTTGACCTTTACTCGTTAATCACAAAGGGTTTCCTGCCGTTTGGCAGGCGTGCTTCCAACCTCAGTATAGATCATACCAGGAAAAAAAATCGTTCAAATCGTTCATGGCCGGTTGACTCCAGGCGCCCTTGAGCGGTAAATAACTTGAACGGTTTGGTCGTTTTGGTCGTTTTGGACATTTCTTCCAATGCCAGCGATCCCGTGGGAGTGATCATTTACCATGGCCACTGCACTTGAGAGGTCGAACAAGAAAGTCGCCACCCCTTCCTCCACCCTGACGCCGCAAGGCGAATCGGTTTCTTCTGAGGTAACTAAAGACCCCAAGGCTCCCAAGCCCGGTTTCATCAAGGTGACACCGGAAATGCGCGCGGCCGCAGAGGGACTTTACTTTGTCATTCACGAGTCGTTTTTCAAAGCCAACGCTCTCAAAACATACCACATCGATCCCAAGACCGGTCAAGACTATCCTGGCGCTTTCATGCCCGACGAAATGACCCGGGCGTTTGCCCAGGGGATGCATTATGCCGCCTACCGCCTGCACAAAGAAAAGACGGAAAAAGGCCGCGCGCTCTGGCGCGAGCAGTATTACGGCCTGCGCGATTGCGTTTTGCTTGGCAACCGCAAGCTGATTTATCGGGCCGTGCGCCGCTGGATGCCTCATGGCACGATGGCCGACGATATGATCGGCGATTGCCAGATCGTGATGATCCAGGCCGTGTCGGCGTTCAACCCCTGGATGGGCATTCGCTTTTCGACGTATGCCTTCACTTGCCTGATGCGTGCGCTTTCACGACTGTCGCAAAAGCTGAAGGCCGACCGCCTGGCGCGATCGGTGCCGTTGGAAACACTTGCCGACGGCGAGCCGCGCGATCTTTCCTCGGCGATCGAACCGAGCGCTCCCACGGCGCAGATCGATGAGTTCCTCAAAAAGAGCCACAGCTTGCTCAACGACCGGGAAAAGCTCGTCCTCACCAGCCGTTTTTGCCTCGACGAGCGACCCAAGGCAGGGACGCTCGAACAGGTCGGTAAGGAACTTGGCCTATCCAAAGAAAGGGTGCGGCAAGTGCAGACGAGCGCGCTCAGCAAACTGCGCGCGGCGCTTGGGCCGGCCGTGCTGGAGGCGGCTCAAATTTAGCTCCCATTCGGAATAAACGAACACCAGACAGGAACATTCCCGTTTCGGTGCGCGTGGTAATCTGGACAGCCCCCCAAGGGATTGCCTAGATTAACTCTCGCAACCGGGCCGGGATCGTTCTATTTTCGGCCGGTCTTTTTTCCCCCCTTACCTCAGTTGGGCTTGCCTCAGGCCCCCCTCCCGCCGAAGGACCCCCCTCTTATGGCCACCACTGATTCAACAGATGCGCCTTCAATCGATCCGCCCATCGCCGCGAATGCCATGCGCCTTTTGATTGCGGGGTTCATGGCCATCCTGGCCTCCGGTATTGGTTTTGCCATTCGCGGGGGAATCTTGGATAACTGGGGAGCGCAATACGGCTTTTCCGGTGGCGAACTGGGACAAATCGGTGGAGCCGGCTTCACCGGTTTCTGTTTCGGAATCATCATCGGCGGCGTCGTTGTCGACAAAATCGGCTACGGCACACTGGTGATCGCCGCGTTCCTTTTCCATGTGCTTTCGGCAGTGATCACTTTTGGCGCCGCGGATGGGATGCCTAAAGAAGTTGCGTTCAATTATCTATTTTGGGGCACCTTCTTGTTCGCAGTCGCGAACGGCACGCTGGAAGCCGTCGCCAACCCGTTGGTCGCGACTCTCTTTCCGAAAGACCGCACCCACTACTTGAACATTCTCCACGCCTCCTGGCCCGCCGGATTGATCATCGGCGGCGTCATGGGTTGGATTTTAGATGACCGTCTTAAGATCGACTGGAAGATCCAGCTCGGCCTGTTTTTGATCCCGACCCTCTTTTACGGCATTCTCTTCCTGGGGCAAAAATTCCCCCGTTCGGAAGCCTCGGAAAAAGGACTCAGCCTCGGAGAGATGTTCAAGGATGTCGGTGTCCTTGGTGCCGCGGTGATTGGTGTGTTTTTGTGGCTCTTTTTCAAAGACAACTTGGGGCCGACTCTCAACGCGTTGACGGGGAATCCGTTTTTTGGCGGGACCGAGTGGGGTTACATTTCGATTGCCGTCGGGGCAGGGGTTTGGCTCCTCTTCAGTGGACTTAGCGGTTTCTCGATGGGCGCGCTCCTTCTTACCATCCTGTTCTTGACCCATGCCCTGGTGGGAGCGGTCGAATTGGGAACGGATGGATGGATCCAAAACATCACGGGGAACATCCTTTCCAGCGAACAGGGGAAAATCCTCTTCGTGTTCACCTCGGCGACGATGTTCGCCCTGCGGTTTTGTGCCCACTTCATCGAAAAAACCTTGGGTTTTTCGCCCCTGGCTCTTTTGATGGTTTGTGCCATCCTCGCGTGCCTTGGTTTGAATCTGGTAAGTGAAATCACCTCCTTTACCGGAGCCCTGCTGGCATTGACCATCTACGCGGTGGGCAAGACCTTCTTCTGGCCGACGATGCTCGCCGTTGCGTCCGATCGCTTTCCCAGGACCGGCGCCGTGGCGATGTCGATCATGGGCGGCATCGGCATGATGTCTGCCGGCCTTTTGGGCGGCCCCGGTTTGGGCTACGCCAAGGACCGCTTTGCAGGCGAAGCGCTGAAAGAGGCCAACCCCGCGGTGTTTGAAACCTACAAGAACGACAAGCCAACCACCTTCCTCTTCCTTGATGGCGCGGTCGGCTTGGATGGCAAGAAATTTGGCGAAATCGGCAAGAAAATCGAGGACAAGGTTCCTCTCACCGAGGATGAAGAATTGGTTTCCAAGGCTTCGATTGCCGGTGACCGAAAAACCCTGAAGGCCGACGCCTTCATTCCCGCCACGATGGCGGTCATTTACCTCTTGCTCATCCTCTATTTCATGACCATCGGGGGTTACAAAACGGTTCACATCGAGGAACCCGCAAGGACCTAGCCTCATGAAACCATGAGGTTTCGCCAAAGCCTCCCCGCCTCGGGGAGGCTTTTTTCGTTCACACCGCTTCATCCCTACTAAACGATTCCTCTTGCCGGAATTCCCTGGATTTTCGCGCCGTGGGCTTGACCGAGGCCCCTTCCGGTGGCAGGAATTCTCATGATGGGGTTGCCGCTTGCGGCGGGGGAGATCGATTCATGTTAGTCTGTTCCTGGATCGCCGCGGGTGTCCTCTTGGTTTCGGCCCAAGCACCCGCTGGGCAGGGCGCAGCTGGCGCCGCGCCCACACCCCTCAAGGTCAATGGCCTCATTCCCGGCCCCTTCTTCCCCTACAACCTGAATGGTCCCCGCGAAACCAGCTACGCTTGCCCCATCACCGGCATCGAAGACAACCCCTGCGTCATGGTGTTTTTGAAATCGGGGGACGAGGCGGCCGACCCGGTGCGCAAGTTCCTCGTCGATCTGGATGGCGCGCTCGTTCGCTACCGTCGCGATAACCTGCGGTCTTTCGTGACCATCGTCGATCCGGCCATCAAGGGAACCATCCTGATGGAAGACGATGCTCGCAACGAAGCGGCAAAAAAACTGCGCGAATGGATCTCGAGCCTGATGACCAAAACGCTGAATTTCGGACTCGACACCCCCACCGGCCTGAAAGCCTGGTCGATCAATCCTGATGCGGCCATGACCGTGGTGCTCTACAAGAACTACAAAGTCGTATCGCTTTTCTCCTTGAATGCCGCCGATCTGACCGACGCCAAATTGAACCCGATCCTTGCCGACCTGGTGCAAAAGCAGATGGTGCAAGCCCGGCGCACCAGCCCTCTTCCCGCTCCCAGGCCCTAAGCCTTTGCCAATGTGATTTTCGATTCAAAGAAAAAGGGAGCCGACCGCTCCCTTTTCGCGTCTCATTGAAGGTGATCACTCTTTAGAATTACATTTTTCGTTCCGTTTGCCGTGCCACCATCGCCGCCAAATAACCTCCCTTGAAGCCGCCGTCGATGTTGACCACCGCCACACCGGCGGAACAGGAGTTGAGCATCGTCAACAGCGCGGCCAGTCCGCCAAAGGAGGTCCCATAGCCGATCGAAGTCGGCACCGCGAAAACCGGTCGGTCCACCAGGCCTCCCACCACGCTGGGCAGGGCGCCATCCATGCCCGCGACGACCACGATCGCGTCGGCCTTTCGAATGCGCGGCAACTGCTCAAGCAACCGGTGCAACCCCGCCACCCCGATATCGACCAGTAGTTCGGCATGCGTGCCCATCGCCTGCGCCGTAACCACCGCTTCCCTGGCCACGGGCAAATCCCCCGTCCCCGCGGTTAAAACAAGGACCTGACCAACTGGGGCCAGCGGATCCTTACCGGCAAGATAAAAAGTTCTTGCCAAGCGATCTTGCTCGGCTTTGGGGAAGGCAACCGTTAGCGCCGCCGCCGTCGCGTCATCGACTCGCGTTGCCAGTACCGACTGGCCGACGCTGGCCAGTTTCCGCGCCACCGCGACCGTCCATTCGGGCGTTTTTCCTTGGGCCAAAATGACTTCGGGAAAACCGCAGCGCCGTTTACGGTCCAGGTCGACCCGGGCAAAACCGAGGTCCGCCGTCAAGGCATCGCTCTGTCCTCCCAGCCCCAATTGCTCCAGCGCCAATTCGGGAGCAATGGTCCCTTTCGCTACTTCCCCAAGTAACCCAAGCCATTTTTCTTGCGCCATCATCCTGGTTGCTCGCAACTTATGCCGATTTTCGAGTGGGAAGGCCCAAGGAACTCGACAACACCGGTTTTATCCCCTATCCTAAGTGCTACAGGGGGCCCTGTCGTCTAGAGGCCTAGGACACAGCCCTTTCAAGGCTGCGACACGGGTTCGAATCCCGTCAGGGTCACTGGCTCCCTTTTTTTGTTTTTTCCCCTTCATGAAACCGAAGAACTTTGCGAGCACCTTCCCGGTGCGGACCTTAACCCTTGCTCAAAGGGAACAGGGTCCTTGCAAAGTTGTTCGGTCGATGGCGCCCGCCCATCCTTTCTCCCCCATTTTCATTCCATCTTCCCGCCTCAAATCCCTTCCGCGGGAAGGATTCAACACGTCGTCTTGGCCTTGGCTTCGATCCTTGACAGAAACCCTCAAAAACCAGCCGTATCCGCAATGACGTCATTCTGTGACGTCAGCCATTGAAGCCAGAATAAAAGCCCTATACTACCCACTGCCCGCGGGCTGCCGGGATGCAGGCCACTGGAACCGGATTTCCGGCGGGCGGTTCGTTGGCGATTGAGCGCAAAGCTCTGCGAAACCGCGGGACGGGACCATGATCGAAGCCAGCAAGCTCACGCATTATTACGGAGACTACCAGGCTGTTCGCCAGGTGGGTTTTTCCGTCGGGAAACAGGCGGTCGTCGGATTCCTCGGGCCCAACGGCGCCGGCAAATCGACCACGATGCGCATCCTGGCGGGGTTCTTGATCCCGACCTCGGGTAAAGCCTCGATCGCCGGCTTCGATGTCGTGCGCCAGCCGATCGAAGCGCGCAAGCGGATCGGCTATCTGCCGGAAAACTGCCCGCTCTATCCGGGCATGACCACCGTCGAATACCTGCGCTTCCGCGCCGGCATGAAGGGAATTCATGGCCGCGACGCCACCCGCCGGATCAACCAGGTGGTCAGCCGCTGCTGGCTGGAAGATGTGCGCGGGCAACTCGTCGGCACCCTGTCGCGCGGCTACCGCCAGCGCGTCGGCCTGGCCGATTCCTTGCTTGCCGATCCCCCGGTTTTGATTCTCGATGAGCCGACCGCCGGCCTTGATCCCTCGCAAATCGTCGAGACGCGCAAGCTGATTCGCGAACTGGGCGAGCGCCACACGGTTTTGTTTTCGACCCACATCCTGCCTGAGGTCGAAGCGGTTTGCGACAGCGTCATCATCATTGCCCGTGGGCAGGTGATGGCATCGGGCAGCCTGCGTGAGCTTTGCTCCGGCGGCCAAACCCTCGAACAACGATTCATTCGCCTTGTGGAAACAGCCGGGAGTGCGGCATGAAACCTGTCGAACCACCATCTCCCTGGGATCAGATCCCCTGGATGACCATCGGAACCTGGGTTCCGGCGGTCCTGGGGATCCTGCTTGCGATCTATCTTTTGATCGGCCTGTTTCAGGCGCGCAGCCTGATTCGCCGCGAATTTTTTGCCTATTTCACTTCACCCATCGCCTATGTGGTGCTGGTGGTGTTCTTGGGCATGACCGGCAAGCTCTTCTCCGATGCGCTGGACCAGCTCACCGCGACGGGCCCGCGCGGCGTCGAATGGCCCTTGCGCGCGATTTTCACCGACCAGCGGTTCTGGGTCATCTTCGCGGCGCTGGCCCCCTTGCTCACCATGCGGCTCTTTGCCGAAGAGCGCGCTTCGGGCACGCTTGAAGTGTTGATGACCTCCCCTTTCCGCGACTGGCAGTTGGTGCTTGCCAAGTATGTGGGCTGCCTGGCCTTTTTCGCGGTGATCTGGCTGCCGACCCTGCTTTACCTGCCGGCGCTTTTGGGGGTCCATGCGCGCCTTCCCGCCGGACCGCCCAGCGGCGAGCTTTACAGTATTCTGTTTTTGACCGGCGTGGCGTTGACCCTATTCAGTCTCCTGCTCCTGCTTCCCCGTCTGGGAACCACCGGCCGGGTGATCAATCTGATCCTTCTGGCGATGGGAGTGGGCTTGAGTGTCTTCGGGGGCATCAAGCATTTCACCTCGGGCGGACCGTACCTGATCAGCGTGACTTCGCAGGTCGATCCGTTTCCGGTCGTCAGCCTCTACCTGGGCATGTTCGCCAGCGGCGCCATGTTCCTGGCGATCGGCATTCTGATCAGCAGCATGGTGCGCGATCAACTGGTCAGCGCCATCCTGGCCCTGGCGATCGGCATTCCTTTTTTGGCGGCCGGTTTCCTGGGAAGCGCCACGGGGTCAGGGGGCATTCCTGACTGGTTCCGCTATGTCAGCGTTCCCATTCACATGGAGCAGTCGTTTGGCCGGGGCGTCATCGATAGCCGCCCGCTCATTCTTTATGCGAGCGTCACGCTCTTTTGCCTGTTGATGACGGTCCGCAGCGTGGAGGCCCGCCGATGGTCTTAACAGAAAAAACAGAAAAAACACAGAATACAAAAAACCGGGTTCGCGACACTCGCCGCACCCGTGGCCGTTTCTTCGGAAGGCTTTTGTTCCTGCTGCGCATTCTGGGCATGGCCGGGCTTCTGGCCGCCAGCGCATCGGTGGTGCTCCTCAATCCAGTCGATCTGCAGGCGGCGTTCATCACCGCCTGGGAGAGCATCGACCAGCTCATCCAGAGGAAGCCCATTCCCCTGGTCGCGCAAGTCCTCGTTGCCGGGCTGGGCGTTGCCGCCGTTGCTTTGGTCGTCGAAATCTTGCGCGGCGTCTGGGGTGCCCTTTGGGGCCGAACCGGGGGCGGGTTGCCACGACTGATCGAATTCGGCGCGGCCGTTGCCATCCTGGCCTCGGTCAACTGGCTCGCCTTTCATTTTTCCTGGCATTACGACGGAACACGCGGCAAGCAATTCACCTTGCCCGAGACCTTGGTCGAACCGCTGCAGCATCTGCGCGGCCAGACTCGCGTGGTCGTTTTGCAGCGTCACCGCACGCTGGCGGGGCTTTCCGATCGGCCCGATCGCTGGGACCTGGCCGCCGAGAAAAAGATCGTCGAGAAGATCCGCGATCTGGCGAGCTTGCTGCGCGAAGTCGGCACCGGATCGCTCAAGGTGGAAACGCTCGATGTCGAGGACGAAGATTTCGAGCGCAATCTCCAGACCCTGACCTTGGGCTCTCCCCGTCTCAAGCAGGCGATCGATGCCGCCCCGGAAAATACCATTTTCTTTCATGGCCTGGGGGAAAAAGGTCCCGATGGCCAAAGGCCCGAATACCTCCAGCAGCTCAGTTTCGTCGACTTTTTAAGGCTCGACAAAACAGCCTCGCAAGAAGCCAACGGGGGTAAGGGCAACCTGGTCTTGTTGCCGCAGGGCGTGCCCGGCGCGACCACCGACAAGGGCGGCCCCGCGGGCGCCGCTCCCTTCGTGCGCCGTTTGCTCAATCTGCAAGAGCGGCCGCCGCGCATCGCCATCGGCGTCATCGACGAATGGCTCTCGACCAAGGGCGTCGACATTTACGGCCTGAACGGGCTGCGCAAATCGCTGACTCAACGTGGTTTCGAAGTGCGCGATGTGATCTTGAAGAAGCTGAGGTCGGCACCGCCTGGACCGGTGGTTTACACCTTTGACGAAAGCCGCCTCGATCGCCTCGAAACGCGCCAGCAACGGTTGCAAATCGCTCAGCGAAATCGCGAGTCGATGGAGAAACAGGTCAGCGAAATTCGCAAGTTGTGGAAAGAAAAACCGCTGGCCGACCTGGAGAAGGCGTATGCGGCGCAGTTGCGCGGGCGCAAACTCTCCGAACAGTTCCGCGCCTTGCAGTTGGAAGAACTCGATGGCACGCTCGAAGGCCTCAAGGAACTGGCCAAGCGCGACCAGAAGCTTGCCGAAGAGGTGGCCAAGGAAAAGGCCACTCTCGACGAAGACAACCTGGTCGAACAGCGCCGCATGACCGATCTTCAAGGCAAGCTCTCTTACCTTTTGGCCGATTGCGACCTGCTTATCATTCCGCGCCCGACCCTGACCGATGTCGTCACGGACGAACGCAACTTGCCCCCCTGGCTTTACAGCCTCGACAGCGAGCAAGTAAGCGCGGTCAAGGAATTTCTTAAGCGCGGCCGGCCCGTGCTTTTCGCGGCGGGGCCGACCTCGACGGCGGCCGACGACAATCCGGCGACGCGTCCCCCGGGATTCGTCAGTCCCGATGGCGTCGATGCCTTGCTTGGCGAAATTGGCTTCAAACTGAACAAGCAAACCGTGCTGTTCGATGTCGAATCCGAAGCGTTTAGCGAACAGATGGGCGGAGTGCTTACCGGTGGAACGGGAGTCGTCGTTCCGCCGCTATTGAGCTCGTGGAAATTTGGGGCCGGAAGGCCCACGGGAATGACTCCCAGCTATCAGCCCGCGACCGGCGAGCTGGAGCCGCATCCCATTCGCCAAAGCCTGGAATTGGCGGCGCGCAGCATGGGCCGCGACAAGAGCCTCGATCTCAGGCTTCGCCATCCGCGGCCGATCTATTTCGATCCGCCTGCGGGCATGGCGCCTCTCAAATACGACCCCGATCTGCTCATGACTTCGCAAGAGTCATGGAACGACGAACAGCCTTTCCCCACGGCCGAGCGCATTCCCTCTTATGAGGCGCCCAAGGACGGCAAGGAAGACCCGAACAAGGGCACGGTCGATGCGCGCAGGCGCGGACCGTTCCCGGTGGGCGCGGCCGTGGATGTCACGCTTCCCGCCACCTGGTTTGCTCCCGGCGAAAAACCACCGGAATCGACCCGGGTTGCCGTGCTGGGTGAATCGTGGTTCCTGGTTGGCCCCGAATTGGGACCCTTCAAGGAACGGCTTGCGCTCGACACGATCAACTGGCTACTGGGCCGCGACGACTTCTTGGCCCGGGCCAGCGATCCCTGGTCCTTCCCCCGCATCGAAATGGAGCCCAAGCGCCGCGACCTGTGGCGTTGGGCCGTTCAACTCGGTTTCCCCGTATTGTGCGCGTTCGCCGGCGTGGTCGTGCTTTTGACCCGTCGCCTGCGCTAGTTAAGTAAGTAGGGACCCGTCGCCTTCGGGGTGCAAGGAGATTCACATGCGTTGGGGAAGATCGATTGCCCTGCTCGTGGTTGCGATTGCGGTGGGGGGGCTGATTTACGAAGGCCAAAGACGAACGCGCAAGCCCGCGGACGATGTCCACCCGGTCGGCCTCGCTCCCGCCGACATCGCCAAGGTCACGGTTTCCTTCGGCGCCAACAAGCTGGTGTTGGAATCGGCCAAGCCCAACGAGTGGACCTTGCCTGGAAACTGGCCGGTTCGCCAGGCGGAAGCCCGGGAACTGGTGCGCCTCCTCGCCATTCACGACGGCCGCTTCGAACCGGAGGAAGTGGGCGCCAACAGTGCCGAATGGGCGACCCTCGGTCTCGACAAGCCGACCGCCACCGCCGAGCTGACCCCGCGGAGCGGGCGCGCACCCATTTACATTGCCTTCGGCCTGGCTTCCAGCCCCACTGGCGCCAACAAGTTCTCCGAACCGACCTACGCCCGCATCAACGACGGAACCAAGGCCTGGCGATTGGCTCCCGGCCTGGTCGATCAGATCACCCGGCCCCTCGACTATTACCGCCAGCGCCGCCTGTTCGCGGGAATCAAGCCTCCGCGCGATCCCGATGCGGGCGTGCCGCGTCCCGGCGATCCCATTCGGCGCGAACAACTCGACGGCAAGGAACTGGTCCTGGAACAAACCAACACGGAACCCGGTTCGTCCGGTTCTCCCATCCGCCTTGCCCGCGAGGGGCAAGGGGCTTTCGCCAGTTGGAAGATGAAGGAACCAGGCGGCCCGGACAATCTCAATCCGACCGTGTCCGATACCCTGCTCGCGACGGTGCCCGATTTGTGGGCCGAACGGTTTTACTCCGAAGCCGACGCTCCGGTCGCCAAGACTGGCCTGGATAAACCGACAAAAACGATCCGCGTCGTCGCCGAAAATGGCCAGGCGACCGTCCTGCGCATCGGTTCGGTCTCGCGCACCCGTTCGTTTAAGCGCTTGCGCCCGCCGCCGCAAGGCGCCCCTCCAGGTTTTCCGCCCGGTGAAGAAACCGTCAAGGAGGAATACCGCTTCGCCAAGCTCGAAGCCAATTCGCAGATCTTCGAGATCAAGGCGGCCAGCCTGGCAACCATTTTTGTGGCAGCCGATACCTTGCGCGACCCCAACCCGGCCCGCTTCGCCGCGGCCGATGTCGTCAAGGTGACGGTCGAACCGGGAACGACCCCCTTCACCTTGGTGAAAAAAGACGCATCATGGAAGATCGAACGCGCCGGCAGCCCCGTCATGGAAGCCGAAGCCAGCCGGGTCACCGAGCTGTTGGGCCGATTGTCGGGAATGGATGCCCGCGACAAGGACGTGATTGCACCGGCCACACCGGAGAAGCGCAAGGAACTCGGCCTGGAAAAGCCGGCCACCGTGTTCCGCATCTCGGTCAAGGAAACCGCGGCCGCCTGGCCCAAGGATGCTTCGGGCAATCGCCCCACGCGGGAACGAACCATCGTCGTCAACCTTGGCCGCCACGATGACAAATCGAAAAAGGTGGCGATCGCGGTCGATGGAATCAACCGGCTCAACGAAGTCGATGACGCGTCCTTTGCCACGCTGACTCGCCCCGCCGTGGCTTACCGCGAGCGCAAGGTGATCAACCTGGCCGCGACGAAAATCCAGTCGATCAAAATCCTGCCCAAGGGAGCCAAGGAACCGACCGTCTTGGTGCGTGACGGCAAGAACTGGGTGCTTTCCGGCACCGTGAAAACGAGCATTGACGAAACCCTGGCCGCTCAACTGAGCAATGCGCTGGCCTCGGTCGAGGCGACCGAACTGGTCAGCGAAACGCCCGACCCGAAGGCGCTTGGTCCCACTTATGGGATCGACGATGCCGCGACCAAGGTCGAAATTGTCAGCGAAACCGAAATGGGCAAGCCGCCGGCGACCCTGGTGCTCAGACTGGGCAAGGCCAAACCGGTCGAGCCCAAACCCGAAACGCCCCGTACTCCCGGCCAGCCGCCCGAAGCGCCCGAAAAGCCGTCTTATTATGCGCGCATCGAGGGCAAGCCCGAACTGTTCCTGGTGGCCAGCGACCTGCAAACCCAGATCGCCCGCCCGCTGCTCAACTGGCTTCCGGCCAATCCGCTCAAGGTCACCGATGAAGACCTGGTCGGGATCAAGATGCAAAAACCGGCTCAGCCGCTGGTCGTGATCGAGCAAGGGCTTCGCGGGCCGGTGGCGCCCGAAGCGATAACTGGTCCGCTCTGGCAAATCAAGCAACCGTTCGATGCCGAGACACAGGCGCGACGGGTGGAGCCGCTTGTCAGCGGTCTGACGAATTTCAAGGCCGACTACCAGATGCTCAAGGCCGATGCGACGACGGAAGCGGCCTTTGGCGCCAAGGCGACCAAACTGACTCTGGTTCGCAAGGATAAGTCGGAAATCGTCCTGGAAATCGGCGACCTTCCAGGCAAGCCTGGTCTGGCCCGCATTGCCGGTCAAACTCCCGTGTTTCAACTGCCCGGCGAATTGACCACCGTGGTCGCCGGCGCTCCATTGAATTTGCTCGATCCGGTCGGCCTGGCGATCGACACCACCCGCGTCGAAGGAGTGAAATTCTTCAAGGGGACTGAGACTCACGAACTGGCCAAGGCCTCGGCCGCCACGCCCCCCACCCCCCCCATGATCGGCAGCGGCTGGGTTGTGAAAGAAAAGGACAAGGAAAAAGAAAAGGTCATGCCCGCCGACACGGAGGGCGTTTCCACCCTTCTTGGCACGCTGTTCAATTTGCGCGGGGGCCGGATTGTCGATTACGGCACCAAGATCGATTTCAAGAAATATGGACTCGACCAGCCCAGTTTCAAGGTGACGGTGCGCTTGAAGCCGCTCGAGGCGCCAGGCGCGGCCGCATCGAATCCGCCCGCGAAAAATGAACATCAGATTGATCTGGGCGCCGCCGTGCCTGATGAACCGGGCGCGCGCTATGCCCGCATCGATTCGGGGCCGGCCGTCATTTCGCTAAGCCTGCCGGTCGTGGCGGCGCTTGAACGCAAGGCGCTCGATCTGGTCGATCGCGTCGTCGCTCGCATCGATCCCAAAGAAGTCAGCAAGATTCGCCTGATCAAGGACAAGGAAACGGTGGAGCTCGTCCGCAATGGCGATGCCTGGCGGCAAGCGACTCCCGGACCGATCGGTGCCGATGCCACGGTGGTGGCGAACTGGCTCGGAGAGTTGGCTCGCTTCCGCGCCGATAAAGTGGTCGCCTTCAAACCGGCTGATCCCAAGGCGCTCGGCCTCGATCCGGGCTTTGCGCGAGTTGAGTTCGAATCGGCAACGGCCGACGGCAAGACGAAAACGGTCAAGCTGTTGATCGGCAATACTTCGGGGCCGGGTCGAGTCGTCCGCCTCGAGGGTGGCGACATCGTCGGGGAATTCCCCATGTCGCTCGTCAATCACCTGCTCCCCTCAAGCCTTTATTTCCGCAACCGTTCGGTGGCAACAGTTCCCACCTTCGATGGCGCGACGCTTGAACGCGGCTCGCGCAAGATCACGCTGATCCGAGAAGGACCGTTTTGGAAGATGACGGCGCCGGCGAATGCGGAGGTCGATTCGGATCTCGTCGGGTCCATGCTCAACAACCTGGGCAAATTGAAAGCCGATGAATTCCTTGGCGACAAAGCGACTCCAGAAAAACTCAAGGAATTAGGTCTGGAAAAACCGCTCGTCAAATGGAATTTGACGCTGGCGGGCAAGCCCGTACTCGAATTGCAACTGGGCAATCGCCAGGCCGATGGCCGGGTCGCCGCCCGCATCGCCAAGGGAGAGATTCTTTTCTTGATCTCGCCGGCATTGTCGAACAAGCTGCTTGGGGAAATTCGCCTGGCGCGCAATGTCTGGGAACCCGGACTCGATGCGGTGCAAATCGACACGATTCGGATTGTGCCGCGCACGGGCGAACCGTTGTTTCTTTTGAAGAGGGACAATGGCTGGGAGATTGCGGGCAAGCCCAGCGTCAAGGTGTTGACCGAAACGGTGAACGACACGCTTGGCGCCCTGGCAGGCCTGCGGTTGGAGCGTTATGCGGCCGATAAGGACGCCGACCTCAAGATCTTCGGTCTGGCTCCTGCGGAATACACGATCGAGGTGACCGGCCGCTCCGGGATTCGCACTCTGAAAATTGGCGGAACCGAAGAAGGAACGCCGCGCCGTTACGCGGTGGCCGACAAGACTCCGGCGGGCGAGGTTCTCATCCTCAGCGCCTCGGATGTGGGGCGCATTCTTAGGACCGCGGCCGATTTCGGCAAACCGCCACCGCTCGTGGTGCCCGCCGAAAACACGCCGCCGCCGTTGCCGCTTGAATCGTTGTCGCCGCCGGCGCCCTGATGCGGACGATTGCTTTCCGTGGACGCGGGAGCGTTCCGGCTTTTTGAGCTTCGACTCATCCTTCGACTTGGGGCGCGAGCAACTCCATGACCCGCCGATATTGGAAGCCCGAGGATCAGGCCGCGTTGATCCTTGGGCTGGGCTTGGTGGCCCTGGCCTTGCCTGCCGCCTGGGGTGTCGATCTGCTTGGCTGGGGCGCCTCGGCCCAGGTTTGGATGGATCCCGCGAAATGGGCCAAGCCCGTGGGCGGTTATGCCGCGCTGGCTCCCTGGCAATCTCTGCTCTTCACCTGGCTAGCCTGGACCTTTGTTTCCTGGGTGGCGATTCGCCTGAGTCGCGGGGCCTTGGGCTTGCGCGGACTCCTATCGCTCTGGGTGCTGCTGGCGATCGTGCTCGTTTGCTGGGTGGCCGGTCATCAGGCATTTCTCGCGGCGACCGCCAAGGACCGCAAGGCGCTTGGTTTGTCTTTTTCGCTGGGCTTGACAGGCGAAGCGGGGTATCTGGTCGCCCTGGCTCTGGGCCTGATTGTCGGCAATTTTTTTCCCGCCATCGCGGCCCGATTTTCCGACATTCTGCGGGCCGATCTTTGGATCAAGCCGGCCATCGTGCTGGTGGGTGGCGCGGTGGGCGTCAAGGCGCTCGAACAACAGGCGCTCGCGCAAACGGTGCTCGTGCGCGCCCTGGCGGCGATCGTCGAGGCGTACCTGATTTATTGGGCGCTGGTTTATCTTTTGTCGCGAGTGGTCTTTCGCTTTGGCAAGGAATGGGCTGCCCCCCTGGCCTCGGGCATTTCCATTTGCGGTGTCTCCGCGGCGATCGCGACGGGTGCGGCGATCCGTGCGCGGCCGATGGTTGCGGTGGTCGTTTCCTCCATGGTGGTGGTTTTCTCTGTCTTTGAACTCGTGCTTTTGCCCTGGCTGGCCTACACCCTGATGCCCCATGAGCCGATGGTGGCCGCGGCCTGGATGGGGCTGGCGGTCAAAACCGACGGAGCGGCCATTGCGGCCGGCGCCGTGGCCGAATCGCTTTACGATCCGGGCAAGGGAAGCCTGATGGTCGGGACGACCACCACCATCAAGGTGTTCATCGATCTGTTCATCGGGGTTTGGTGCCTGGTTCTGGCTCTGGTCTGGGAGCGTTATTTTCCAGAGGAGCGCACGATTGCCGAAGGAGAATCGGGTAAGGTGCGCTGGCTTGAGATCTGGGAGCGATTCCCCAAGTTTTTGCTCGGTTATTTTTTCGCTTTCGCCTTGATGGTCGTGCTTGGCCTGACGATGCCTGAGCGGATGAAGGGCTTTAAGCTGGTCGCCGATGAACTCGATTTGTGGCGCAAGTTATTTTTCGCCGCCGCCTTTTTCTGTCTGGGGGTGGGGGCCAATTTCCGGGTTCTGATCGCGGCGGGTTTGGGACGGTTGACCCTGGTCTACATGGTGTCGATCTTTGGCATGATCATCTGGATTGCACTCGGCATTTCGTGGATCTTTTTCCATGGAGTTCCGGCGACGATGCAGGCGGGCCTTGTCCCCGTGGAGGCGAAGCAATGACCGATCCCAGTTCGCTTCCCCCGTTGCCGACCGGTCCGGGCGAGCCCCTCGCTCGGGCGGAAATCGTGTTGACCGGTGTCAGCCTGTTATTGGGCATCGTTCTGTTGGTTGGGCTGGCTCTGGCATTTTCTTAGGCTGATTTCATCGACTTAAAATCTCGGCCTTGAAAAGGCGGCTCATGAAAACTCCGCTTTGGAAATCGGTCCTCGCTCTTGCCGTCGGCCTGGTTGCCGGAGGGATGACCGTCGGCGGCCTGGAATGGGTGGGCCAGCTCGTCTACCCGCCGCCGGCCGAAGTGTTGAACCCGCCGGAAGGGACAAACATGATGGAGATGGTGAAAAAGGCGCTGGCTGAGGGAACCATCTCCAATGCGGCGATCGCGACCGTTTTGATCGCCTGGTTTGTTGGCTCTTTTGTGGGGTCGGGGCTTGCCGCATTCTTGGGCAATGCGGCCCATGGGATCACCATTGGCGCGATGCTCGCATCGTTTGGCGTGGTGAACATGGTGATGATTCCGCACCCGGTCTGGTTCATGATCGGTGCGGCGATCGTATTGCCGGCTGGGACTCTGCTAGCCCAACTTCCGCAGTTACGGCAAAATCGGAGCGATTTTCGGGTGTTTTTTCGTCGCAAGTCCTTATCCGATGGGCCGAGCGTGGTTGAAACGGCGATGTAGTGCCAACCTTACGCCTTG
>Ga0208492_1000500_pt1 | contig 32601 bp, 25 predicted proteins | sample Subbioar_CSW14AB_FD_184820 | JGI IMG/M metagenome (GOLD analysis project Ga0208492, IMG submission 184820) | Serpentinite rock and fluid subsurface biosphere microbial communities from McLaughlin Reserve, California, USA - CR12Mar_CSW14AB (SPAdes) | ecosystem: Environmental > Terrestrial > Deep... | reverse complement strand
GGGGCCCTATCGCTCGTTTCGATGGAAGCCCGCTCCCGCGGGCTCCTTTGCGCAGGTCCTCAGCGGAGTCGCGATTCGCCGCGGGTTCCACGCAAGGAGCCCGCAAGGGCTTCAAGCTGAAGATGCGTGCGTTCGTGAGGTTCGCGAAGGGGCCCCGGCTCTTCAAGCCGGGGGGAACGGGTCTGCTCCAGCTAGCGTGGTCCTCCCGGATCTTTCGGTCTGAAGCGATCGCTTTGATCAGCGGCTCATCACCTTGGCGAGCAAGAGCGCCTGACGGACCTCGGCCTCGCTGAGTCCGGCGCGCGCTGCAATCTCGGGCACGCGTGCGGTTCGTCCCAGCTCCTTCGAGAGTAGCCGGGCGGCGGGTACCACCTTGCGCAATGCAGCGATGCCCGTGCCGCCGCTGGGCGCGACGATGGTACGCCCGGCCGCCTCGATCGCATCGAGGATCGCCTCGATGCCAGCGGTGTCGATCGCGAGGGTTCCGATCGCCTCGCCGATCGCGTCGAGCTCGACCCGATCCTGGTGCACGGCGAGCAGGCGGTCGACGATGGCTTGGAGGTTGGGGTCCACGCTGCCGCGAGAGTATCTCGTTCGCCCAAGCGTGGAAGCCTGCGACCCCCCTCGATCGACGGATCGCAAGCTTCGCGGAGCGCGCAACTCGCGGAGCGCGAGTGTCGACCTCTAGGAATGGATGTACCGCTCGACCTTCCCCACAACGGCGCGCACTCGTAGACCTACCTCTTCGTGCATCTGACCTGGTCGGTCGCACACCGAAGTCCTCGGATCGACGCCCTCGTCGACGCCGAGCTCGAACAGATACTCGAGACCAAGGCACGCGAGCTTCGTTGTCGACTCCTCGCGTTCGGCGCCGCCGATGATCATGTGCACGTGCTCGTTAGCTATCCGCCGACCCTGTCGATCGCCGAGCTCGCGCAAGGTCTGAAGGGCTTCTCCTCCCGCGCGCTCAATTACGGTCGGCCCGAGCGCTGGATTCGGTGGCAGACGGGTTACTTCGCCGAATCGGCGCATCGCCGTGCACTCGAAACGTTCGCGGACTACGTGCGCAGGCAACGCAAACGACACGAGCGGACCGTTCGCTGGTAAGGAGCCCGCGGAGCGGGCTTCACGCGAAAAGAGCGATAGGGCCCCGGCCTTCCAGGCCGGGGGGAACGGGAGCTCTCAGACCAGATCGGGCTCTCTCCGAACACATCGGGCATCTCTTGGAACCAGGTCGGGAGCTCTCCAACCGGATCGCGAATCTCTCCGACCAGTTAGGCGAGTCAGTCCCCGTCGACCGGCGGCTCGCCGCTCGCGACGTGTCGCGCAGCGTTGCCGGCGAGGCGTGCGAGCGAAGGCTCGTCGACCATGGCGACCTCCATTGCGGCCGCCGAGCCATGTTCGAAGAGCGCGCGTGCGACGAGCGCCCGACGCGCGAGCGACTCGTCGGGCGCTCGTTCCAGGAGACCGTGGCGGACCAGCGCCGCCAGATCGGAGCTCTGCGCCACGTGCTCGGCGCCATCGCGCGCGGATAGTTTCCCGACGAGCCCCGCGCCTTGGACCGTCCAGGCGATCGATTGACCGGCGGTCGCGTGCCCGGCGGCCATCAGCAAACGCGCCGAACGCGCGAGGACGAGCGGGCGGGCGGCATCGAGTGCGATCGCGGTCGACCCGATGCGCTTGGACCAGGACACGTCATAGCGTACGAGTCGCTCGATCGAGGCTCGCTCGATCGCGCCGAGGACGTGCAGGGGCGCGACGCCGGATTGGAGGGCGTGCAGGGCAGTCGCGATAGCCTCGGGCTCGCGGCCAGAAAGCTTGGGTGCACCCGCTGCAGTGCCCGCCTCGACGGCTGCCGCCGCGAGCAGCGCATTGCGCGTCGCGCGCCAGGGCGGGAGATCGCTGTCGGCGACGGACCATGCGAGCGACTCGGCGAGCGCTGCAACGAGCGTTCGTGCGGTGGCCGCCCTCGAGCACGGCAGCAGCTCGAGCACGCCGGCGACCCGGCTGAGCGCGTCGCCGCGATCCCAGAGCTTCGCGGCGGTCCAGGGGAGCAACCATCGTGCGACGATCGTCTCGGCAGAGACGTCCCCGGGGAGCCCGAGCACGCGGCCGACCGCATCGGCGCGACGCTCCTCGACGAGATCTGCGAGGAACGACTCCACGTCCTCGAGATCGGACGGCACCGCCAGGGGCCACGTGCGCGGCGGCCGTCCGTGGAGCTCGTGCGCGGCGACCTGCGCGATCACCGCGAGCGATTCGGCGGGAGACAGAACCGTCCCGAGCGCGCGCACCGCGGCGATCGCGGGGATGGCCTCGAGCAGCCCACGCGGACGACCCTGCGCGACCTCAGCGACGATCGCATCGAGCGGCGCCAGCACGTCGAGCGCCGCCCAACGGAGGCCGACCCGGACCGCGGCGTCGACCGCCCCTTCACGCAGCGCACGGGACAGATCCTCTGCGAATCGTACTGGATCGTGGCCGCGGTCGAGATCGACGAAGACCTCGTCGGCGTAGATCTCGGACACGTAGCGCCGCACCGCTTCGCCGCCGGCCGCGCAGCCGCCGGTCTTCAGATCGAACTTCCAGTTGTGCCACTGGCACGTGAGCACGCCCTCGCGTACGAGGCCCATCGAGAGCGGGTGGCCTTCGTGTGGACAGCGGTCGTCGAGGACGTCGACCTGCTCGGGCTCGTCTCCTCGAACGGGCCTCCGTACGCAAGCGAACCGGGTGCCGTCGGGCAGCACGACGAGCTTCGCGCGGCCCTTGGGGAGCGAGGCGAGCTTGCCGAGCGAGACGAGCTTCTTGAGGGCCAATCAGCTCTTGTCGGCCTGCGGCTTCGCCTTGTCGACGACCGGCGCGATCGCCGGCTTGGCCTCGCCCGACGCGGCCGGCGCGGGCGTGGTCGTGGCGCTCGCGGTGGTGGCGCCGATGCCGAGCGGCGAGACGTCGATGGCGTGCACCGTGCGCGAGCTCCATCCGGTGACCCACACGGTCTTCTGATCCGGCGAGAGCGAGAGGCCGCAGCCCTGGTCCATCTTCGGCACCTTGACGAAGCGCTGGGTCCAGTCGGTGGTGTCGACCACGCTGACGCTGTCGAGATCAGGCGCCCCGAAGTTCGCGATGAACACCCAGCGGCCGTCGGAGCTGACCGCGGAGCTCTTGGGCTCCTGACCGATCTGCACGAGCTTCTTCATCTTGTCGGTCGCGACGTCCCAGGCGCCGAGCTGACCGAGGTAGTAGCAAGAGAGGTAGAGCGTCTTCTCGTCGGGCGACAAGGTCATGTGCCGCACGTGCTTGCAGGCTTTGACCTTCTTGTGGTTCGTGAAGTCGGTGCCGTCGTAGATGTCGAGCTCGTCGCCCTCGAAGCCGGCGATGTACGCCTTGCCCGAGTTGGTCAGCGCGATGCCGCGCGGGTGCTCGTTGGCCTTGAGCTTGTAGAGCTGCTTGAAGTTGCTCGTGTCGTAGATGGTCGCGCTGTAGCTGTCCCAGTTGGCCACCATCATCTTGGTGCCGTCCTTGGACAGGATGGTGATCTTCGGGCGCAGACCGACGTCGACCGAGCGGGTGACCTTGCGCGTCGCGGTGTCGATCACCTCGATCTTGTTGCCGTTGAAGTTCGACACGTAGACGGTCTTGCTGTCCGGCGAGAACACCGCCTCGACCGCGTTGCCGTCCTTGTCGTTGAAGTCGGTCTGATCGATCTTCTGCAGCGTCTGCGGGTCGTACCAGTAGACGTTGCGCGTCTTCCAGAACCCGAAGTTGGTGACGACCAGGTGCTTGCCGTCGGGGCTCACCGTGACGGCCTTGGGCATCGAGCCGGTCGCGGTCGTGGCGACGACCTGGAGCGCAGGGGCCTTCGCGCCGGCGAACGACGCTGCGGCCAGAACCGGAAAGAGCAGAAAGAGAGCCGACTTCTTCATGGCTACCGCCCGCTCATAACCCGGTGGCGAGCGGACTGGCTAGTTTGCCGTGCGGAGCCCGGAACGCGAGCGGACGGGTTCGACAGGGACGGTTCAGCTCGGAGAATGCCCCCGGACTGAAGTCCGGGGCACCGACTGCAAGACGAAGCCTGCCTTCGGCAGGCTGGCAGCGGTTCGTAGCGAAGCCGACACGGCTCCGGAACACGCGGGGCGGGGTCGGGCACCAGGACATCCCAAGTTGGAAACTCTGCCAGCCCGAAGGGCTTCGTCCGGCAGTCGGTGCCCCGGACTTCAGTCCGGGGGATTCAGATCTTCAGCTACGGACGATCCAGACGGCGATGGCGATCGCCGCGAGGGCCAGCGCGATGACGACCGAGATACGGGTGAACCGCGAGGGGCGGCCGGTGACGATGACCCGGCCCTCGGGGGCGGGCTCGTCGTCTTCCTTCGCGGCCGGCGGTCCGGCGAACACCTGCTGCAGGGCCTCGACCATCTCGCGTGCGTTGGCGAACCGATCGTAACGGTCCCGCGCGCAGGCCCTGGCGAACCAGGCGTCGAGCCCGCTCGGGAGTGAAGGATCGATCGCCGTCGGCCTCGGAGTCGGACGGTTGTGGATCGCGTCGGCGATCTCGCGCAGCGTCTCACCCGGGAACGCCGGCTTGCCGGTGAACGCCTCGAACGCCACCGCGCCGAGCGAGAACAGGTCGCTCCGCGGGTCGAGCTCCTGACCCATCATCTGCTCAGGGCTCATGTACCGTGGCGTGCCGACCACCGTGCCCTGTTCGGTGAGCTGCGCGGTGATCCGGTCGACCCGTTTGGCGAAGCCGAAATCGAGCAGTTTGACGAAGTATTTGTCGCCGGAGAAGCCGTCGCCGGGCATGAGGAACACGTTGGCCGGTTTGACGTCGCGGTGGATGATTCCGTGCTCGTGCGCGCGGTGGAGCGCCTGGCCGGTCTGCGTGACGATCGAGAGGACCTCGCGGGGGGGGAGCTTCCCCAGCTGGCCTAGCTGCCCCTCGAGATCCTCGCCGGCGAGCAGCTCCATGACGATGTACGGCACGCCGTCGTCGCGGATGCCGTAATCGAGCATCTGCACCACGTGGGGGCTCTGCACCTCCATCGCGGCCGCCGCCTCGCGGGCGAAGCGTTTCTTCGCGATGTCGTCGTCGGTGAAGTTGCCCGAGAGCAACTTCACCGCGACCTCGCTCTGCAGGCGTTCGTGGCGCGCGACCCAGACGCTGCCCATCCCGCCCTTGATCAACGGGCGGACCAGGACGAGGTCGTCCGCGACGCGATCGCCCGGTGTGAGCTCCGGCACGGCGGGGAGCGTATGCGATCTTGGCTAATCGATCGCGGGAAGTTGCTCGGCCGTGCGACTGCGGCGGGCGGCGGGATCGTCGAACATGAACACGATCGTGAAGGCGATGAAGACCGTCCACAGCCCGGCGAGGTGGTAGAGCATCGCCTTGCCGCCGTAGCGCCCGAACAAGATGCTCGATGCCGGCGGCCCGAACAGCATGCCGGCCGCGTAGAACACGTTGTAGATGGCGTTCGAGCGGCTGTAGTCCTTCTTCTCGGTGACCACGCCCTGCAGCGCCAGGCTCACCGGAGACATCGCGGCCAGCGTCGCGCCGGCCATGGTCACCGCGGCGCACATCAAGATGTACGAGTCGAGGAACACGAACCCGAGGATCATGAACGTGCCGATCACCGAGAGCACGCGCATCACCAGCAGGTGACCGATGCGGTCGGCGAGGCGCCCCGCGGCGTTGGAGGCGGCGAGCATGCCGACGCAGAACAGCGCGGGGAGCACGATGGTCCGATCGCGCGGGATGTTCTTGGACTCCATCAGGTACAGCGGGAGGAAGAGGACCACCGCGGCCTGGAAATACCCGTAGGCGAACGCGCCGAAGCAGCTGTTCTTGATCTTCCAGAGGATGCGCAGCGACGAGGTTGGCTGCTCCGTCGTGGCTTCGGTCACGGGCGCCTCGCGGCCGAGCCCGTCGTCGGCGAACGTGGCGCGGACGTAGAGCATCGCCCCGAACGAGATCACGCCGGCGACGACGAACGCCGCGCTCATCGAGAAGAACGCGGCGACCACCTTGGCGAGGATGGGTCCGGCGACGTACCCGCACGAGAGCCAGATCGCGTAGAGGCTCGTGAGGTGCGCCTTGTGGGTCTTGTCGGCGCGGCTGAGGAGGATGGTCTCGGACGACACCCAGATGCCGACCGAGCACGCGCCGTCGATCGCGCGGATGCCGGCGATGCCGTAGTACCCGTGGAGGAACGGGAACGCGGCGATGCAGACGGCGTAGCCGACGAGGAACACGAGCAGCGTGTTGCGCGCCGAGAACCTGCGGATGAGCGCGCCGGCCGGGATGGACATCCCGACCACGCCCGTGGCGAACCACGCGGCGAGCGTGCCGATCTGCTGCTTGCTGTACCCCAACGCGTCGAGGTGGAGCGAGCTCAGCGCGATCGACACGCCGCACGCGATGCCGAAGAGAAACGTCGCGCGATACAGCCGCGCGATGTTCGGGTCCACGATGCGCATCCGACGAGGAATACCACGGCTACCCCCCGCCTCAACAAGTCACTCCGGCTTGCACGAGAGCGGGCGCATCTCGATCTTCGACCACGCGCTGCTCTGGGAGCGAACGAGCCAGCCGTGAGCGAGGTCGTGCGGCGCGAGCATCGCGGCGACCGATCCGCCGCCGACCTTCTCGAGCTCGACGCCGTCGTTGCAGACGTTGCCGCTCGCATCGATGCGATCGACGAGGCGCGTGAGCGTGAGCGTGGTGGGACCGGATACCTCTGTCACCGGACCCTTCGCGGGCTTGTCGGCCGCGAGGGTCAAGGTCATCCCGCGGCGCTCCTTCGATCGAGGGATCTCGGTGGCGAGCCCGAGGCGCGTCTTGGGCGTGCACGCGACCAGCGCGCTGCCGAGCCCGAGCTTCGCGGTGTCGAGCCGCAGCGCGTCGGGCGGATCGTTGGTGAGCGACTCGAACGTGAAGAGCGCCACCGGTGCGCCCGACGAGTAGAGCGACTGGCGCATGGCGAGCGTGATCTTGCCGTCGAGCATGCCCACGGTGACAGGTGCGCCGAGGCTCCACGAGGTGGTCGACCAGGTCTTGCCCGCGTCCTTGGTGAGCGCGAACGTCACGTCGCCGGAGCGCTGTCGCACCAGCACGATCTGGTTGCCGTGCTTGAGGGCGTCCGACCAGCTGCCCTGATCGGACTCGGGCGGGCGCGGGATCGTCTCGGTCTTGCCGCCGTCCTTCACGAACGTGAGCGGCGCGTCGCCGCTGTTCGGCAGGAACAAGAGCCCACCTTCGACGATGGCGTGCAGCGCCGACGGGGCGGCGCGGCCGACACGGAACGGACTGACCTTCGCGAGCTTGGTCTTGGTGGTCTTGCCGCTCGCGGCCGAGTACCACGCGAGCTCGACGTCGACGGGGGCGTACTTCCCGTCCTCGCTCTTGCCCGCGGTGTACGAGTAACGAACGCTGACGTAACCCTCGTTGGAGCGGTCGGTCCACGAACGCTCGCGCGTCGGATCGTCCGGCTTGCGCTTGGGGGACGCGGCGAGCAGCGCGATCTTGGTCGGTGCGCCGTTGCCCCGCGCGACGATCACCGAGCTCGAACCGTCGCTCGATGGCGTCGGCGCGAGGAGCCGGACGTCGCCGTCGAGGGCGGTCTTGATCTGATAGGGGTTCGCCTCGAAGGGCTTCCAGGCGCCGGACGCGGTGCACGCGAGCTTCAGGGGGCTCTCGGTCGTCGCCTTCGGGGGCGGGGGAGGCGCGTCGTCGCTGTCCTTCTTCTTCGGCGGCTCGGTCGATGCAGCGACGAGCTCCTTGGCCGGATCGGGGAGATCCCACCCTACGCGGATGGCGCCGCCCTGCAGGCAACCCCCTTCGCTGCAGGTGACCTCTCCGCCAGCTCCGATCGGCACCTTGGACCACTTCTCGCCGCCGTCCGCGGTCTCCCACCCGTCGTCGCCGTCGTACGCGAACCCGCGCTCGCCTGCGAACCCGATGCCGTGCGCATTGAAGGGCGCGTACAGCGCCGGGTGCACGCCGAAATCGGAAGCGACGCGGACCACGCGCGTCGGCGAGGTGTACACGAGTCGGAGCCACCCCTTGCCGTCGATGGTCATCGCGTTGGGAGTGCTCCTCGGCAGCTCGACGCCCGTCAGGGTGAACGTGCCTTCGCTCAGCTTCCCGGCGAACAGCGCGGCGCTGTCCCCCGTCGTCCCGACGAGCCATGCGCGATCGTGCGCGGGGTCGAGCTGCACGGCTTCGATGTTGGTCTTCGGTGGGAGGACGATGTCCTGCCACGGCTTGCTGCCGCTCTTGAGCTGCGCGGGCTTGCAGGTCTTCGCCTCGTCGTCGCACACCTCGCCGACGAGGATCTGCCCGGGGCCGACGTACACGCGGAAGTCGTACGCGATCCGGCCGGCCAACGTGCCGAGCTGCTCCCAGGTCTTGCCGTCGTCGCTGGTGCGAACGAGCTTGGTGGTGGGCGGATCGGCGCGCTCGTCGTGCACGCCGACGACGACGGTGTTCTCGTAGCCGGAGACCACCACGCGCGTTGCCCAGCGCTGTGCGGCAGGCTCGAGGACCGACGCCGGACCCGCGGCCTTGCCGAATGCGCCGACCGCGACCTCCACCTTCATCTTCTGGCTCGCCTTGGGATCGGGGGTCTCGATCACCGTGACCACGCGGCTGCCGGCGATCTCCTGCCTCGCCGGCCGGTCGGCCGCGCCCTTGCGCTCGACCCACGGCGTGGGAGCCGCGACCTCGAGCTTGCCGTTCGCGAGCTTCGCGTAGCGGTCCTTCGCCACGCCCTCCAGGAACAGATCGTCGGTGCCGTGACGCGCGACCGAGCGTGCGCCGATGCCGGGCGTGGCGACCGGGGTCCACGTCGCGCCGTCGTCCGTCGAGACCAACACCCGCTGCGGGCGAATCAACGCGAGCGCTTCGCCACGCTTGTTCGCCGCGAGGCCGACGACCACGTCGCCGACGCGCATCGGCAACTTGCTGGTCCCCCACGTGACGCCGACGTCGGTCGAGCGGTAGAGCGTGCCGGTCTTGTCGACGCCGAGAAGGGCCTGTTTTCCCGAGCGGAACGCGATCGCCTTGTGATCCTTCGGGCCCGGGCGCGTCGTCTCGATCGCCCCGAGCGGCTCCTTCGCGAGGTACACCGCGCCTTGCTCGCCGAGCAACAAGACCTGCGCGCCCTCGACGCGCCCATCGACGAGGTCCTGGGGGACGATCGTCGGGGCCTGCTTCGGCTCGGACTCGCCCTTGGCGAACAGCCAGCGACGGCCGCGCTCGCCGACCTGCAAGATGCCACGCTCTCCGAGATCGACCTGCGCCTGCACGCGGCCTCCCGCGCTCGGAAAGCTCCACGTGGCGTGGGTCTGCTCGGGCTTGGGGGCGGGCGTCACCGGTGGCGGCGGCTTGGGCGCCTCGACAGGCGGGGCGGCGGGTGAACAACCGACGGCGAGACCGAGCAGGGCGAGGGAAGTGAGCGGGCGCATGCGGCGAGGGTACCCCCGTCGCGCGGTTCTGGTGACGGATCTCGCTTTGGCCAGCAATACGCAAGGAAATGACTCCTTTGCTCCGAACACTCACCTTGGCTTCCCTCTCCCTCCTGGCCGCGTGTGGAGGCGCGGTGTTGCCCGACGAGGCGGCCGTCGACACCGATGCGGCATCGTCGGCCGATGGCGCCGTCGTCGATGAAGGCGGTGCGGTCGTCACCGAAGACGGTGCGGTCGTCGCGGTCGACGGCGGGAGCAAGCCGCCGATCGCGGACGCGGGCCCCGCCCCGACCGCCGACGCGGGCGGCATCAAGTGCGGCACCGCGACCTGCGATTCGACCACCCAGGTATGCTGCGCGAGCTTTTCTGGCAGCTCTTGCGTCGCCAAGGGTAGCTGCACGGGCGCGACGCTCTCGTGCTCCGATCCTTCGTCCTGCGCGGCGGGTCAGGTTTGTTGCGCCACCGGCGGCGGTGGTGGCGGTGGGGCGAGGTGCCAGACCACCTGCAGCGGCGCCACGCTCTGCTCGAAGGACGCCGATTGCCGGTCGGGTCAGCTCTGCGTCGCCGCGACGGGCGGCTACAAGATCTGCCGCAATCCGCCGCCCGACGGCGGTCCTCCGATGCCTCCGGGGTGAATTCACATACCCACGTCCCGCCTTCGGCGGATCCGTGGAATCACTTCGCGAGGAAAGTGCGCACCGCGGCGACGGTGCGCACCGGATCTTCTTCGTGCGGAACGTGGCCGAGATCGTCGAACACCACGAGCTCGCTCCCAGCGATGTCGTGGTGGAACCGCTCCGCGTGCGCGGGCACGATGAGGCGGTCTCGGCCACCCCAGAGGATCAGCGTCGGAACCTTGAGCGTCGCGATGCGATCGGCGGTCGCCCCGGACGGTGCCTGCTCGAACCTCGCGACCAGTGCGCGGCGATTGCCCTCGCGCACCGCGAGATCGAAGTAGAGGTCGATCAGCTCCGGCGTGACCTTGTTCGGATCGCCGTACACGCTCCGCACGCTCGACTCGATGAGCCCGCGTGGGAGCACGTGGGCCGCGAGTCGGTTGATCACCGGAGTCCGCGCGAGACGGAAGCCGAGGGGCACCGAGGTCGACTGCATCGGATAGCCGGCGGCATCGACCAGGACGAGCGCAGAGACCCGCTCCGGGTGTGAGGCCGCGAACGTCCAGGCCACGCGACCACCGAACGAGTTGCCCGCGACGACCGCGCGTTGGACGCCGAGGCGATCGAGCACCGCGACCATGAACCGGTCGTACGATTCGATGTCGTACCGACCATCCGGTGTGGGCCCGGTGAGGCCGAAACCGGGGAGATCGAAGCGCACCACGCGGCGCGTGTCACGAAGCGCGCGCGCCCAACCCTCCCACGCGTGCAGGCTCGCCGAGGTGCCGTGCAGGAGCACGATCGGGTTCGCGTCGCCCCGCGGTCCTTCGTCGCGGACGTGAACGCTCATCCCCGCGACGTCGACGAACGTCGACGGCGGCTGGGCCCAACGCGGCTTCAGCTCCGCGACGGGGCGATCGGGCGCCCACGTGGTCGCGACGAACAGCGCGATCAAGAGCAGCAACGCGGCGAACGTCAGCCCGACGACCCAGAGGACGCGCTTTCGCATCCGCGCACTCTAACTCAGCTCGTTGGCCGTGCCCGCCACAGCACCGAGACGAGCGCGGCTCCGAGGAGCACGCCCGTGATCCCGATCAATGCGCCGGTGATTCGCGCGAGCAGATCTCGTTGCAGCGCGATCGCGAGCGCGCCGACCACGAGCGTCGCCGCGTGGGCGACGAGCTGCACGCGAACCTGCCCGTCGGGCAGGAGGCGCTTCATCGGCGGAACGTCGGCGATCCCTGCGAGCGAGGCGAATCGGTGGAACCACACGAGGAATGGAATGATCCGCGTGAGCATTCCGTGCACCGTCGCCCCGGCGAACCCGAAGATCGCGAGCCAACCGAGGAGCAACGTCGAGGGTGCCCACTCGCCGAGCCAGGTGGCGAGCGCAGACGCCAACACGAGGGGAGCCGTCGCGAGCGCGAGCCACCAGAACTGCAGCGTCGGATCGCGCCGCCGCCGCCTGCGTCCCCGGATCATCAAACCGAGGGTCACCGGTTGGACGACGAATACGACGACCGCACCCGGCAATGCCGTGGCGATCACGAGCAGCAGACTCCCGCCGAACATCGCAGCCAGAAACACCCCCACGACCGAACCGAGGAGCACCCAGGCGATGATCTTCGCGCGCCGCGTGGGGAACGACTCGGTGAGGTAGAACATCGGCACCACCTGCCACGACACGGCAGTGATCAATCCGCCGACCCATCCGACCAGCGCGAGGTCGACGTGCGCGACGAGCATGATCGCGCGCGCGAGCGGCATGTCCCCGCTCGCGTGGCCCCACAACAGCCGCAAGCCGAGGGTGGCCAACGCGATCAGGCTCCCCATCGCGATGCGCATGCCGAACAACGTCTCGCCACCTCGTGCGCGGGCGAGCGCGAGCGACACCGGCGCGACGAACAGTACGATCGCGCCCGCGAGCGTGAACGTCGCCACGCGGAGCATCGCCGGGTTCCCGGTCCAGAGGCCAACCACCAGCGCGCCTCCTCCGACTGCGAGCCCGGCGAGGACGGCGAACGAAAGGTGGATGGCCGGCACCCGCGCGCCGGCGACGACCGGCACCATCTGGTAGAGCGAGCCGAACATCACCGCGAGCAGCACGCCGATCGTCGCCACGTGCACCAGCGCGATCGTGCGCGGGAGCCACGACGTCAGGAGCAGGACACCGCCGTCCACCAGCAAGAGAGCGCCACCCGCGATCATTGCGACGGGGACCAGCGCATAGAACGAGAGCGGCACTGCGAGCGGCGGAGCCTGATCGGTCGAGAGGCCGGCGGTGTTCATGGCCGCGCTCCCACCCTCACGATCGCCGTGCCGTCGCTCAGCTCGACGACCTCGTGCGGCAGCCCGCGCTTCGCGAGTTGGGGCAATAGAAAGCGCGGATTGCGTGGCACTCGGGCGATCAAGGCACCGCCACGATCGAGGCGCTCGGCGAGCGAGAGCACGCGTTCGAGCGGCTCCGGCGGCTCGAGGTCGCAGACATCGACGAGCGCAGGTGCACCGTCGACCACGCACACCAGGTTGAACGTCCCGTCCTGGGCGGGGAACACGGAGACTGCGTGTCCACGCGATCCGAGCAGTGCCTCGAGAGGCCTGGGGCGGAACGGTGCAATCACGACCAACACCGAGCCCGCGAGGAGCCCGTCGAGGGTGCTCATGATCTTCGCCAACGGATCTTCGCCGCGCCCGAGGAGCGGTCGCACGTCGAGGAGGGTCGCCGACGCGTGACGGGTCGGGGGCGCGACCGCCCTGTTCTGCCTCGGACCCTGCGCCGTCACCGCGGCGCGCCACAACTCTGCGACGGGCCCCAGCCGTTCGAGGAGCGACGGGCCCGTGGCGGCGAGCTCGCGCTGCAACACCAGCCCTTGGAGCATTCCGACGAACAGGGTCGCCGCGGCGTGGGGATCGACCTCGGCGCGCGCGGAGCCGTCGCGGATGGCGGTCGACACGAGCTCGGCGACGAAGTTCCGCTGCATCGAGACGAGCCGGTGAACGGCGACGCGCAGCTCGGGTGCCTCGAGCGCCATGTCGGCGAACAACAGGCGGGGCAGCCCCGGGTTCTGGTCGACGTATCGTGCCAACTGCTCGGCAAGCGCGACACAGGTGTCGAGCGGTCCGGTGCGTGCCCTGATCAGCGGCTCGAGGGTGCGTTCCAGCTCGCTGCGCGCGGCCTCGACCACGGCGAGCAGGAGCGCCTCCCGGGAGGCGAAGTGACGGAACAACGCCGGCTGCGACACGCCGACCGCCGCGGCGATCGCCCGCGTGGTCAGCCGTTCGAGCGGCGTCTGGGCAAGCAGGTCGAGCGCGGCCGCGACGAACTGTTCTCGACGGGTCTGCGGCTCGGCGAACATCGGTGGACTTGATCCTTCTCGGGCCTGGTGTTATCACATGATAACACTTGATTCGAAGTCCATCCACTGCCTGAGGAGGGCGCCGTGAGTGCAAGCGAGTTCCTGACCAGAGACCACCGCACCTGCGACACGGAGTGGGTCGAAGTGGAGGCTGCGGCCGACCGCAGCGACCTCGCGGCCACGCGCGCCGCGTTCGCCAAATTCAACCAGGCCATGCAGCGGCACTTCGGCTTCGAGGAGCAGTCGCTGTTCCCAGCGCTCGAGGAGGCGACCGGCATGTTTGGCATGGGTCCCACCGCCGTGATGCGCAGCGAGCACGAGCAGATGCGCCGTGTGCTCGCGACGATGGCCAACGCGCTGGAGACGGGAGACACCGCCACGGTGCTCGATCACGGCGACACGCTGTTGATGCTGATCCAGCAGCACAACCTCAAGGAGGAGCGCATCCTCTACCCGATGGCCGACGCCCGCATCGGCCACGCCTGGGCCGATCTGCAGACCCGGTTCTGAAGAACTGTCGGAAAATCCCCCCGGACTGAAGTCCGGGGCACCGACAGCTGACCTCAAGTCCTTCGGACTCACCGACTCGCTGGGCTGGCCCGAGGTTGTCGCGGCAAACTGAATTTCGTGTCGAACGTGCGAAAAATTGTGCCGATCGGCGATCGCGGTTCGTCAACGAAGGACTGCACTTCCTCGATCGAACCCCCCGCCAGCCCGGAGGGCTTCGTCTTGCAGTCGGTGCCCCGGACTTCAGTCCGGGGGAATTCTCCGACGGCTCTAATTCAGAACGCGCTGCCGAACGACAGGAGCGGCGCGCTCGTCGTGCTCGGGGTCGTGGAAGGTCCAAGATGGAGCGCCGCGGTGGCGAGGCCCACGAGCCCGCCGCCGACGAACGCGACTGCCGTGTCGACGAGCGAGTGAGCGCCCGCACGTTCGCGCAGCACCGCCACCCCGAGCGCGGTCGTCGTGCATCCGATCGCCACCGCGAGGTCCACGCCGCGCGGCGAGGTCGGCAAGAGCGCGAGCCCGAGAGCCGCGCCGGCCATGCCCGCGAGCGGCGCGGTGTGCCCCGAAGGAAACGAGCGGTGCGCCTCGTCGGTCGCCGCGCACGTCCGCGAGAGATCGTCCCAGTCTCGCGGCCGACAGACCCCGAACAGGTTCTTGGTCAGCTGGGTGAGCATCGCCGCTGCGAGCGCCCCTTCGAGCGTGATCACCGGACCGCGGTATCGGTCGGCGCCGGGGACGCCCCGATCGGCGAGCGCGGAGAAGCCCGCACCGGCCGAGAGGCCCACGACCAGGAGGACGTCGCCCGCGCGCGCCAGCGCCTTGTTCGAGGGTCGGTGCCCGAGGCCATCGAGAGGCGCCCGATCGCCTTGGTTCGGGTGCAGGACATAGCTTCCGACGAGGATTCCCGCGGTGGTGGTCGCGACGAACGCCGCGTCGTACCCGGCATGACCCCCCATCGGGACGTGCATCTCGCCGGCGCTCCCGGTGCGGGTCAGGAGGAGGACCGACAGCGCGAGAGGAAGCCTCATGCCGGTGCGCAGCTTACCGCGCGTCAGGGCTCCATTCTCCCACATCAGCACCCAGAACGAACGATTCGGCGTCGCTCGCTCGGTTGCGGTCGAAACCGTACACTGCCGCATCGTGCGTAGAACCCTTGCTTCCCTCTCTTCGCTCCTGGTCCTCGGAATGACGATCGGATGCTCCGGCGCCCAAGGCGATCAGGATGCACCCGTCGTGTTCGACACCGGCTCCAACGTCGAGACCGGTGATGACGAAGCGAGCGTCGATTCCGGCGCGACCGATGGAGGCGACGAGACGATCGTCTTCGACGCCGGCGGCGACACGCTGACGACGTTCGACACTGGCGGCGACAGCGGCAGCGGTTGTTCCGTGTCGGGGTGCGGAGTCGACAGCGATTGCGACGGGATCCCCGACACCGTCGAGGGGCGCTTCGCGACCGGCGCCCCGACGGACACGGACAAAGACGGCACGCCCGACTACCTCGACAGCGACAGCGACGGCGATGGCATTCCCGACAAGCTCGAGTGGAAGGCTGGCGGATGCGATGCCGCCGCGGAGCTGAACGACGTCGACGGCGACGGCACGCCGAACTTCCAGGACCTCGACTCCGACGGCAACGGCTACCCCGACAAGAACGAGGCGTGCCCGCCTCCGTCGGTGCTCACCGCGCTCGGCATGCCCGCGTGCACCGAGCCGTACGACTTCGACGGCGATGGCGTGCCCGACTACCTCGACTTCGACAACGATCACGATTCGAGCAAGACCGACAAGTCGCTCGGCCTCTCGGACAAGGTCGAGCTCGCGGACGACAAGGGCGTGTACGTCGGGTTGATCGACACCGACGGCGATGGCATCCCCGATTTGTACGATCGCGACTCCGACAACGACGGCATCGTCGACCTCGACGACGGCGTGAGCGATCCGGACGGCGACGGCAAGGCGAGCTTCCGCGACACCGACAGCGACGGCGACAGCGTCGGCGACAAGTGCGAGGCGCGCGGCAAGCCCACCTTCAGCGACTCGGATCTCGATCTCCCCGTGGTCGACACCGACAAGGACGGCACGCCCGACTACCTCGACAAGGACTCGGACGGCGACCTCCTCGCCGACGGCAAGGAGGACACGGACGGCGACTGTTTCGTCGACGGAGGCGAGACCGATCGCCTCAAGGCCGACACCGACGGCGACACGGTCGGAGACCTCGTCGAGGTCGCGCTCGAAGGGGTGCCCTGCGCCAAGGACGCGACCTGCACGCCGGCGAAGAAGGGCAAATTCTACTTCATCGAGCCGTACTCCACCGATGGCTCGGCCAAGCCCTCGCCCACCTCGTCGAAGCTCGCGCTCAACACCACGCTCAACAAGGGGGACGTCGGGTTCGTCGTCGACACCACCGGCTCGATGGGCGGCGAGATCGCCAACCTCAAGACCAGCCTCTCGTCGATCTTCTCCTCCTTGAAGACGAAGATCCCCGACCTCGGGATCGGCGTCGCCGGTCATGACGACTTCCCGTACTGCTACTCGACCGATTGGCTCGGGTCGTGCGACGGCGCGTATGGCAGCGGCGCGGATCGTCCGTTCTACCTCACGACCGGTGGCACGGTCACGACGGTGCTCGCGACCGCGCAGGCGGCGGCGAACTCGCTCGCGATTCACTACGGTGACGACGAGCCGGAGAGCCAGGTCCCCGCGATGTACGCCGCGATCACGGGCTCCGCGCTCGCATGGCCGGGCGGTTCGGTCGGGCCGTGGACGGCGCCTGCCGGCAGGTTCGGCGCGCTGCAGTTCCGCTCCGACGCGCTGCCGATCGTGGTCGAGATCTCCGACGCGAACTTCCACAACGGCAAGCGCGCGCTCAACGCCGGCGGCACGAGCTACGACGGGGCGTTCCAATACCCGTACACGTTCTCGACCTACAACAGCGATCAGCTCGTCGCGAAGATGAACGAGCTCGGCGCCAAGTTCATCGGCGTCGCGTCCGACGACGGCGCGCGGCTCTCCGGACCGGTGTACGGCTACGAGGCCTTCATCGCGGACAAGACCGGCTCGACTGTTCCGCCTGCGGCCCTCGGTGGCTCGTGCAAGACCGGCATCGGCGGCGCGGCCGTTGCTGCCGACGGTCCCGGCGGCACCTGCCGTCTCGTGTTCAGCATCGCCACCAACGGCACCGGCCTCGGCACCTCGATCGTCGACGGGGTGTACGCGCTGCTCGCGTCGATCAAGTTCGACGTCTACGTCCAGGCGTACAACGACGCGGCCGAGACGGTCGACGTGGTCGGCTCGTTCATGTCGAAGGTCGTTCCCGATCCGACGGGCGGTACCGATCCCTCGCTCGGCACCTGCGTCACGTTCCCGAGCTCGCAGCTCGCCGACAACTTCACCGGTCCCAAGGCGCTCACCAAGGCGGCCGACGGCGTGAACGACACCATCAAGCAGGTCACGCCGGGCTCGCTCTACTGCTTCAACGTGACGCCGAAGGAGAACACCACCGTCGCACCGAAGACCGACGTGCAGACGTTCAAGGCGTGGCTGAAGGTGCTCGCCATCCGTCCCACCGGCGGCACCTTCGCGCTCGGTGCCGATCGCCCGGTGCTGTTCATCGTGCCGCCGTCGGTCAACTGATCACGGGATCCGCCGAAGGCGGGACCGGGGTACGTGACTACGGTTCGTCGAGCGTGAAAAGCCCCGGCTTCGCGTCGACGTGGCTGGTCTTCCCCGAGGGCCAGCGCACGTCGATCGACGCGGTCGTCGCGTCACCGATCCCGAAGTGCACCGGCGAAGCGTCGCTTGAGAGGTAGCCGTGCCCAGCGTGCGTCAGCGCGACCCGGGTCAACGCCGCGGTCTTCACGGTGATGCGTGCGCCCACCGCGAAGCGGTTCTTGCCCTTTCCGCGGAGGCGAACCGAGACTGCGTTGCCGCGTTTGGTTCGCACGTTCTCGTAGAGCATCGGTGAGCCGTTCGCGGTCGACACGATCAGGTCGAGATCGCCGTCGTCGTCGAGATCGAGCGAAAGCAGTCCCCGACCGCCGGTCGTGCGCTCCAGCGACGGGAGCTGCCTCAACGGCTCGTTCGCGCGTGCATGCGTCCACACCTGCAGGGGCGCCGACGGCGGTGTCGGAGCGATGGGCAACATCGGATCGCTCGCGAGGAACACATGGCCGCTCGCCTCGACCAGCTCGAGCACGCCATCGTGATCGAGATCGATCGCAGCCTGCCCCCAGCGGAGGTTCTGCATGCCGCGGAACAGCTCGAGCCGCTCGGAGGCGTCGGTGCACGCGTTCGGTCCGAGCGTGCCGTTGCAGAGGAACACGGCGCTCGGCTCCTGCTCCCACGTCGACTCGATCAGATCGAGGTGCCCGTCGCCGTCGAAATCGGGGTCGGTCGCCGACATCGACGAGAGCCCGGTCGGCTTCGGGGTGTACGCGACACCCAGAGCTTCGGCCTTCTCCTCGAACGTCCCGTCCTCTCCGCGACGGAAGTACCGATCGAGCGCGGCCGAGGTGTCGTTGCCCACGAACAGATCGACGCGTCCGTCTTCGTCGAGATCGGTCCCGAGCAACACCAGCGCGGGGGCCGTCACCGGAGCGACGAACCGATCGCTCGCCTCGTCGAAGGCGCCGTCGGGGCCCTGGAGGAACAAGAGCGCGCGTCCGCCTTTGTACGACGAGGGCGCCATCACGCACCCTCCGGCGCACGGCTTGGGCGGCTCGACGTACTTGCCGTAGCTGGCGATCGCCAGGTCGAGATCACCGTCGCCGTCCGCGTCGAACGCAACCGCGGCCATCAGCGGCGACGCCGGATCGAGGGCGGTCCTCACCCGCGTCGTGACGTCGACGAGCTTGCCGGCGTCGTTTTCCAAGAGGCGCAGTGCGCCGACGCCCGTGAGGAGGACGTCGAGATCGCCGTCGCCGTCGGGATCGAACGCGAGGCAGCCCAAGGCGGCGAGGTCCTTCACGCTCGCCGGCAACGCTTCGGAGCGATCGACGAAGTGGAACGGCGCGTCCGCGACGAGGAGCTTCGTTCCGCCAGCGTCGCGCACGCCGGGGAACAACAGGTCGGTACGGCCGTCGCCGTTCACGTCGAGCGCACAGACGCCGCCCTGCATCCGGGCGGCGAACGTCGACCACGCCGAGAGCGGACGCACGATCGCCTCGAGGCCGGAGCCCGCGGTTCGATCGGCGAGCCAACGCGCGTCGGCTGGCGCGTCGACGGACACCTCGAGCACGCCCGCGTCGACCGGCGTCGCGTCCGACGCGCTCGGCGAGCACGCCGAGAGCAGCAAGGTCAGCGGCCAGGGCCGGCGCATCAACCCATGCATGCCCATGATGATACGCCGAAGCTCGACGCGGCGCGCCGCTGCCGCTATGTCGCCTGCAGGGAAAATGGAACGTCCGCGCGTCGGCATCGTCGGGGCTTCCGGGTACTCGGGCATGGTGGCCACGCGCCTCCTGCTCTCGCATCCACACGTCGAGCTCGCGTTCTGCACGTCCGACAAATGGACTGGCGACCGGGTCGGCGCGCGCGTCGGCATGCCCGATTCCTCACACCTCGCCTTCGTTGCCAACGGGCGCGCCGTCGAGGTGAGCGAGGGGTGTCGCGTCGTGTTCCTCGCCACGTCGGCCGAGGTGTCGCTCGAGCTCGCGCCCAAGCTCCGCGCGCGTGGCGTCTCGGTCATCGACCTCTCGGGCGCGTTCCGCCTCCGCGACGTCGGCGCCTACCCCAAGTGGTATGGGTTCGAGCATCACGCAACGGAGCATCTCGCCGGCGCGCACTACGGCATGCCCGAGTTGTTCGGCCCGCCGCCGAGCGAGGGACTCGTCGCCAACCCCGGCTGCTACCCGACGGCGACGGTGCTCGCGCTCGCGCCCCTGCTGCGCGCCGGGTTGATCGAGCCGACCGGGCTCATCGTCGATGCCAAGAGCGGCGTGACCGGCGCGGGGCGTCAGTCCAAGGAAGCCTACTCGTTCACCGAGGTGGCCGACGACTTCCGCGCCTACAAGCTCCTGTCGCACCAGCACACGCCCGAGATCGCGCAGGCGTGCAGCGTGTCGTCCCTCACGTTCACCGCACACCTCTTGCCGGTGCGTCGCGGCATCCTCGCGACCTGCTACGCCAAGCCGCGGGCGAACAAGGAGCAGCTCGTCGCGGCGCTGCGTGCGGCCTACGAGCGCGCGCCGTTCGTGGAGATCGCGCCCCCCGAAGAAGTGACCCTCGCGAGCGTCGTCGGCACCAACATGTGTCGCATCGGCGTCGCCGCCAACGACGACGTCGTGCTGATCGTCTCTGCGATCGACAACCTGGTGAAGGGCGCCGCCGGTCAGGCCGTGCAGAACATGAACCTGATGCTCGGCTACGACGAGCGCATCGCCCTCTCGGGTCTCTCGCGGAGCACGCCGTGAGGACGCCGCGCGGCTGGACCTACTCGGGGGTCCACGCCGGCATCAAGGCGATCCGCCGCGATCTCGCGCTGTTCTCCAGCGAGGAGCCCTGCGTCTGCGCGGCGCTCCTCACGCAGAACAAGTCCAAGGCCGCGCCCATCCTCGACCTCGCGCCTCGCCTTCCCGGCGAGGGGTTTCGCGCCCTGGTGATCAACAGCGGCAACGCCAACGCGCTGACCGGTCGCGCGGGCGTGGAAGACGTGCGCGCCGTGAACGCGGGGTTTGCCGCAGCGCTCGGCGTCCGTCCCGAGCGCGTGCTCTCCACTTCCACCGGTGTCATCGGCGTGCGGCTCCCCGCGCCGAAGCTCATCGCGGCTGCCCCGCGGGCGATCGAGGCGTTGCGTGGCGGAATCGAGGCTGCCGCCGAGGCGATCCTCACCACCGACACGCGCCCCAAGATCGGCGGACGCGTTCTCCGCTTGCGCGGTCGCGACGTGATCATCGCCGCTTGCGCCAAAGGGTCGGGGATGATCGCCCCGCAGCTGGCCACCATGCTGGCGGTGTTCACCACCGACGCGCCCATCGCGCTGCACGATCTGCAGTCGTGCCTCGCGCGCGCGACCGACGCCACCTTCGCCGACCTGGTGATCGATGGCGAGACCAGCACCAACGACGCTGTGTTCGCGATGGCCAACGGCCTCGCGGGCGGCCCGATGCTCGAGGGTAGCGACCTCGACGCGTTCGGCGAGGCCATGCGCGACCTCTCCGACGAGCTGTCACGCACCATTGCCGACGACGGCGAGGGCGCGACCAAGTCGATCGAGGTGTTCGTTCGCGGCGCCGACTCCGCCAACTCCGCGCGCGAGCTGGCGCACGCGGTGGCAGGATCGATCCTGGTCAAGACCGCCATTTTTGGCGCCGATCCGAATTGGGGCCGCGTGCTCTCTTCGATTGGCGCGCGCGCCTCGGCTCGCGACCTCGCATTCGAGCCGGCGCGCACCACCGTGCGGATCCAGGGCGTCACGGTGTTCTCGCAAGGCGAGCCGATCGCGTTCGATGGTCCCGGGCTCCGCGCCCACCTCCGCGAGCCCAACGTGCGCATCGACGTCGAGCTCGGGCTCGGCGAGCACCATGGGCGCGCGCTCGGCTGCGATCTCTCGTACGACTACGTGAAGATCAACGCCGACTACACCGCGCTGATCACCGCATCGGCCGAGGGGACCGTCACCAAAGACGACCGCCTCACCAACTACACACCCGGCTTCAAGCGTGCGCTGCTCGTCGAGGCGCTCTCGTACATCGCCAAATTCACCGGAAAGCGCGCGGTCCTCTGCGTGCGCGGCGACGCCCTGGTCAAGGACTCCCTCAAGGCGACGTTCGCCGCCGACGTGAACCTCCTCGACGCCGCGGGGCTGTTGCCGATCGTCGTGCACGGTGGTGGCGAGGAGATCTCCCGCACCCTCGAGCGCCTCGGCGCGTCGCCGCGGCAGTTCGTCGACGAGCTCGGCGAGGCCGATCCGAAGATGGTCGAGATGGTGCTCACGGGTCGCGTGAGCAACGAGCTCGTCTCGCTCCTAAACCAGGACAAGGCGCGCGCGGTGAGCATCTCCGGCAAGGACGGCGGGCTGTTGCGCGCACGACGGAGCGAGGCTCGCCGAGGCGCGATCGCCAGCGTCGACGCCACGCTGCTCGAGCTGCTCCTTGGCAAGGAGTACGTGCCGGTCATCTCGCCGATCGGCCTCGGCGACGACGGCGAGGGCTACAGCCTCGACACCCACTCTGCGGCCGCGCACGTGGCCATCGCCACCCGCGCCGAGAAGCTCATCTTCCTCGCCGACGCACCAGGCATCCTCCAGCACGGCGAGTTGATCAGCGAGCTCACGGCCGCCGAGCTCTCGGCGAAGATCGACGCCGGCGTGGTGAGCGGCGGGATGCTCAACCTCGCAAAGAGCGCGCTCGCCGCGATCGAGGGAGGCGTCGCGCGCGTCCACGTCGTCGACGGGCGCGTGCCCCACTCGGTCATCGCAGAGCTGTTCACCGACCGCGGCGTCGGAACCCTCGTGACGCCCTGAGCACGAGGGCGAGGAGCAGTAGCGCAGCACCGGTGCCGCTCTTCCGGCCATCGGTGACCGCGCAGCCGCTGTCGTCCTGCGTATCGGGCAGACGCTCGCAGTTCTTCTTCTCGAGGTTGCAGGTGTAGCCCGGAGCGCACGCGTCGCTTGCGGTGCACGAGGTGCGGCACGCGCCGAACGCCGGATCGCATGCGTACGCGCCGCAATCGAACGCGACGGACGCCTCGGTCCCGCAGGGACCGCCGGTGGCGACGCAGACCGCGGCGCCCTTGCCGGTCGTCGGACCCGTACAGGTGCTCGCCTGGCACTGCGAGCCTGCGACGCTGGTCGTGCACACGCCGCCTTTGCCGCACGTTCCCGAGCAGCTCAGCGCCGCGCCGCACTCGCTGCGCAGGTCGACGCCGAGCGGCTCCTCGGTGCACCGACCGGGCGACGAAGGCAGCGCGCAGCTGTGGCACTTGTCCTTGCACTCCGAGTCGCAGCACACGCCGTCGACGCAGAACCCGGTCGCGCACTCGGAGGGGCTGGTGCAGCGTTGCGCGCTGCCGAGCACCTTGGGGCTGCCCTCGGGCACGGGCGCGACGGCGGCGGGCGCATCGACGGGCTCGGTGTCCGGCACGCCTGCGTCGACCGCGGGGGGGAGGCACAGGCCGAGAGCGGTGTCGCAGCGGAGCGTCGTGCAGTCCTCGTTCTTGCTGCATTTGGCGAGGCAGCTCGAGGTGTCGGCACAGATCAGGCCGCCGGCGCAGTCGCTCGACGCACCTGCGGCGCACGTCGTGTCGGTACCCGAACAACGGCCGCGGGTGGTGAGCTTGGAGCCGGTGCACGCCGCCGAGGTCCCACACTCGGTGGTGTTCGGCGCGGGGGTGCACGTGCCTTCTTTTCCGGGCACTGCGCAGCGTTCGCACTCGCCGGTGCACGCCTTGTCGCAACAGACGCCCGAGGCGCAGAAGCCGGAGGCGCACTCGCCCGCCCAGCTGCAGGCGCTTCCGTTGGCGAACGCGGAGAGCAACTCGGTCGAGGATGTGCTGTAGGAGGCCCCGGTGTTGCCGCCGATCACGAGGATGCGGCCGTCGAGCAGCTCGATCGCGGGTGCGTTCGACCGCGGCTGCAGCAGCTTGGTCGTCGCAGTGATCGTCGTCGTGTCGGTGAACTCGACGGCGTCGCTCGCGCCCTCGCCGCTGAAGCCCCCGCCAATCGTGAACGCGCGCCCGTCCTTCGACTGCAGCACGGCCACCACCTCGCGCGCGACGGTGAGGAGCGGTCCCGCGGTCATGGTCCCTGCGGTGGGGTCGTAGATGACGGTCGTGTTGGTCACACCGCCGCCGATCTGCCCCCCCGCGAAGAACACCTTGCCGGTGGAGAGCAGCGCCCATCCGCGTCCGGAGGCGGCCACCGGAGTGGCGGGGCCCGCGGTCCAGGTGTTGGTCGAAGGATCGTAGATCTCGGTCGACGAGAGGCGCCCCGTGTCGCCCGTTCCGCCGGTCACCAGGACCTTGCCGCTCTTGAGCAAGACGGCGGCGTGCTCGCTTCGTCCGGTCGTCAGGTTGGCCTTGGTCGACCACGTGTCGGCGGCCGGGTCGTACTCCGTCACGGTGTTCGCGCCCAATCCGCCGTCGACGATCCCACCGGTGAAGAGCAGCTTGCCGTCGGCGAGCGCCACGACGCGCGCGTTGCTGGTCGGCGTGCCGTCTGTGCCCTTGGTCCACGTGTCGGTCGACGGCGTATACGTGAGCACGGTGCCGTTGCCGGCCACGCGAATCTTGCCGTCGGAGGTCGGGAACATCGAGCAGTTGAAGACGAACGTGGTAGGCGCCGAGAGCGTCTTGAAGCTCGAGGTGCTCGGGTCGAAGACCTCGAACGTGCCCGAGCCGCCGCAGCCGACGTAGACCTTGCCGTCGGCCATGCGCACCGCGGCCGCGCCATTGCGTGTCACGGACATCGAGCCGCCGGGCAGCCACACCGGATCGAGCACGATCGGGTAGGCGAGGCCCGCGCGATCGAGCGTCGCCTCGAGGATCCAGGTCGAACCCTCCGCGTGCAACGTCAGCGCGGGCTCACGGCGCACGCCCTTGGCGTCGACCGCGAAGATGCGATCGCTGCGCAATGCGACGCGCCCGTTGTGATCGAGCGCCTCGACCGCGCCGTGATCGATGCGCAACGAGGCGATGCCGTCGGAAGGCGAGATCGCCCAACGTGCACTCGCCGGCGCACGCTCGTCGTGCAGCACACGCACCTCTTCGAACCGATCGCCCTCGCGTGCGAACAGCAGATCGGTCGAAGGGGCAACCGCGGCGAACAGCGACGCCTCGTCGACTCGCCTGGCTACGGCGCTCGGGGCGAGATCGAGCGCGCGCACCGACAGGGCGCGAGCCGGATCGAGCGCGATGCGTGCCTCGCCGCGGCTGTGGGTCGGCATCGCGATCTGCACGGCGGCATTCGAGGGCTCGAAGGCGCGACCGAAACGCGTGAACGAAGGATCGCTCCCTCGAACCCGCGCGAGCAGCTGCGAGGGGTCGGTGGCCACGGTCGGCTGGGTGCTCCGCTCACGGCCGGTACAGGCGGCGAGGGCCACAAAAGCGAAGAGAGCGCGTCGCATCCGAGCAAGCTGCCCGATCGATGGCACAATGTCGACCGCTCATGCACCGCGCCGCACTCTGCATCGCACTGGCAGGAGCGGGTTGTGGTTGGAGCGACCACCAGTTCGACCGTGTCGACGATGCAGCGGTGACCGACGCGACGCCCGACGGGCGAACGGATGTCGACCTCGACTCGGGGTTCCCCGTCGATGACGCCGCGGGCCTCCCCGATCCGACCAACTGCCCGCCGTCGCCCACCACGGCCGGCTTCTGCGCAGCGCTGGCTGACTTCGCGGGTGCGTTCGTCAACGACGGGGCGGGCGACGAGTTCTGCCGCGCGAGCGACGCGGGAGCGCAGATGCCACCGCGCCGATTCACGGTCACCGAGGCGGCACGCACCGCTCCCTCGCCTCCGCCGGCCGGATTCGCCGAGCGATTCGAGGTTCGTGCAGGGCTCGATGCCTACGGAGTGCACGTGTTCGTGCAGGTGCTCGGCGATCCACGCGTGCTCGTGGATCGGGACGATCCTGTGCAAGGCGATGCGGTGGAGCTCTTCCTCCGCGGCACCGTCACCCGCGAGCTGACGGGGAATCTCGAATCCGACGAGGGAAACCACCTCGTGCTGACGCCGCCTTCTGCCACCGCCGGCGGCGTGGGGTGGCGGTACCTCGGCGGCGTGAAGAAGCTGCCGCTGTCGGACTCCGATTGGCACTCCCGGCGCGTGAAGGGAGGGTGGGAGGTCGAGGTGCACTACCCCTGGACCGAGCTGAAGAACCAGCCGGCGCCGGGCATGGTGATGGGCTTCGATGTCGCCATCGATTTGAAGGACGATCCGGCGAAGAAGGGCCGCGACGTGCGGGCGCTGATGCACGTCACCCCGGTCGCGAGCTCCGCGTCGTGCACTGCGCTCGGGGTTTCCCCGGCCGATCCGCTCTGCGACGACCGGACCTGGTGCCTGGCCAAAGCGTACGTTCCTTGACCATCTTGACCGGCTCGTCCGCCGGATGTAGGTGCACCCCATACCAACGACGACCACCACCCGGATGGTCGCCCTGCCTGGAGCACCTCACATGCGTAACGCCTTCCTCCTCGTCGCCCTTGCCGCTTCCACCTCGCTCGCCTGCGCCGCCAACTCGGCGGACTTCGAAGACGAGGGTGCGGTCGATGACGCCGAAGGCGCCGCGACGCTCTCGAGCACCTCGACGTTCTACAAGATCCGTCCCGACTACCGTCGCTGCGTCTCGCCGTTGTGCGGCGGTTCCTGGGTCTCGCGCCTGAACCAGTCGAAGACCAAGTGCGCCGACGGCTCGTGGGCCGCCGAGTGCTACGTCGCCGAGATCGACTGGTCGTCGGCCGGCCTCACCCAGGAGGACGCCGCGGGCGCGAGCTCGCTGCTGTTCCGCGGCTCGATCGGCTTCAAGACCTACGACTCGTTCGGCAACCTCGGCGTGCTCAAGGCCACCGAGGTCTGGTCGTCGCCGATCCTCGAGGCCCCCGTCGGATCGTTCTACCGCGTCAAGGATACCGGCATCCGCTGCTTCCGCGCCCCGTGTCTGAACCTTGCGTCGGACCGCCTCAACTCGACGAGCTCGCGCATGATCTCGGAGTTCGGCGGTTATTACGGCCCCAAGGCCGCCTCCTACGTCCTCTCGCAGAACATCCTCGTCGCCGGCGACTACTACACCGCGAAGAACGGCGGCCGCGGCCTCACGGTCTCGGCCTTCTGGACGCGCGTGAAGCACATCGACACGTCGCTCACCTGCACCACCGACGCGGACTGCACCACGACGGTCTACAAGTCGGCGCCCGCCACCGAGGCGGACTGCTACTGCCGCACCTGCCCGAGCACGATCATGAACCTCACCACCGAGGCGACCAACCAGGCCGCGTACGACTCGGTGTGTGGCGGCGTCTCGATGATGTGCCCGATGGTGAAGTGCATGGCGCCCCCGCCGGTCGCCTGCGTCGCCGGGACCTGCCAGAAGGCGCTCTGATTAGAGCAGTTCTCGATCGCGTTGATTCTGGTGACCCGTTGCCCCCGGCTTGAAAAGCCGGGGCCCCTTCGCGAACCTCACGAACGCACGCGTCTTCAGCTTGAAGCCCTTGCGGGCTCCTTGCGTGGAACCCGCGGCGAATCGCGACTCCGCTGAGGACCTGCGCAAAGGAGCCCGCGGGAGCGGGCTTCAATCGAAACGAGCGATAGGGCCCCGGCTTTTCAAGCTTTTCAAGCCGGGGGGAACGGGAATCCCTTCGGATCCATCCGGGTGAGAAGTGCTCTAACGACTGACGACTCGAAATAGGAAAACGCCCGGTGCGCGCAAGGCACACCGGGCGTGTTCGTTTTACGGGCAGAAGATCAGAGGACGGGGTCCGGAGTGACCTTGGCCTTCTTGGCCGCGTCGCACCCGAGGTGCTTGATCGCTTCGGTCTTCTTGCCCTTCATCTTGAGGATCGCGAACTGCACGCGGCGGTTCTTCTCGTGGGCCTCGGGCGAATCACCCGGGTCCTCGGGGCAGTACTCGCCGTAGCCCTTGGCGCGGAGCTTCTTGGCGTCGACGCCACGCTTCACGAGCGCCTCGACGACCGCCTTGGAGCGCTCCTCGGTCAGCTTGAGGTTGGCCTTCTCGTCGCCGCTCTTGTCGGCGTGGCCAGCGACCTCGATGAGGTCGATGTCGGCGGTCTTCTTCACGAGGTCGGCCATCTCGTCGAGGAGCTTGTCGCTCTCCGGCTTGATGGTCGCCTTGCCGACGTCGAACATGATCTTCTCTTTGATCTTGACCTCGTCGCCGACGATTTCGACCTTCTGGACGGGCGCGACCGCGAGCTTGGCGGGCTCGGGACAGCCGTTCTTGGCGGCGTCGTCGTTTGCCTTGCCCGCCTTGTCCTTGCAGGCGTCCTTGTCATCCGGGATGCCATCGCCATCCGTGTCGGCGGGCGGCGGCGGGGGAGTCGCAGCGACGCTCGAGGCGGTGGGCGCCGCGGCCTCGCCGGTGCCGGTCGTGAGGGTGGCCTTGCAGCCGAACGCCAGAGCGAAGGCCGCGATCGAGACGGTGAGTCCGTGACGCATGAAGTGCATGGCTTCTTCCTTTTTCTCTCGGTGCTGAGAGGGCGCCTGAGCGCCGCAGTCGCGGGCGAACATACACCCATTGGGCCGCTTGGGGGAGCGGGAGATTCGTTGCCCCAGAGACGGCAGACGGCCCCGGCGATTCAAAAAAAGTCAGGTGAGGGGCACAGTCCGCAGCCCCCGGGCCCCGATTAGCCGATCGACACGCGGCCGTGCCGCAGGAGTCCCTCGGCGAGCAGCGCCTTCCGTTGACGGCGGGCGCTCTCAGCGAGAACGACGCTGCGCAGGCGATCGTAAGCGCGGTCCAGATCGTCGTTGACCACCAGGTAGTCGAACAACGCGTAGTTCTCGATTTCCTTCTGGGCCTTCGACAAGCGCTTGTGCACCGTGGCGTCGTCGTCGGTCGCGCGCCCCCGAAGGCGGCGCTCCAACTCGTCCATCGACGGAGGCAGGATGAACACCGCGACGGCCTCGGGGACCTTCGCGCGAATCTGTCGGGCCCCCTGGTAGTCGATGTCGAACAGGATTCCGGACGCGTTCGCCTGGCGCGCTCGCTCGATCTCGACGAAGGAGGTTCCGTAGAAATTCCCGTGGACCTCGGCCCACTCGGCGAAGGAGCCCTCCGCCACCAGGCGGCGGAAGCGCGTGACGTCGACGAAGTGGTACTCGCGACCATCCTGCTCGTTGGATCGCGGCGTCCGGGTCGTGTGCGACACGGAGAATGCGAGCGCCGGAAACTCCGTCCGCAGCCGGTTGCACAGCGTGGTCTTCCCGGCACCCGACGGCGACGAGATGATCAGCAGGAGGAAATCATCCGCGCCCGCGCGAAGCTCGCCGAGGACGTCGTGGGACATGGGGGCGCGAGCATACCCCCTCACTCGACGTTCTGCACCTGTTCGCGCATCCGTTCGAGCTCGCTTTTCGCGTCGACCACGAGGTGCGCCACCTCAGCGTCCTGCGCCTTGCTGCCGATGGTGTTCACCTCGCGAACCATCTCCTGGAGGAGGAAGTCGAGGCGTCGACCACACGCATCCTTGCTGTCGAACAGCGCTTCGAACTGAGCGCAATGGGAGGACAGCCGGGTGAGCTCCTCGGAGACGTCGCTCCGATCGGCGAGCAGCGCGATCTCCTGTTCGAGCCGGCCGGGATCGAGGGGGGCATCGCCACCGACCAGGCGCGCGATGCGATTGCGCAGTCGACGGTGGTAGCCCTCCACCAGCTGGGGTGCGCGCGTGCCGATCGAGTCGGCGGCGCGCCGCACCGCATGGAGTCGGCCACGCAGGTCTTCGCACAGCGCACGGCCTTCGTCGGTGCGCATCGCCTCGAGGGCGACCACCGCGCGATCGAAGGCGTCGCGGCATGCCGCCCTCATCGTGTCCCGCGCGCGCTCGGTCGCGGGCGCGAACAGATCGGGAACCGCGGCGAGCACCGAGAGCGGCACCTCGCTGCCGGGAGCGAGCTCGTCGCGCAACGCGCAGAGCGCCTGGAACGCTGCGCGCGCACGCTCGGCGTCGAGCGCGATGGCCTGACCACTCGAGGACTCGACGCGGATCGCGACCTCGATGCGGCCACGCGACAGGCGCTCGCGACCGAGCTGCTCCGCGAAGGCGGCCAGATCCGCGAGCTCCCTCGGCGCGCGCACGCGCACGTCGAGGAAGCGGTGGTTGACCGCTCTGACCTCCACCACGAGGCGCCCGACAGGCGTGCTCGCCTCGCCGACACCGAAGCCGGTCATGCTCTTCACGATGGCCTCCCTTCGGAGCCTACGCCTGTGCGGCCCCCGAGAGTCGGAGCGTCTTGGATCGCGCGGACGGACACCGCCCCGAGCGTACTACTTCATCCCCTTGCTGCGCTTCACGATGTCTAGGGTCTTGGAGTACTCGATCTCCCAGGCGGGGGTGCCCTCCTCGAGATGCTTGAGTCGACCCCGCACCTCGCGATCGAGCTCGTCGTCCACCATCAGGTGTTTCTTGAGGATGGGCGCCATCTTCCGGCGCAGATCGAGATCGCTCCCGAAGACCTCGTCGACGTTCTGGGAGTAGAGGAAGCTCTCGACGAGCTGGTCGAGGAGATAATCGATCACCTCGTCGCCGATCTTGAGGCCCTTCTGCTCGGCCACCGACTTCTTCACCCGGCCGAACTCCGAGGGCGGGAGCTTCCGGCCGTCCATCAGCTCCTTGGTCTTGCTCGTGACCTCCCGCTCGAGGCGGAGGTACTCGTTGAGCACGGCTTCCACGTCTTTTTCGACTTCGGAGGGGTGCTCGGCCTCGAGATCTTCGTCGGCGACGAGCTTGCGGACGATCTCCGCGGCGATCACGGGGACCTTCGAGCTGAAGAGGCGCATCGAGGATGGATCCATACTCCAGAGACCGGCCGTGCTGGTGCCGAATCGACAGGGTTCCCCCCGGTTTTGGAATCGTGCTCGACGGCAGCCTCGGGACGGGCGAACCTATCCGAGCGCAACATGGCTGCCCGGGACGACACGCGTCAGAGCGCCGCACCACCGAGCAGCCGCTCGTCCAGGGTTCCGTCGGTCGCGACCACCGGGATGCGTGAAGAGCTCCGGGCGGCACTCCTCAAGATCTTCGTGCTCCGGCTCCGAGCCGCGCGCGGAGACGAGGCTGCGCGCGACGTGCTCGTCGGCGCCGGCCTCGATGCAGGAGCCGTCGACCTCGAGACGGCATGGCTCTCGGTCGAAGCGGCCCGTCGTGCGCTGATTGCGATCAGCGAGGAGCTGGGCCCGAACTGGACTGACGAGGTCGCGCCGTTCGTCTCGCATCCGGAGGCGCTGGGCATCTGGGTTCGCCTCGTTCGCGAGGCCAAGGAGCCGCTCGACGCGTACCGCTACCTCGCGGCGCACGGTCAGGAGCTCACTCGCGTCGGCGAATACGCCATCGAGGAGCCGGCGGCACCGGAGGGCAAAGCCAAGCCCAAGGGACCGCGGTCGGTACAGGTCACGTATCGGCCGCGCCCCGACGAGCCCGCCGAGACCGACGACTATCTCTGCAAGAGCCGCCAGGCGCAGCTCGCCGGGCTGCCGACGCTATGGGGCATGCCCGTCGCGACCGTCACTCACGAGACCTGCCTCGCCAAGGGCGGCGACGCTTGCCGGTATGGCGTGACCTGGGACGAGCGTCCGAAGGCGCGCATCGGCTCGATCCCCATCGGCATCGGCAGCGCGCTGGCGGCCGGCGGCGTCGTGGCGCCGTTCGGAAACTGGATTGGAGCGGTCCTCTCGGCCGTGGTCGCCGGCGGCCTCGGCTACGGACTCGGAGAGATGCTCGGACGCCAAGGCATCGCCGAGCGTGAGCGGGCGTTCGAGCGTACCCGCATCGCCGCGCTCGAGCGCGGGCTCGAGCTCCGCGGCGACGCCCCGATCGCCTCGCAGGGCGATCTGGTCGGGACCATCCTTGCCGGAAAATACCGCATCGGAAAGCGCATCGGCTCCGGAGGGATCGGCGTCGTGCACGCGGCCGAGCACCTCGGCCTCGGCACGCAGGTCGCGGTGAAGGTCCTCCGCGGCGCCGCGGCCAAGGACGGCTCCGAGATCGCGCGTCTCCGTCGCGAAGCGCAGGTCGCGTCCGCGCTCGACCATCCGAACGTCGTCAAGGTCTTCGACCTCGACCAGCTCCCCGACGGCTCGATCTTCGTCGTGATGGAGCTGCTCCGCGGCAAATCTCTCGCCGAACGGCTGCACCGCGACGGACCGCTCGGTCCGGGCTACGCGGTCCAGGTGTTCCGCCAGGTCTGTCTCGCGCTGCAGGCCGCACACGACCTCGGCGTGGTGCACCGCGATCTCAAGCCCGGCAACGTGTTCCTCCTCGACGACGGCGAGACCGCGAAGGTGCTCGACTTCGGCATGTCGAAGCTCGCGTCGAACGCGTTCGCCGGCAACGAGAAGCTCACCCAAGACGGCTACACGCTCGGAACCCCCGAATACATGGCTCCCGAGCAGTGCATCGGCGCTGCGGTCGAGCCGCGCACCGACCTCTACGAGCTCGGCGTGCTGATCTACGAGGCGCTCACGGGCGACCTGCCGATCAAGAGCTCCAACCGTCGCGACCTCCTCGATCTGCACCAGAGGCAGGTCCCGCCGCCGATGCGGCAGCGTCGGCCGGATCTGCCCATCCCGCGCGAGCTCGACGACGTGGTCGCGCTCTGTCTGCGCAAGCGGGTCCACGAGCGCCCCGAGAGCGCGCGCACCCTCGAGCGCATGCTCGCGGCGGTGCCGCTCGAAGACGTACCCACCCACTACCCGCGCAACGTCGGGCGCACCGCTCAACGCAAGCCGATGAACGAAGACCCGCGGCCGACCGAAAAAGCCCGTTCCCGCTGAGAGCACGGGCGTGAAAACGAGCGCGAGAATTCACAGGGAGGCACGGAGGCTCGGAGGTCGAGATTTGTCTGCCGATCCGCGCGCAATGCCTCTCCTCACTGTGTAGGCGCAGAGCCGGTCGTAGTGTGGATTGTCCTTGTTCATCGGATGCAGAGGCTGGTTCGGCGCGAAGCCCGCGGCAGCACAAATCCCAGCTCCGTGCCTCCGAGC
>Ga0208492_1000499_pt1 | contig 32667 bp, 32 predicted proteins | sample Subbioar_CSW14AB_FD_184820 | JGI IMG/M metagenome (GOLD analysis project Ga0208492, IMG submission 184820) | Serpentinite rock and fluid subsurface biosphere microbial communities from McLaughlin Reserve, California, USA - CR12Mar_CSW14AB (SPAdes) | ecosystem: Environmental > Terrestrial > Deep... | reverse complement strand
TCACTGTCACTTACCTTGCGGCGACTATCCTCTAAATGACCAATACCCTTTAAAATATCATCAACAATACAGTAAATCCCTATAATTTTATCCTCAGTGAGCATCTCTTATAAAGTTTAATTGTCTGGTAACTCTTAAACTATTTTGAGGGCTCACTTATTTTATATATACCTAACTAGCAACTTGGGTTAATTAGACTCATTTTAATTCAGGGTTCTGTATGTAGTGGGAGAAATGCCTGTTTTTTGTTTGAATAAACGTGTAAAATGTTGTGGATATTTGAAACCTAATTGATAAGCTACTTCTGCAATTGATTTATCCATATCAAAAATTCTTTCTTTTGCTATATCAATTACTTTTTCCTGAATATATTCTTGAGCTGTTTTACCGGTTTCTTTTTTTATCAAATCTCCAAAGTAATTGGCAGATAAATGTAGTTCAGTTGCAAAATAAGCAACAGATGGTAGTCCAAGTTTAAGAGGTTTGTTTGTTTGAAAATAGTCTTTTAATAAGTGTTCAAACTTTTCTAAGATACCTTGATTAGGCTTTTCTCTGGTAATAAATTGTCTGTCATAAAAGCGGGTACAATAATTCAACAACAATTCAATATTTGATACTATGAGTTTTTTGCTGTGCTTATCGATAGCATGTTGTAATTCATATTCAATTTTTGCAAGACAGTCTAAAATAACTTCTCTTTCCCGATCAGATAAATGGAGAGCTTCGTGAAACTGATATCCGAAAAAATGGTAATCTTCAATATGTCTTCCGAGAGATGTTCCGTGTATCAGATCTGCATGAAAAACAAGTGCATGGCCTTTCGGTTGATAGATTTCACCATTACTCTTTACTCCTGCCACTTGACCAGGGGCAATAAATACTAAAGTCCCCTCCTGATAATCATAGGTGTGCCTGCCATAAACCATATCACCACATTTCACATCCTTTAAAATAATGGTATAAAATCCAAAATACATTTTTGATCCTGTTCTTGGGCTTGCTTTGGATAGATCAATCACACTAACTAATGGATGCAAGGTTTTGTGGTTATTGAATTCATTGTATTGTCCAACGGTATCGAAGCGGCGAATGATATCTTCCATGTTATGCATTTATTAACCAAATTTACATTTTTAAGCTCCCTGAGCAGCCTTCTAATATGCTATACCTGAATAATGGTAGCAAAAACAGTAAAAAGGGTAATTGTTTACTTTTTATTACACTGACCTTTGATGTGCCCTTATATTGTTTCACAGATAATTGATAAGTGGAAGAATATCGGTGCGATTTTTTTCAACTCAATACCTTTTTATGAAGAAATGGATATTTATCTTTTTCATGTTTGCTTCCATGCAAAGCCTGAATGCGCAAAATAATACAGGGTCTCTTTCAGTCAGTGAACAGCAGATTATACAGATTTCTAAAACAAAATGGCAATGGATGGCAGATAAGAAAGTCGATTCATTGGATCAGTTATTTCATGAAAATGCCATGTTTATTCATATGGGTGGGTCCATGACGAAAAAACAAGAACTGGACGTTATCAAAAGTGGGGGCATACATTATAAACAAACGGATATTCAGGAGGTATCGGTAAAAATGATCGCAAATACCGTTATTCTATATAATAAAATAAGGTTGGTGGCTGTTGTGGGGGGTGATGAAGTGGTGAACCCTTTTGTAGTTACAGAAGTATATGTTGCGGAAAATGGTAAATGGAAGCTAGGTTCATTGGCATTTACAAGACTTTTAGGACAATAATTGTCACGAAAAGTGACAAAAAAATCGGAACTTACTGATCGTCTAAATTCAAATCAATCCGGATTAAATAAATCATATTATTATGGCAATCTTTAAACTACATGTTAACGGTAAAGAGAAAGAAATAGATGTAGATCCGCGAACTCCAGTCTTATGGGTACTTCGTGAACATCTCGATCTTCCCGGTACTAAATATGGATGTGGTGTAGCTTCCTGTGGTGCCTGTACCATTCATATTGATGGGGTAGCCGTAAGGTCTTGTCAACTTCCGGTTGCAGGTGTTGCCAATAAAAAGATCACCACCATTGAAGGACTTTCCGAAAAAGGAGACCATCCTTTGCAAAAAGCATGGCTGGAGCATGATGTGCCACAGTGTGGTTACTGTCAAACCGGACAGATCATGTCTGCAGCGGCTTTGTTGAAGACAAAACCTAATCCGACAGACGAAGAAATCGATGCTGCCATGAATGGTAATATCTGTAGATGCGGAACCTACATTCGTATCAAGGCTGCCATTAAATCTGCTGCTAAATACTAACTATTAAAAGTCTAACCAGATGTCTACTCAAAATAATTTCAATAGAAGGTCTTTTCTTAAAGTGTCTTCTCTAGCAGGAGGAGGGTTGATGATCAGTTTCAGTTCACTAGCCGGACTCATCTCATCTCCTGAAATTCTGGAAGCAGTTGAAGATAAAGTTTTGGAGCTGAATAGTTATATAAAAATCAGTGAAAAAGGATTGGTCACACTCATGTCGCCTAACCCTGAATTTGGGTCCAACGTAAAAACATCATTGCCGATGATATTGGCAGATGAACTGGATATAGATTGGAAAGATGTGATGGTAGAGCAGGCAGATTTCGTACCTAAAAAATTTGAACGTCAGTTTACGGGAGGAAGTCAGGCTATTAGAAGTATGTGGAGACCTTTGAGAAATGCTGGTGCAACCGCCCGTCAAATGTTGGTGAATGCTGCAGCACAAACATGGAATGTTCCTGTTGAGGAAATTACTACTGAAAAAGGTATACTTTTTCATAAAGCCTCAGGTAAAAAAGCAGGGTATGGTGAAATGGCTGCCACAGCTGCAACATTACCTGCGCCCAAAAATGTTAAGCTCAAGAAATTGAGTGATTTCAAGATCATTGGCTCATCTAAGAAAAATGTGGACGGTGAAAACATCATCACCGGAAAACCATTATTCGGCATTGATTATAAAACAGAAGGAATGTTGATTGCTATGATCATTCATCCTCCTGCGTTTGGACAAAAAGTAAAATCGTTTGATGCAACAGCAGCTAAGGCTATGCCTGGCATTAAGGATGTATTCAAAATAGATACACTTGCAGATACTTATGAAAGAAATGGATTCGATACAACTTCTTTTACTGATATGGTGGTGGTAGTTGGGAAAACAACCTGGGAAGTGATGAATGCAAAACGCGCCGTAAAAGTTCAATGGGAAAACGCGGTTGATAAACAAGTAGTGGTAAATGGTTGGACGGGAAAGACAATCGTTACGATCCCCGGAGGGTTGGAAAGTACCACTAAACACAAAACACAAATGTCAGAACTGGCTAAGAAGCCGGGAAAAGTTTTGCGTAAAGACGGAGATCCTGAAGCCGCATTTAAAACAGCAGTAAAAGTGCTGGAGCGCACATATAACGCGCCTTTCCTTGCGCACAATACGATGGAACCTGTGAACTGTTTTGCTCATGTAACAGCTGATAAAGCTGAAATATATGCTCCAATTCAAATTCCAATGTTCATCATGCAGGCATTGACTGCGAGATTGGGTTTGCCTCAGGATAAAATTCATATCAGATTGGCAAGAATGGGAGGAGGATTTGGTATCAGAGCTTACGGCCATCACCTAGTTGAGGCTGCTGTGATCTCTCAAAAGTTGAATGCGCCTGTTAAGTTGGTATATACTAGAGAAGATGATATGACCTACGGTATCTATCGTCCAATGTATACAGCTACTTACAGAGCAGCCTTAGATAAAGACAATAATCTCATCGCTTTCCATGTAAAAGCAGGAGGCATTCCTGAAAGCCCTATCGACGGCTCCCATAATAGATTCCCTGCAGGTGCCGTAGATAACTATTTGGCTGAGGAATGGGAAATCAATTCTAACATTACCATTGGAGCATTTCGTGCACCGGGTTCTAACTTTATGGCCAGTGCAGAACAATCTTTTCTGGATGAACTGGCGGAACTTGCTAAAAAAGACCCCATTGATTTTAGATTGGAATTGTTGGAAAGAGCAGCAAAGAATCCTGTAGGAAAAAACAACGATTATGAAGCAGAGCGTTATGCAGGTGTATTGAAGTTGGTCAAAGAAAAATCAAAGTGGGGAACAAACACGGGTAAAGTTGCACGAGGTGTATCTGCTTATTTCTGTCACAATTCTTATGTGGCACAAGTGTTGGATTTGGTGATGAAAAACAATAAACCTATAATTGAAAAAGTATATGCGGCTGTTGACTGTGGTATTGTTGTAAATCCGGATGCCGCAGCTAATATGTCTGAGGGCGGTATTGTAGATGGTATCGGTAATGCATTGTTCGGAGAACTCACATTTGTCAATGGAGTTCCTCAAAAGAATAACTTCAATACTTATCGAATGATACGTCATGGTGAAGCACCCAAAGCTATTGAAGTACATTTTGTACAGAATGAGAAAGATCCTACCGGACTAGGGGAGCCACTATTTCCGCCGATCTTTGCTGCAGTTGCCAACGCCTTGTACAAAGCAACCGGTAAACGTTTTTACAACCAACCTTTTGGGAAGGAATTAGGAAATATATAAATAAAAATAGTCGTCTAATGAAAAAAGTATGGATAATCGCAGTTATTACTGCAGGATTTATTTCGTCTGGCTGGACTTTTGTTCAAAACAATTTACCTCAAAGTATCAGCAGGGGTAAAGAAGTGTATGAACTTTATTGCCAGAACTGTCATGTGCAAGATGGTAAGGGTATGCCGGAAGTAAATCCGCCTTTGGCAAAAGCAGATTACATGAAAAGACCTTCCAAAGACTTGATCAATGTAATACTAAAAGGTTCTACCGGTAGTTTAACAGTGAATGGTAAAAAATATGTAGGCGCCATGCCTGCACAAGAATACCTCAGTGATGAACAGATTGCAGATGTATTGAATTATGCAAAAAATAGTTGGGGCAATAAAATTCCGGGTGTTATTACACCTGCGTTGGTAAAAGCGCAGCGTAAGTAATGTATTCGTATTGTTATCGAGGAGTTTGATCATGCAAGAAATCATTTCGATTATAAAATCTTATCAACAAGCAGTTGCAGAAGGTAAAAAAACAGCCTTGGCAACAGTCGTGCATGTTGAAGGCTCATCTTACAGAAGACCGGGTGCCCGCATGCTGATTGCAGAAGATGCCGAAATCACCGGATCAATTAGTGGTGGATGTTTGGAAGGAGACGCATTTCGTAAAGCTTTGCACGTTATCCTTTCTGATAAAGCCATGTTGGTGACCTATGATACGGCTGATGAAGATGATGCCAAATTCGGAATGGGACTGGGTTGTCAGGGTGTGATACAAGTGTTGATTGAGCCATTACAAGGAGAGAGGGGGAAGGCTATTATGGATCTTTTGCAAAAAGCAACAGCATCCAGACAATATGCATCATTGGTAACTTTTTTTTCCATGAGTGACAAAAAAGCGCCACAATATGGATCATGTTATCTATTCACAGAGAAAGAAGAAACAACCGGTTCTTTACCTGTTTTATCAAAAGATGTGATAGAGGAAGAGACAAGGCAAGTAATAGCACAGCGTAAGTCCTCTTTTAAAAAATATGAGATTGGTCAACAAGAAATCATCGTATTCACAGAGTTGATACAGCCTCCCGTTTCATTGGTAGTCGTTGGCGCAGGTAATGATGTGATTCCTGTAGTGAAAATGGCGGAGATGTTAGGATGGCAATCCACCGTACTCGATGGAAGACCTATGTATGCCAGCAGAGAACGTTTCCCCATGCCCACTTGTCAAGTATTTCACAGCAAAGCGGAACAGATACTGGATCGCGTACAAATGGATGCGCGGACGGTCTTTGTATTGATGTCGCATAATTATAATTATGATCTTGCGGTATTGAAAGTATTACTCAATTACCCCACAACTTATATTGGCGTATTAGGACCTCACAAGAAAATGAAAATGATGATGGATGAGCTGGCAGAAAATGGTATCGAGCTAACAGACAAGCAAAAAGAAGCCATTCATGGTCCGGTTGGTTTGCATATTGGCGCAGAAACAGCAGAAGAGATCGCAGTATCCATTATCGCAGAAATACAAGCCATGCTTACATCTACGGATACACGTCCACTCAAAGAAAAACAAGATTCGATTCATCGTCGAGCAGATCTAGTCATTGAATCCACTTCTTCAACAGCCATTTAATACTGAGCATGCAAAACCCATCCACAGCAGTATTGATCTTGGCTGCAGGCTCATCTGCCCGTTTGGGTAGACCCAAACAAACGCTTCTATATCATGGGCAAACATTACTACAAAAAATTGCTTCAACGGCTTTGACGCTTCAATCAGGTCCTGTATTGTTGGTGTTGAAAGAAGGAGATAGGATAGATGTTCAGGAAAATGTAATCAAGATATATAATGCCGATGCAGCTTTGGGTATGGCCACTTCTATACATTGTGGAATCAGATATTTAGAAACACAGCATCCGGATATCGAAACAGTGATCATCACCGTCTGTGATCAACCTTTTATTACGAGCAGTTTGTTACAAGAAATGATCACTCATTACTGGGAGACAAAGTTGAGCATCGTTGCTTGTAAGTATGATGATATTGTTGGAACCCCTGTTTTGTTTCATAAAACCATGTTTAAAGCTTTATACAGGTTAAACGGAGACAAGGGAGCCAAACAACTCATAAATCAGCATATACAACAAGTTGGATTGATTAACTTTCCACTCGGAAACATCGATGTGGATACAGAAGAAGACTATGAGCGATTGATTAAAGCATAAAACATGATCGTAGACAACCACCAAAGGGTACATAATTATTTAAGAATTTCACTGACAGATAATTGCAATCTTCGATGCTTTTATTGCATGCCGGAAGATGAATATGATTTTGCGTCGGCGGCTCAATTGATGCAAGTAGATGAGATAGAACAACTCGCTAAAATATTTGTGTCGCAAGGTGTGAATAAGATCAGGCTTACAGGCGGTGAACCATTGGTAAGAAAAGATGCCAAAGAGATCATCAAAAGATTAGCGCAATTACCGGTAACGCTTACACTTACTACCAATGGTACAAGGTTACATGAGTTTGTTGCGTTATTAAAAGAAAGTAATATTCGATCGGTCAATATTAGTTTAGATACGTTACAACAAGATAAATTCCAATTGCTCACCAAAAGAGATCAATTCGGACTTGTTCAAAAGAATATTCAGTTAATGATCGATCAAGGCTTTCATACGAAAGTGAATATGGTGGTCTTAAGAGGAATGAATGACAATGAGATCCTTGATTTTATTGAGTGGACAAAAGACCAACCCGTACATGTTCGCTTTATTGAGTTCATGCCTTTTGAAGGGAATCGTTGGACAAGTAACAAGGTTTTCACGATGGAAGAGATACTGTTAACCATCGCAGAAAAATATCCGATTGTGCCGCTTCAAGCTGAAAAACATGATACTGCAAAGAAATTCATGGTTCCCGGGCATCAGGGAACATTTGCAGTGATCAGTACCATGAGTGCGCATTTTTGTGGGGATTGTAATCGCATGCGATTGACAGCGGATGGTAAAATGAAAAATTGTTTGTTCTCCAAAGATGAAGTGGATTTATTGACGCCATTGCGCAGGGGAGCAGATGTATTGCCATTGATTCATCAATCCATTGCAGCAAAAGCAGCACAGCTGGGCGGACAATTCACGCAAGACTATCAGCATTTGCAAGCGGAGAGTATTCAAAACAGAAGTATGATCACGATCGGGGGATAAATCAGTTATTAATATCAGCAAGTTTATGATCAGCGTTTCAGAAGCTCGGGCAATCATTCAACAACATATCGTAACCCTATCTCCGGTATTACGCATATTACCTGATGCACTGGGTTATACAATTGCCGCTGATATTTTTGCAACCGTAGATATTCCCGCCTATCCACAATCGTCGATGGATGGATATGCTTTTTCCTATACAGATTGGCAACAAAACAAATCATTACAGATTAGCGGCGTAATGGCTGCGGGAACAAAAGAGTCGATGCCATTATCATCCAATACAGCAGTACGTATTTTCACAGGTGCTCCCGTGCCTCCGGGAGCTGATACGGTGGTGATGCAAGAAAAAGTGATTGCTGAAAAAGGAATATTAACCATTCAAGAGGATCAATTACAAACCGGTGCCAATGTTCGACCAAAAGGATCAGAAATTAAGGTGGGCGAACTGGCTTTGCCATCAGGCACTTTATTGACCCCGGCAGCTATTGGATTTCTTGCAGGTATTGGTGTTACAGAAGTAATGGTATACCCTTCACCGGTTGTTACTATCATCATCACAGGAAATGAATTGCAAACACCCGGACAACCCCTTCAGTACGGACAAGTATATGATGCCAATTCATTTGCATTATCTGCGGTGTTACAGCAATACGGTGTTCAACAAATAGAAGTGATACAGGTACCTGATGTGATAGAACGATTGAATGAAGTATTGTCTCAGGCGCTGCAAAAAAGTGATCTGGTCTTATTAACAGGAGGTGTGAGTGTAGGAGACTATGATTTTGTAACTCGTTCCGCAGAATATTGTGAAATCACTACCCAATTTCATAGGCTCAAACAAAGACCCGGAAAACCTTTGTTCTTTGGTACAAAAGGTCGGCAAATGATATTTGGGTTACCCGGTAATCCTTCTTCTGTACTCACTTGTTTTTATATGTATGTTTTACCGGTCATCATGGGTATGAAAAAAGCTGGAACTGGGTTAATCCAACAACAAGTGCCGCTCTCTCAGAGCTATTATAAAACAACACAGCTGACCCATTTTTTAAAAGGTTGGTATGATGGACAAACAGCTGCACCATTGGGGGCGCAAGAGTCCTATCGGATGCGTTCATTTGCAGGTGCAAATTGTTTGATAGAAATTGAGGAGAAAGCAGAACGTATGGAGCAAGGAGCGTTGGTTACCATTCATTTGTTATCTGCTTAAAGCTATTGTATGGATCCCTTTTATTGGTTTTATATATTATTGTTCATCGTGGCTTTTCTGTATGCTTCAGTTGGGCATGGAGGTGCAAGCGGCTATTTAGCACTGATGGCTTTATTTAGTGTGGTGCCTGAAGTGATGAAGCCAACGGCATTATTGCTGAATTTATTCGTATCACTCACCGCCTTTATTCAATTTTATCGAGCCAAGCATTTTGTATGGAAAGTGTTTTTACCGCTGGCATTGGCTTCTGTACCCATGGCATTTGTGGGTGGATTGATCACCATTGATGCAACACTCTATAAAAAAATATTGGGACTGCTTTTATTGTTTTCTGTGGTTCGTTTATTGATTCCGTCGAAAAAGAATATTGCTGATTTGCAACCATCGCATTTTTACGGAGCTTTGTTGATGGGGGGAGTGATTGGATTGTTGTCTGGAATGATTGGTATCGGAGGTGGTATTATCCTTTCTCCATTGTTATTATTTTTCAAATGGACAGACCAAAAACAAACAGCCGCTATCAGTGCCCTATTTATTTTTGTGAATTCTGCATCCGGATTGATGGGGCAGCTGACCAATGGTATTCAGTTCAGTGCAGATATGTATGGTTATGTAAGTATTGCTTTTGTAGGTGGGATAGGAGGTGCCTATTTTGGCGCCATGAAATTTAAACAGACAAGTATGCAGAAAATTTTAGCGATTGTATTGGCAGTAGCAGCTTATAAATTATTATTCACAACAGCTTAACGATAACTATGAAATATTTGATTCTTTTGTCTATGCTATGTGTATCTCAGTTGGTATTTGCACAGCATGATACAAAACCTACTGATTATTTTACGATAGAAGGTAAAGTGAAACAAACAGTAAAGTTTACATTAGAAGATGCTACCGCTTTGAATAGTCTTTCTTTTGATAGCATCGTCATTTACAATCATCTGGTAGTACGAAAATCTGTATTGAAAAATGTAAAAGGCGTTTTATTGAAAGATGTTTTAGTAAAGTCTTCATTTGATACCAATGATCCTAAGTCTTTAAGTGAATATTATATCACTTGTATTGCATCGGATGAATATAAAGTTGTTTTCTCTTGGAATGAAATTTTTAATAGTGCTATTGGAAAACAACTCATTATTATTACAGACGCAGATGGAACAAAAGCATCTTCATTATCACAGCGTATAGCCATTATTTCTCCTGCAGATATTGCTACGGGTAGAAGATATGTACATGGGGTTTCGAGAATTGTAGTGAGTAGAGTTGAATCATTAAATTAATAAAGAAGAACATGAAAATTCTTTTTTTTGGTCAATTGGTTGAAGTGGTAGGTACAAAGGAACTAATCATTGAGGGGATTACAGATATACATGCTTTAACTTCTTCTCTTCATCAGCAATTTCCATTGTTAGCACAGTCGAAATATGTGGTTGCAGTAGATCAGGAAATAGTTTCAGGTAATCAGCATTTGCATGAAAACAATATTGTAGCATTGATGCCCCCTTTTTCCGGAGGATAATATGAGTCAAGGACCATCATATGAGCGATACCATCGACAAATGATCTTGCCGAATTTCGGTTTAAGAGTACAAAGGCTTTTGCTGAAATCAAAGGTATTAGTAATTGGTGCGGGTGGGTTGGGTTGTCCGGTATTACAATACCTCGTAGGTGCTGGTGTTGGCTATATTGGGATTGTAGATGGCGATCAGATATCATTAAGTAATCTGCATAGACAAACATTATTTGCTATAGATGATATTGGACTGAACAAGGCAGCAGTAGCTGCAAAAAAGTTAAGTCAGTTGAATTCGGATGTCATTATTGAAGCATTTACCTTTCATCTCACCAATCATTATGCATTGGATGTGATGAAAGACTATGACATCATTGTAGATGGTACCGATAATTTTGCTACTCGTTATATGATCAATGATGCTTGTGTGTTATTGAAAAAGACATTGGTATATGGCGCAGTATCACAATACGAAGGTCAGGTAGCTGTATTCAATCATTTTTTACCAAACGGAGAACCTTCTGCCAATTATCGGGATATCTTCCCGGATCCACCCAAAGAGGGTTCTGTATTGAACTGTGTGGATGCAGGAGTGTTAGGTATGTTGCCCGGTATCATCGGTAGTATGCAGGCTGCAGAAGTTATTAAATTGATTACAGGTATCGGAGAGCCGTTGGTGAATCAGTTATTAACCTATCAATTCAATAACCACCAGGTATTTACTGTTAAAATAACTCCACAGTCTAAGACATCCTCATTCATACCCACTGATGCAACTGCATTTAAATCCATTGATTATGTATGGCTTTGTTCATCACCCCCAAACACTTTAGAAATCAACGCAGCTGAATTTGATCAGTTGACGAGTCAGAAAAATATTGATATTATTGATGTAAGGGAATTGCATGAATTGCCGGTTGTTCAGACATTCAGCCATCTACGTATTCCGCTTCCAGATTTAAAAGAATCAGCCGGACAACTTAAAAATGATACAGTTGTTGTATTTTGTCAATCAGGAATGAGGAGCCTGCAAGCGGCAAAAGAGCTATCAGCTTTATGGGGCGATACAAAAAGAGTATATAGTTTACAAGGCGGTATTTTGTCTTGGATCAGATTTGCAGAAAAGAAATAGTATGAAAGAACGTACACCTAAAAATATTTTTATTCAAGGAGCTATCAGTAGTGCATTTATTGCGGATAGCATACAAAAACACAGTACCAAAACAGACATTGGTGGACATAGTATTTTTTTGGGTCAGGTACGTGCAGATGAAATAGAAGGTAAAAAGGTAGTAGCCATTGAGTATACAGTTTATGAAGAAATGGCATTACAGAAAATGCATGAGATAAGAGAGGCTGTTTTTGCCGAATACCCACTTACATGTATGCATGTGTATCATAGTTTGGGTAAAGTGGCAGCCGGAGAGATCTGTTTATTTGTGTTTACATCATCTGCACATCGAAAAGCTGCAACAGAAGCCTGTAGTGTATTGGTAGAAAGAATCAAGGCAGAATTGCCGGTTTGGGGAGCTGAAATATTGGAAGATGAAACCCATCAATGGAAAGTGAATCAATAATTATGGTAGATATCACATCAAAATCAAATACGCTTAGACAAGCCATTGCCATTGCTACTGTAACAGTATCAAAGCAGGAAACCATTGATGCGATTCTGGAAAAAAAAGTACCCAAAGGAGATGTATTTGAATTTTCACGTGCAGCCGGATTATTGGCCATCAAAAAAACCAGCGATGTTATACCTGATTGCCATCCCTTGCCAATAGAGTATGCAGCCATCAAACATGAAGTTGCTGGTTTGAGCATATTAATTACTGTTGAAGTCCATACCATCTATAAAACCGGTGTTGAAGTAGAAGCGATGCATGGGGCATCGGTGACTGCATTGACGATGTACGATATGCTAAAGCCCTTGGATAAAGGAGTGGAGATTGCAAATATCAAACTGGTACAAAAATCAGGTGGTAAATCAGATAAGTCTGTAATGGATACATCCGCTATTAATTGTGCAGTGGTTGTTTGCTCCGACACAGTATCAGCAGGCAAACAAGAGGATGTTTCCGGAAAAACAGTGATACAAAAAGTAGAGCAATGGGGTGTTACAGTTGCACATTATGAGATCATTCCGGATGATCAGGATCAAATTCAACAGCTGGTAAAAAAGTTTTCAGCAGAAGGATGTAAGTTGATCTTGTTAAGCGGAGGAACCGGTTTATCTCCAAGGGATATCACACCTGAAGCGGTAGCGCCCTTGATCGATCGTCCTATTCCCGGTATCATGGAAACCGCTCGCCAATATGGTCAGCAAAGAACGCCATTTGCCATGTTATCAAGAGGAGTGGCAGGATTTGTGAAAAACAGTTTGGTGATTACTTTACCCGGTTCTGTTAAAGGAGTAGCCGAAACTATGGATGCATTGTTTCCACAAATTTTACATGTTTTCAAAGTGGCAGATGGAAGTCGCCATGAATAAGCGTTTTTTTCTATTGAAAGATCAGTTGTGCAGAAGACCAATTGGCCGATTTTAATTCCCGGTCTTTCGTCATTTCTGATATAATGCTTAGCTTACAAATCGTTTTATTACGTCAATAAATTTTTTCAAATGCCTAAGTATACGCTCTCTGTCAACAACAAACAAATGTCTGTTGAAGTAGATGCAGATACCCCACTTCTTTGGGTACTGCGAGATCAATTGAATCTGGTTGGAACCAAATATGGATGTGGTGTTGCACAATGTGGGGCCTGCACCATTCACTACAATGGAAGTCCTGTTCGCTCTTGTCAGTTACCTATTGCTGCAGTAGGTAATGGAAAAGTGGTTACCATTGAAGGGTTGAGTGAAAACGGAGACCATCCTGTACAGCAAGCGTGGATAGAAATGGATGTGGCGCAATGTGGTTATTGTCAGGCCGGACAAATCATGGCAGCTGCTGCATTGTTGAAAAAGAATTCGAATCCAACGGATGAAGAGATTGATACAACGATCACCAATATTTGTCGTTGTGGTACCAATGTTCGTATACGTAAAGCCATTCATTTGGCTGCATCAAAAGGAGGTAAGTCATGAGCCATCCATCTGTATCCAGAAGAAATTTTCTAAGGGTAAGCATGATCGCCGGTGGCGGTATGCTGGTAGGTTTTTCTGCATTGAGCAATTCCGAGACCGGAGAGAATACAGAAGCAACTCCATTCTCACCCAATGCTTATATCAAAATATCACCTGATGGAAAGATTTCATTGATGTCTCCCAATCCTGAGATTGGTCAGGGTGTAAAAACATCTTTGGTGATGTTGATCGCTGAAGAAATGAATGTGGATTGGCAAACCATAGATGTAGGAATTGCTCCATTGGATGCTAAGTATGGTAGTCAAACAACCGGCGGTAGTGGCGCTATCAGAAGTCGATATGCACCGCTCAGACAAGCCGGTGCTACTGCCAAAGCCATGTTGATAGCTGCTGCTGCTGAGACATGGGGTGTAGCTGTAACCGATTGTTATGCTGAGAAAGGTTTTGTGATCCATAAAAGTTCCGGAAAAAAATTATCATACGGAGAGCTGGCTACTAAAGCCGCCGGAATGCCGGTGCCTACAAATGTGCCTTTAAAAGATCCCAAAGATTTTACCATTATTGGTACACGTGTCAAAGATGTGGATGCGAAAGCCATCGTAATCGGTAAGCCATTATTTGGTATCGACACTAGAAAAGAAGGAATGTTATATGCCGTAGTGGCTCGTCCACCTGCACATGGAAAAAAACTGCAGTCATTTGATGACAGTGCTGCTTTGAAAGTGAATGGGGTGAAAAAAGTGGTACAGGTGAAAAATAGTGTAGCAGTATTGGCTACTTCTACCTGGGCTGCCATGAAAGGAAGAACAGCTTTGAAAATAAATTGGGAAGATGCTTCTAAACTAGAAAGTACAACTGACCATGAAAAAGCATTTCGTGAATTATTGAGTAAGCCTGCAGCTACTCCCAATAGAAATGATGGCGATGTAGATGCTGCTATGGCTGCTGCTACAAAAGTGTTGGATGTGATGTATGAAGTGCCTGTTCTTTCACATGCACAAATGGAGCCCTTAAATTTTTATGCAGATGTACGTGATGGGAAAGCAGAACTCTATGGACCTACGCAAGTGCCGCAAAGTTTAGTGTCAGCAGTCGCCAAAGAACTCAATATCCCGGCAACCAATGTGTCATTGGGATTACCCAGACAGGGTGGAGGATTTGGTAGAAAACTACGTCCTGATAATGGTGTTGAAGCTGCACTGGTATCTCAGGCAGCACAATGTCCTGTTCAAGTGCAATGGTCGCGTGAAGATGATATGCAGAATGATTTTTATCGTCCCAGTGGTATGTTCCGTTTCAAAGCGGCTTTTAAAGACGGTAATTTGGAAGCATGGCATCAATCTTTTGCATCTTTAAGTAATGGAAGAAGTCCGGATACTTATCCGGCCGGTGCTGTTAAAAATTTAAAAATCGAAAGCCATAGTCTGCCCACTAATATTCCCACCGGTCCATGGCGTGCCCCTACACATAATGTTCAGGCATTTGCCAATGAATCTTTTATGGATGAGGTGGCACATGAACTTAAAAAAGATCCGGTAGCGTTTCGTTTGGAATTATTGAAAAAAGCAAAAGAACAACCTGTTGGGAAATTGGCTTATGATCCTGATAAATTCATTAGTGTGATAGAGCTCGTTGCGAAAATGTGCAATTGGGGTAAAACACCTGCCAATACTTATCGTGGATTCTCTACCTGGTTTTCATTCAATAGTTATGTGGCGCAGGTAGTAGAAATACAAATGCTAAAAGGGAAGCCTCGCATTACAAAAGTGTATTGTGCAGTGCATTGTGGTAAAGTGGTGAATGTGAGTGGTGCTGAAAATCAGGTACAAGGTGCTGTGGTAGATGGATTGGGACATGCCGTATACACCAAACTCACTTTTAATAATGGTGCTGCTGTACAAACCAATTTCGGTCCTTATAATTTTGTCCGGATGCGTAATACACCATTGGATGTGGTGGTTCAATTCGTGCCATCAGAAGAAAATCCAACCGGTTTAGGAGAACCCGGTTTGCCACCAATCGCTCCGGCATTGGCAAACGCACTCTTTGCAGCAACAGGTAAACGATTCAGGAAAATGCCTTTTGTGGATGATATTCAGTTTGCTTGATGGGGAGTTGAAGTAAAAAATAAAAAGTAAAAAGTCAAAAGTCAAAAAAAAAACTGTGCAACTCCTTTGGTAAAAAGCAAACCAGAGCGTTACGCAGAGTTGCACAGTTTTTTACCGTATTTCAAATCAGACATCAGAAATCCCCTCTCTATTTCGCTCCAAACACTTTTTTCAGAATATCACTGGTTCTCGCCAAAGGATTTTTTCTGATTTCTTTTTCTTCTACTGCTACTTGATAGAAAATACCGCTCAATGATCGCTCAGTAACATAAGCTGCTAAGTCCGGATTGATTTTATCGCGAACCAATGGTAATTTATTGTAACTGGTAATGAGTGTATTCCAATGCTTAGTGGCATCAACTTTCTCGAGTGAACTTTCTATTACCGGACGAAATGCTTCTGTAAGTGGACTAGTTGTTTTGCTTTTCAGATAGGAAGTGGCGGCAGTATCAGATCCTTTCAAAATACCGACTGCATCCTGGAAACTCATTTGTTTAATTGCATGAGCGAAGATGGGAGCTGCACTTTTACAAGCGTCTTCCGCAGCACGGTTCATACTCAATATGGCATCATCTACTTGTTTACCTAATCCAACACTTCTTAATGTTCTTTCGATCTTTTGAGCTTCCGCTGGTAACAATATTTTCAATGCAGCATTGGCAAAGAAACCGTCTTTTTGAGATAAAAGATTTGCTCCTTTTGTGGAACCTGATACCAAGGCTTCTTTTAATCCTGATACAATATCATCATTACTCAAACCTGTTTGATTTCCGCTCACTGCATTCTTGGCTTTGTTTAATAAACCGCCCAATCCTTGCGCTTGCAGTCCCTGATACAATACAACGAGTAATACCAGTGTAATGATTCTTTTCATAATCGATTTGTTTAAAATGAATGGCTGAACGTATATTCCAAAAATGATACCAATTCTAATAGATCAAAAATAACAGTGAAGGATGGAAAAAGATGTGAAGAATACCTTATAAAATGGACTAACGGTATGGACACAACAGTGTATACACTTATCTTAGGCTAGGAAATTATCAAAAATGAAACAAATATTTACTCGTTTTCTGGTTGCATTGTTCATCCTAATGGCAACAGAAACCTATGCACAAACCAGTACTTTTATTTTGATGCGTCATGCTGAAAAGGATACCACTGCCCAAGGTTCTACGATGATGCAGGCAGATCCACCATTGAGTGCTGAAGGTACAGCGCGAGCTGCCCGCATACCCGAAGTGTTGAAAATGTATCAACCTGATGCTATCTATTCTACCAATTTTAAACGTACCAAATCAACTGTTGGGCCATTGTCAGTTAAAACCGGTAAAGAAGTTCAGGTGTATGATCACAGAAACTTAAAAGGCTTTGCAGATGAATTATTGAAAATGCAGGGTAAAACAGTGGTAGTAGCCGGACATTCCAACTCTACGCCCATGTTGGTTAATTTGCTGCTAAAAGAAAATAAATACCAAAACCTGGATGAATCGGTGTATGATACTTATTGGATTGTGACCGTTACCGATGGAAAAGCGGAAGCTAAGATCATGAAGTATTAGATATGGATTGATGGGTTTTTTGCAACCTTTTTACTTTTCTTCAGCAGTAGAACCAGCTTAGATCAATATTCTAAACTGGTTTTTTATAGGCAGAAGGGAGTCCTGTAATTTGTTATAACCCAACAAATTGTACCTTTGCGCCCTGAAAGAAAGAGCAAACACCCTTTCTTTTGGATTTATTGAACATGAAGTACGAAAAAGAGATCAACCGTCGCAAGACTTTCGCCATTATTTCCCACCCGGATGCCGGTAAAACAACCCTTACAGAGAAATTACTCTTGTTTGGTGGTGCCATTCAAACAGCAGGTGCTGTTAAAAGCAACAAGATCAAGAAGCACGCCACATCTGATTTTATGGAAATCGAGCGTCAAAGAGGTATCTCAGTGGCTACTTCCGTGATGTCTTTTGAGTACAAGGATATTTTGATCAATCTCTTGGATACGCCCGGACACAAAGACTTTGCTGAAGATACTTATCGAACACTCACTGCAGTGGATAGTGTAATTCTGGTAGTCGATAGTGTGAATGGGGTAGAAGACCAGACCAGAAGATTAATGGAAGTATGTAGAATGCGCGATACACCGGTGATCGTTTTCATCAATAAAATGGACCGTGACGGTAAAAACCGATTTGATTTACTGGAAGAAATTGAAAAAGAACTGCATATCTCTCTTCACCCCATGACCTGGCCCATTAATAGCGGTAAGGAATTCAAAGGGGTGTATAATTTGCATGATAAAGATCTACGTTTATTTACCGCGAGTACAAAAGCAGAAGAGGATGATACCATTGCCATTGATGATTTGTCGTCTTCTTTGCTCGATGAAAAAGTAGGAGAAAAAGATGCTGCACAGTTAAGAGAAGATGTAGAGCTAATAGATGGCGTATATGGAGAATTAAAAGTAGACGATTATCTCACAGCTAAAATCGCTCCGGTATTTTTTGGTAGTGCGGTGAATAATTTCGGTGTAAAAGAAATGCTGGACACTTTTATTCGAATTGCACCTGTTCCACGCAGCAGAAATACTTCCACACGTACCATTGAAGTGGGGGAAGATAAATTCAGTGGGTTCATCTTTAAAATTCATGCCAACCTAGATCCCAAACACCGTGATCGTATTGCTTTCATGCGTGTATGTAGTGGAAAGTTTGAGCGAAATAAATATTATCACCATGTTCGTTTGGATAAGGATATGCGTTTTAGTAATCCTTATACATTCATGGCGCGCAGTAAAGATGTGATCGATGATGCCTATGCAGGTGATGTGGTAGGTTTATTTGATACCGGTAACTTCAAAATCGGTGATACGTTGACAGAAGGGGAGGATTTCTATTTCACAGGAATTCCTACTTTTTCACCGGAAATATTTAAGGAACTGGTGAATAAAGATCCCATGAAGACCAAGCAATTGGAAAAAGGAATCAGTCAGTTGACAGATGAAGGGGTTGCACAATTGTTTACACAATATGGAGGTACTAAAAAGATCATTGGTTGCGTGGGTGAACTACAGTTTGAAGTGATACAATACCGTTTGTTACAAGAATATGGAGCAGCCTGCGAATTCAGAACCTTGCCTTTTTACAAAGCTTGTTGGCTAACCAGTAATGATGCAAAAAAGTTGGAAGATTTCCTGAGATTCAAACAACAAAACTCAGCGGAAGATAAAGATGGGCATCCGGTATATTTGGCACAAAGCGAATGGTTTTTGAATACTGAGATCACCAATAATCCTGATATCAGTTTCCATTTCTCTAGCGAGATTCATAAATAACACTTAGCTGGCAATCGGCAACTGTATCGTGAATACAGCTCCTTTATTTTTTCCTTCGCTAAAAGTGGCAATCATACCACCATGGTTTTGGATGATCTTGCGTGTGAGATAGAGTCCAATTCCTGCAGATATTTCTCCCTCGGTACCGGATTGTCCTTCAGAAGTGAATTTTTGAAAAATAAGTTCCGCTTTACCTGACTCAAACCCCACACCTTTATCAGCAATCAGGATATGAATATGTCCGCTGAATACATGCACTTTAATAATGACTTCTCCACCTCTGTGCGAAAACTTAATGGCATTGCCGATAATATTTGAAATGGCTTGTAACAATAAACGAGGATTGCATTTCACCCATACATCCGGAATATGATGTTTCTGCACTTGAATCTGTTTCGACAAAGCGGATATATGTTGGGCATCAATCGCCAGACCAATCACCTCTTCAATCTTGATACTTTTATATACATGAGATTGATTTTCTTCATTCCCTCCTTCAAGAACCATGACCATGTCTTCTATAAAGCGAAGTTGTTCAGAAGCTGTTTTATGCACCAATACACCATACTGTTGTATCGTATCCTGATTTTTTTCTGTCCGGATCAGCGTACCGATATGACTCATTTGTGCAAAAGCTGTTCTTAGGTCATGCGATAATAAAGCAAGTAGGTCTTTTCTTTCTCTTAATAACCCATCCATCGAGTCAATCGTCAACTGTACTTGTTGAAGTAATTGTCCGGCTTCATCTGTATAATGTAAGGGTAGTGTCGGAAGAATTTTTTTTCCCGTATAATCAGATAATGCTTTTTTCGCTTCGTGTAAAGGCCATAATAGTCCACGTAAAAGATATAAAGTACCGGCTGTTGCAACCAATGTTGCTAGTAATGCAACTATAATAATATTCCAGCCCTCTAAAGAAATCCAATGAAATGCAATGGCCATGATCAAGACGATCAAGGGTATATGAACACCAATAAATGCAATGAATAAAAACTTCATTGTATAGTTGGTGGATAGGAATCCGGGTTTGGAGAAAAACCGGTAAATATTCTTCATACAGCGGAAAATTGCCCTGCAAAAATGCTTCCTTTACATCGGATAACGGGTAAAAACTTAAAAAAGATTAAAAAATGAATGTATTTCATACTAATCAGTTGATAATCAGTCGGTTTAACGCAGCCCATGAATCCGATTTTTTTGCCCTCAATAGTCATGCTGAAGTGATGCGTTATATCCGGCAGGTCAAAACAGAGGAAGAATGTCGGTCTTTTTTAAAGGAAAATATTCATTTGTATAGGGATGGTTCTGTGATTGGACGGTATCATGTAGCTGAAAAATCAACCCTTGCATTTGCAGGAACATTTTCTGTTTTAATGATGCCGGATCGGGATGCTTTTCATATTGGTTATGCGCTGATGCCTTGGGCACAGGGAAAAGGATGGGCAAAGGAGTTGGTAATCAATGGTCTCCACTGGGTTTTTGAACATATGGATCAGCAGCAAATTTTTGCCATTACGGAACCTGAGAATACAGCTTCCGCATTTGTTTTAGCCAAGACGGGGTTTTCTAAATCGGAATCCATTCAGCAAAGCGGAAAGCTGTTGGATGTATATGTCACTCATAGAAACGCGTAATGCTTGATGGCTTCATCTTCGAATCCCTACCTTTGCAGCCAGCTATGAAGTCGAAAACACTCAAAAAAGACAAAGTCAATATTATTACACTGGGTTGTAGCAAGAATCTGGTAGATAGTGAAGTACTCAGTGGACAATTAAGTGCCAATGACATTGATGTGGTACATGAGAATACCAAACTGGATCATAATATCGTAGTCGTAAATACTTGCGGATTTATTGATAAAGCCAAAGAAGAGAGTATCAACACGATTTTGGATCAGGTGGAATTGAAACGCAGAGGGAAACTGGATAAAGTATATGTGACTGGATGTTTAAGTGAACGTTACCGTGGTGATCTGGAAGCTGAAATGCCTGAAGTAGATGCCTGGTTTGGAACCATGGAACTTCCATTGATCCTGAAAAAATTCGAAGCAGATTATAAATCTGAATTAATAGGGGAAAGGTTGCTCAGTACGCCGCAGCATTATGCATATATGAAGATCAGTGAAGGTTGTAACCGTACCTGTTCTTTTTGTGCCATTCCACTCATGCGTGGACAACACGTCAGTAAACCCATTGAAGAGTTGGTAGCAGAAGCAGAGGGCTTGGTAAAAAAGGGCGTAAAGGAAATTATGCTGATTGCCCAGGAGCTGACTTATTACGGATTGGATATTTACAAGAAGAGAGAACTGCCTCGTTTATTGAATGCATTGGCTGACGTAAAAGGATTGGAATGGATTCGATTGCATTATGCTTACCCCAGTAAGTTTCCATTGGAAGTACTGGATGTAATGCGTGAACGGGATAATATCTGCAAGTACCTGGATATGCCTTTGCAACATGCCAGCAATAATATGCTGAAAGCCATGCGTAGAAATATCACACGTGAAGAAATGACGGAGTTGATTCAGCAGATCAGAGAACGTGTACCGGGCATTTGTTTGAGAACCACACTCATCGCCGGTTTCCCCGGTGAGACAGAAGCAGATGTAGAAGAATTGAAAGATTTTCTTCGTGAACATCGCTTTGATCGGGTAGGTATTTTCAATTATAGTCATGAAGAAAATACCAGTGCGTATGATCTTGAGGATAATATCCCGGCAGAGGTAAAAGCAGAACGTGCACAGGAAGTGATGGAAGTACAACAGGAAATCAGTTACGAAAAGAACCAAGAGAAAATTGGTAAGATCTTCAAAGTATTAATCGATAAAAAAGAAGCCGGCCGCTATTTAGGTCGCACCGAATTTGATAGTGTAGAAGTAGATAATGAAGTAGTGGTACACTCTTCCAAAAAGCTCACACTGGGAACTTTTGTACAAGTGAAAATTACCAAAGCATATGATTATGATTTGGAAGGAGAAACGGTTTAGAAGAAAAGAAACAAGACAAAAGATACAAGACACATGGAAGTTTCAAAGAGCAAGATACAAGACAGAAGGTTTTGATAAACAAGGCTCACTTGTCTCTTGAAACTTTCTTGTACCCTGTACCTTGTTTCTCGTAACTTATTTTATATTTCTTATTTCTATATTTTCTTTGAGTACAAAATAGAGGCAGACCATCAGAGATAATACAAAGTATGCTGAGAGAACTGGAACAGCTAATGATGTGTATTGCGATAAACCAAACCAATCATTGTTTTGAATCAGTAACAATAATCCGAATATTGTTTTGAGCGTCTCCCAAATCCAGGCATATTTACTTCTGTCCATCAGTTCCGTAAAAGCATAGACCTGCAGAAAAACAAAAGCACCGTATACAAACATATTGGGACTTCCAATGGCTGCAATATTTCCAAATAAGTAACTGATGAATAATAGTGTGATGGCAAGTTGTACCCATGACCAAATCACCATGGTTTTTGTATGACCGGTATCATATTTTTCAAAATGATAGACATCTTCAATTTTGTAAACAGGAAACTTTGCAGCCACATCATCGGGTCTCCATCCGGTAGGCATGAACCAGATGCGTAATTTGTCTTTCCAATGCTGTGCATGCCAGGCATCTTTGATCAATAACCATAAATGCATGAAATTGATCTTGATCGGATTCCAGGTTCTTACCGGTCTTGTAATACCATACACGGCAGGTACATCAGCCAACTCTTCCTGATAAGTGCCAAACAGTTTATCCCAAATAATGAATATTTGTCCATAGTTCTTATCCATGTACTCCTTATTGATGGCATGATGTACACGATGATGTGAAGGCGTAACAATAATATTTTCCAGAAAACCCATTTTGCCAATATGCCGGGTATGATACCAGAACTGTGCAAACAAATGCAAAGGCGCTACGATGGCAATTACTTGTCCGGGCACACCCAATATGGCTGCAGGTAAAAGAAATATGGTGAATATTTTAATGATCGATGAAATGCTTTGTCTCAATGCACAAGCCAGATTGAAATCTTCGCTGCTGTGATGTATGATATGATTGTTCCAGAAAATATTGTATTCATGTGCAATGCGATGGATCCAATATCCCGCAAAATCAAGAGCGATAAAAGCAATCAAGTAAGTGAGAAACCCATTGGGTACTTGCGTAATGGCCAGTTGATTCACCATCCACTCATAGCTGATCACTACCAGACTCAATCCCAATACATCTTTCGTTACATTGGTAATACCTGAACTCAAACTGGAAATCATATCCAGTGTACGAACGGTCTCTTTTCCTCGATACCAGCCATACCATTTTTCAAATAATACCAGCAATAAGAAAGCGGGCATGGCAATTAAAATGATCTTTCCGTAAGTTTCCATAAGGCAATCGTATCTGTAAATTTAAAGCTCCTTTTTTATAAACGAACAACCTTAAAAAAAGATGAAAAGCAAGCAGTTTTGAGCGACATTTGTGACTCAAATCTCAATTATGAAGGTTGTTATTATCGGTGGGGGTATTGTTGGATTGAGCAGTGCGTATTATTTGTCTGAATCGGGTCATAAAGTGACTGTGATCGATAAAACGGATATTTCCGGTAATTGCTCTTACGGTAACGCAGGATATGTTTGTCCGAGTCATTTTGTACCCTTGGCAACACCCGGTATCGTAAAACAAGGACTTAAATGGATGTGGAACAGTAAAAGTCCGTTTTATGTTCAACCCAGGCTGAATTTGAGTCTCATCAACTGGGGATTAAAATTTATGCGCAGTGCCACACCCGAGCATGTGGAGCGTTCGGCCATTCCTTTACGTGATATTGCGATATTGAGTCAGAAAATGTATGAAGACTGGACACGCCTTCCTCAATTTCAGTTTGCCTATGAACACAAAGGGTTACTGGAAGTTTTTCAGACTGAGAAGGGTGGCGATCATGCCAAACATATCATGCATCGAGCTCATGAATTGGGATTAGAGGATACGGTATTACTGGATGCATCGGAGTTGCAAGCATTAGAGCCACAAACTAGAATAGAGGCAAAAGGTGCGGTTTGGTTCAAGTGTGATGCACATTTGTATCCCAATAAACTGATGACGCAACTGATTGCTGATTTAAAAGACAAAGGAGTTCGTTTTATACTGAATGATGAAGTAGCAGGTTTTGAAAAGAATCAGCAGCAAGTGACCAAGGTGAAAACAACCAAGCAGGTCATAGATGCCGATTCTGTAGTCATAGCAGCAGGTTCTTGGAGCCGTGAGCTCTCCGCATTGTTACAACTGAAAATACCTTTGATGCCTGGACGTGGCTATTCTGTTACACTAGAAGATTCTCCGCATCGACTCAACTATCCATCCGTATTGATTGAGGGGCGGGTAGCTTTAACTCCCATGGATGGCAATAAAATTCGTTTCGGTGGAACGATGGAAATCACATCCACCCAAACACCTCCACGTTATCAAAGGGTGCAAGGCATTTTAGATGCCGTAAAACGCTATTATCCTGAATTCGATGTTCCAATGCCGACACCTGAACATATCTGGTATGGATACAGACCTTGTTCGGCAGATGGACTACCGTACTTAGGTCGTACCCAAAAGTGGAAAAACGTCGTCATGGCAACCGGACATGCCATGGTAGGATTGAGCCTGGGAGCCGGAACCGGTAAGCTGGTCAGCGAAATAGTCAATGAATCATCCCTGAGTATGGATATCAGTGCATTTAAGCCGGAGAGGTTTGGATAGTTAGTCCATAGTCCATGGTCAATGGGTTTTTGCTATGGACTATGGACTATTGGCCATAGACTATCATAAAATTGACCAACGGCATAAGCAATATCAGGTAAGTTGTACTTTTATTCCTTATTATGAAGCATCACTGTAGCCGATTATCATACGAAAGCACCGGATATTTTTCAAAGATCGTGACCGATTATCTTGTTCAGGCTGATACTGTCAGACCTTTTTTTGTGCATACACCGGATATCCAAGGAATCAAAAAAGCCATTGCTGCCAGACAATCTTTTCAAACACCGAGAACGGTCTTGGTAAAAGCATTGAAGGAACAGTATGCTCAAACAGCTACCTCTGCATTGGTTCAACAACAAATACAGTCTTTATTATCTGAGAAAACATTCACCGTCGTTACTGCCCATCAACCCAATATTTTTACCGGTCCTTTGTATTTTATCTATAAGATTTTGCATGCTATACAACTGGCAGATGTACTCAAAAAAGAAATGCCTGATCTGCATTTTGTACCCGTTTATTATATGGGTAGTGAAGATGCAGATTTGGATGAACTCGGACAAATCAATATCGATGGACATCCGCTGACTTGGAAAACCAATCAAACCGGGGCGGTAGGGAGAATGAAGACTGATAAAAAGCTCCTAGAACTATTGGCTGCTATTGAGGGACAAACCGGCGTACATCCTTATGGAAAAGCGTTAACAGATATCTTCAGAAATGCCTATGTTGAGGGTCGATCGATACAGGAAGCCACGCTTTATTTGGTCAATGAATTATTCGGAAGGTTTGGGTTGGTGGTATTGATCCCTGATCAGGCAAAACTCAAACAGTGTTTTGCATCCGTGATCGAAAAGGAATTATTGGAAGGATTTTCACATACAATCGTTTCAAAGACCATCATTGAACTTGAAAAAAATTATAAGGTTCAGGCAGGGGGAAGAGAGATCAACTTGTTTTATCTGATCGACAATCAACGTGAGCGAATTGAAAAGGAGAAAGACCGATTTGTTGTTCCTGCTTTAGGGCTTCAATTCACGAAAGAGCAAATACTGGAAGAATTACAAACCCACCCCGAACGTTTTAGTCCCAATGTGATTTTGAGAGGTGCTTTCCAAGAAACCATTTTGCCCAATATTGCTTTTATTGGAGGCGGCGGAGAATTGGCTTATTGGTTGGAATTGAAAGATGTATTCGCTGCGATTCATGTGCCTTATCCGGTTTTAGTTTTGCGTAATTCATTTCTTATTCTTACAGCAGAGCAGGAAAAAAGAATGGAGCAATTAGCACTCAATACAACTCGTATTTTTCAAAAAGCAGACCTTTTATTAAATGCGTTGGTAAAAGAAAGAACATCCAAACAGTTGACGATCAAAAATGAATTGCATCGTTTGGAAGCGCTTTATCGACAAATAGAACAGGTAGCAGCTGATGTTGATCAAACATTATCGCCCCATGTACAAGCCCTACAGGTACAGGCTGTAAAAAAGATACAAGAGTTGGAGAAAAAGATGTTGCGTGCAGAGAAAAGGAAATTTGAAACAGAAGAGCGACAACTTAATCAGTTCAAACAACAACTTTTCCCAAATAACAGTTTACAAGAACGGATAGATAATCTCTCGGGTTGGTATTCGCGTTATGGTTCAGCATGGATTGATATGTTAAAAGCACAATCACTTGCCTTGGAAAGTGAGTTTTCTATTGTGGTAATAGCATAACAGATAGTCCGCTTTAGGTCTGCATCAAGTCCGTTCCATGTCCGTATCCAGTGCGTATTCCATTCGGTAGTTATTCAATATCCATTTGCCATCAATTCCCCAGCCACACAACCCTCCTATACAGATACGGAATTATCCCTATTATAGTAAGGTACTTGAATAAAGTAAAGGCAGTTTCTTACGAATATTTGCCAACAGCAAGTGAGTGGAGCTAAACTTACCCTTGATGATGGTCATTTAACAATGATACTTTGTATTTTATTTTTATATTAGAATTGGAAAATAATGATCATGCGAAAAAGCCTAATTGTTGTTCTTTTTGTTTGTATTAGTACAGTATTGATGTCCCAAAGTCAGGTTGCTTTGGTTAACTTCACTTTTTTACATCAGCCTAAGGCAGAAATTAGCATTTTAAAACCGGTGAATAATGCCATTTTCTTTGCGGCTAGAAAAAATCTCTTATTAGACGAGAAGGGTTCTATCAGTATATCTTGTTCTCCTACTGAGACAGGTTTTCTAAAAGTGATTTGTAAGGATCGCGTAATAGATCTATTTGTACAGTCTGGTGATAACATACAAGTAACCATTGACACGCCCAGTTCCGCAAGGCCCTTGATTACAGGTTCCAATAAAGAAGGTCAGATTTTATTGAATGAATCTTTTATTCCAAAATACTATCGGGATATTCTTCCTTTATTCAAAAATGATAGTACGATTGAGCTTTTGTCTAAACATGTAGAAGCCGAGAAACAAAAATATACCGAACAATTCGGTAAACTATATGATGCCAAATTGGTGGATAGTAGCTTCTTTAATTTCACTAAAAAAAATATCGACTATTTGTATGCAACTGTATTGGTGCAAAAAATGGCAGAACGATTTTATCCAATCACTTATTCGCCAACGAGTCAAGCGTATCGTTCTGAATTTCCGAAAGAGTATGCTACCTACTGGGATGCAGTATTGGATCACTTTCCTTTGAACGACTCTTCTGTTAAATTCCTGCCTGCATATCAGTGGTATGCAGAAAATATGATCAATGCAAACCTGTATCGAATACGTTGGTTCAAAGGTGATACTACTATTAAAGAGGAAAGTGCTTTTATCCGTAAAAAATTTGAAGACATTCAACAATATTTCAAGGGAGAAATCGGAGTGCTAACGCAGGCCAGAGAATTGTATTTCATGTACATTCAGGAAAAGTTTGAACAACCTTTGATTGATATCTACGAAAATTTTTCTAAACTACCTTCGGCAGCACCTTATCTTCCATTCTTGCAGCCTTATCATCAAAAAATAAAAAGCTTTCATGGGGTTGTTAGTCAAAAAAATAAAGGTATTTCCTTTGTAAAAAATGCTACACAAATCAACAGCTTCCAAACGCTGAAAGAGCTCTTTAAAGGGAAGAGACTCTATATTGACTTATGGGCTACCTGGTGTGGGCCTTGTAAGGATGAGTTTAAATATCAGGAGGAAGCCAAAAGAATATTGGCATCCCGAGCAGTGGAGACATTGTATATTTCTATGGATGTTGCTGAACGCGATGATCAGTGGAAAAAAATGGTTCAATATTTTCAATTGACCGGACACCATATTCGAACATCTGATGTACTGAGAAATGATCTGATGAAACTTTTCTGGGATGGGAAATCTTATACGATCCCTCGCTATTTATTAATCGATGATAAAGGAGTGATACGCGAACTGAATGCGGCACGTCCATCGGATGTCAAAGGATTGAAGGGGCAAATCGAAAAACTATGAAGAAGGTATTTAATCAAATTGATTCGGCCATGTATCCTTTAATCCATCAATTTTTTCTCCTACCTCATCTTTCATTTGTTTTTTATACGCAGCCAGTTTTTCTGCGGTTTTATTGTGATGGCTACCGATGATTTGAGCTGCCAATATACCTGCATTCTTGGCAGCATTCAATGCTACTGTAGCAACAGGCACCCCATTGGGCATTTGTAAGATCGACAAAACAGAATCCCAGCCATCAATCGAGTTGGAAGATTTGATGGGCACACCTATCACAGGTAATGTGGTGATGGCCGCAACCATGCCCGGTAAATGAGCAGCACCACCCGCACCTGCAATGATCACTTGTAACCCTCTTGTTCTGGCTGTTTCTGCATAAGTAACCATTCTTTCCGGCGTACGATGCGCAGAAACTACAGTTAACTCAAAAGGAATATCAAAATGAGTAAGCATATCAGCAGCAGCCTGCATGATCTTTAAATCACTGTCACTGCCCATGATAATACCAACAATAGGAGTAGATGCTGTCATGGTATAAAGATAATTAATTTATGGAGTTGGGGGTTGGCTAATTGCTTATGGCTAATCGATGGATTGAATATAGAAAGCAGATAAACTTCTTAACACAGGTTGGGCTTTCGATTCATGAATAATGATCTTGATTTCATTGGTTGCTACCTTTGGAAAAGTTGCAATTTTTTTTCTGCCAATCGTTGTTCCCTCAAATACTTTTACAAACTGATCTCCTTGTTTCGCTTCAATGGAAAAACGAATCACCCTTTGTCCGTAGGCAATCATTTCTTCCAATACTACCGCATTCAAAGTTTCCGGGTAGGGGAGCTTTAGTTGAATCACAACCTGATCATTCCTGTCTGATGTCCAATAAGTGTTATCATTTTCATCGATCAAATGTCTGAGCGCTGTCTCCCTCTGATTATTGGTGGAAACAGATGCTTTTTTGAAAAGGTTATGGCTAAATGCTTCGGCTCTTTTCTTAGCAAAACCCATCAAAGCCGCAGAATCATTGGGATGAAACAACCCTCTTCTGTCTGGTGGAACATTCAGTAATAAGTTGCCCCCGTTGCCAACCGACTTCAGATACAAGTTGAATAGTTCATCCGGTGTTTTTACTCGATCATCTTCACTGGCATGATAAAACCAACCCGGACGAATAGATACATCTGCTTCAGCAGGTATCCAATGTTTGCCATTAAAATTACCTTGATTCAGTGTATCCACATGTGGTGCTCCCAATCCTCTCGCAAAACCAGCTGTATCCAATAGATTCCAATTGGTATTGCCAATGAATCCTTTTTCATTGCCACACCAGCGAATGCTTGGACCAATATCACTAAAAATAATCAGCGGTTGTTGAAAAGAGAAAGCTGCTTGTTCAAATCTTTTGAAATCATATACTTGCTTTTTTCCATTGGGCCCTTCGCCATTCGCACCATCCCACCACAATTCAAAAAAAGGTCCATAGTTGGTAAACAACTCTTTCATCGTTGCGATGTACACATCATTGTATTCCGGAGTCCCATATTTAGGATGGTTTCTGTCCCACGGCGATAAATACACACCCATTTCAATCCCTTCTTTTTTACAAGCTTCGGACAACGCTTTTAGCACATCACCTTTGCCATTTTTCCATTTGCTTTCTCTTACTGTATGAGTGCTCTGTTTGCTAGGCCACAATGAAAATCCATCATGATGTTTAGCTGTTAGGATGATGCCTTTGGCACCGGCTTGTTTGGCAATACGTGCCCACTGTCTGCAATCCAGTGCTGTTGGGTTAAAAATATTCGGGTCTTCATTTCCTTCACCCCATTCTTTATCGGTAAATGTATTCGGACCAAAATGGATAAAGAGATAAAACTCTTTTTCATGCCAAACCAATTGTTCTTTTGTTGGGATGGGATAGAGGGGTTGTACTTTCTGAGCAGCACATTGTAAAGAAATGATGGTTGTACAAAGCAGGATGAATCTGTTAATTTGTGGCTGCATCATTGAATAAGTTGACGCTTATACATCTGCACAGTATTCTCATATCCCAAATAGATGGCATCACATACCAATGCATGGCCAATACTCACTTCATCTAGATAAGGGATATGTTGTTTCAGGTATTTCAAGTTGGTGAGATCCAGGTCATGTCCGGCATTGATACCCAATCCCAATGCTTTTGCTTTTTCTGCAGCTGCAACATAGGGTACAACAGCAGCCGTATGATTGCCGGATGCAAATGTTTTGGCATAACCTTCTGTATATAGCTCAATCCGATCAGTGCCTGTTAAAGCGGCACCCTCCACCATTTCAATCACCGGATCCACAAATATGGAAACGCGGATACCCGCTTTTTTAAAAACACTGATGATATCAATTAAATAGGATTGGTGCTTGATCGTATCCCAGCCATGATCACTGGTGAGTTGTCCTAATGCATCCGGAACCAATGTTACTTGATGTGGTTTTGTTTCCAATACCAAGTCAATAAATTTTTGTTCTGTTGGATTCCCTTCAATATTAAATTCAGTAGTGATGATTTTTCGAATGGCTCTTGTGTCATCATAGCGAATATGTCTTTCATCAGGACGAGGATGTACGGTCACGCCATCTGCCCCAAAACGTTCGGCATCCATGGCAGCCTTGATGACATCCGGATTATTCCCACCTCTGCTATTTCTCAGGGTGGCGAATTTATTGATGTTAACACTGAGTTTTGTCATGCTGCAAAGGTACTCAGAACTAAAGAAATTCTCCGCGATATCTCTTTTTCTCTTGTCCTGCGGTTAATGTAGAGTATTTTTACCGCAGAACAAGAGAAAAAGAGGAGCTATCCTAAGTAATGCATCACCACACTGGCAGTAGTAAGACCCACAATATGATACCCGCAATCGATGAGATAAAGAGCAAATGGCTTTTTCGTATACAAATACCCAATACTAATAGCCGGAGTACTGAATCCTATAGATAATAGGATACCCAGATGAAAAGCATCCATATAGTTATTCATAGGAACCATTTGTCTAAAAATAGTTAACCCAACACAAGAAACAGCCATGAAAATAAAGCTGATCCCCATAATAGCACCGGCTCCTTTTTTGGCATTCGGATCATTCATGTCAATATTGGATAAACGTACCCAGGCTTTTGAAAATAAAAAACTGTACCAAATGGCACCAATCAGAAAATAAGCGAGAGTGCTCAGAAAGAAAGATAGCCAATTGACATGGTCTGTAAAATGATGTAACATAATTTGGTTGTTTAGGGTTTTGAATGGTATTAAGGTCGGAAATAAAACGCAGTTCTGCAACACACTTATGTGTAATGACTTATTTTGCAGGAGGAATACTTCTGCTCAACTATTTGCAGCCAACAATGTTTTAAAACTATGTCTTACCCATCACTCGAATCCTGCCTAATTGATTTGGAAAAAAATGGTCAGTTAGTACGCATTAAAGAAGAAGTAGATCCTTATTTGGAAATGGCGGCTATTCACTTGCGTGTATACGAGATGGGGGGTCCGGCACTACTATTTGAGCATGTAAAAGGAACTGAGTACAGAGCTGCTTCCAATATTTTCGGAACATTAGACAGAAGCAGGTTTATATTCCGCGAAACACTGGCTCAAGTTCAAAAGTTGATTGAGCTGAAGGGCGACCCGATCAAGGCGATTAAACAACCTTTGCAAAATATTCGTACTGGTATTGCAGCTCTCAAGGCATTGCCTTTAAAAAATCCACTCAATAAACCGGTATTGTATCGAGAAATAAAAATCAGTGATCTCCCTTTGATACATCATTGGCCGATGGATGGTGGTGCTTTTGTTACTTTACCCCAAGTGTATACAGAAGATGTGGATCAGCCGGGTATTATGAAAGCCAACCTGGGTATGTATCGTATTCAATTGAATGGGAATGATTATGAAAAAGACAAAGAGATCGGGTTGCATTATCAGCTACACAGAGGCATTGGTGTTCACCAAACAAAAGCGAACAAAAAAGGACTTCCATTAAAAGTAAGTTGTTTCGTTGGCGGACCACCTTCACATACAGTAGCAGCAGTCATGCCATTGCCGGAAGGCATCAGTGAAATGACATTTGCAGGGGTATTAGGAGGCAGACGTTTCAGATACACATATGAGGATGGATTTTGTTTGAGTACCGATGCTGATTTTGTTATTACAGGTGAAGTGTATCCGGGTGACAACAAACCTGAAGGTCCTTTTGGTGATCATCTGGGGTATTATAGTTTACAACATCCTTTTCCATTGATGCGTGTACACAAAGTATATGCTAAGAAAAATGCGATCTGGCCTTTTACGGTCGTAGGAAGGCCTCCACAAGAAGATACCAGTTTTGGACAATTGATCCACGAAATTACCGGAGATGCAATACCACAGGAAATACCCGGTGTGAAAGAAGTACAC
>Ga0208492_1000498_pt1 | contig 32750 bp, 23 predicted proteins | sample Subbioar_CSW14AB_FD_184820 | JGI IMG/M metagenome (GOLD analysis project Ga0208492, IMG submission 184820) | Serpentinite rock and fluid subsurface biosphere microbial communities from McLaughlin Reserve, California, USA - CR12Mar_CSW14AB (SPAdes) | ecosystem: Environmental > Terrestrial > Deep... | reverse complement strand
GGGGCGCTGGTGTTCATTCAACCGATCCCGCGGTTCAGGCCGTTTCCGCCGCCGCGGGATGGAGGGGCGGGAACAACCACAGCTGGAACAACAGCAAGGCACATACCAGTAAGGGCGCCGCGCCACCCCTGTTCACCTGTGGGGCGAAACGCGGTTATTAACCGTGCCAGAACTGGCCCCCGTCTCGAAAAGACGCCGCCGTCCGTCCGGATGGTTTATGAGGGGACAGTCAGGCAGGAGTGGTCATGTCCCAGATCAGGGTAGCGTGCGTCCAGATGCGGTCGGGAACCGAGGTGGCGCCCAACATCGCTGAAGCCTCCGCGCTGATCCGTCAGGCGGCGGCCGGCGGCGCTGAGCTGATCGCCACGCCGGAGATGACCACGCTGCTGGATCGCAAGCCGGGCGCGTGTTGGGAAAAATCCACCAGCGAGGAGGCTGATCCGGGTCTCGCCGCCTTCCGGGCGCTGGCGAAAGAGCTGGGCGTGACGCTGCTGATCGGGTCGCTCGCCATCCGCGCCGAGGCAGGCAAGTGCGCCAACCGCAGCTTCCTGATCGGTCCCGATGGCGGCATCATCGCGCGCTACGACAAGATCCACATGTTCGACGTCCAGCTGAACGCGGGGAATGTCTACAAGGAATCCGATAGCTACGCGCCCGGCGCCAGCGCCGTGGTTGCCGGCCTGCCGGCAGCGAGGCTGGGGCTGACGGTTTGCTATGACGTCCGCTTCCCGGACCTGTTCCGCCAGCTTGCGGTGGCCGGTGCGCAGATCATCGCCGTGCCGGCGGCGTTCACGAAGATCACCGGCGAGGCGCACTGGCACACGTTGCTGCGCGCCCGTGCGATCGAAACGGGATGCTACGTCATCGCCCCGGCGCAGGGCGGCAAGCATCAGGATGGCCGCGAGACATTCGGGCATTCGCTCATCATTGATCCGTGGGGCGAAATCCTCGCTGAGGGTGGTGTCGATCCGGGTGTGATCTTGGCCACGCTCGACCTGTCGAAGGTGGATGAGGTGCGTGGCAAGATCCCGTCGCTGAAGCATGCCCGGCCGTTCCGCGCGGTGGAGGCATGAATCCGGTCTACGCTTCGCTTGGGGATACCATCTTTGATGTGATGTCCGGCCTCGCCCGCGAAACAGGGGCGGTGAATCTCGGGCAGGGCTTCCCCGAATGGGATGGCCCGGAAGACGTTCGCCAGCGCGCCGCCGATGCGTTGATGAAAGGCCCGAACCAGTATCCACCCATGCGCGGCATGCCGCATCTGCGCGAGGCCGTGGCGGAACACTACAATCGCCTGCAAGGCATCAGCCTCGACTGGAAAGCCGAAGTCACCATCACCTCCGGCGCTACGGAAGCACTGGCGGCCGCCCTCCTGAGCGTGCTGTCGCCGGGCGATGAAGTCGTGCTGTTCGAGCCGATGTATGACAGCTACCAGCCCATGCTGCGCCGCGCAGGGGCCACCGCGCGCTTCGTTCGCCTGAAGCCGCCGCACTGGCGCGTTGATCCGGCAGACCTCGCCGCTGCTTTCACCGAAAAGACCCGCGCGGTCGTTCTCAACACGCCGCTCAATCCCTCCGCTAGCCTGATCGGTGCGGACGATCTTGCGCTGGTTGCGGCGCAATGCGTGAAGCATGACTGCATCGCCATCTCGGACGAGGTCTGGGAACATTGTGTCTTCGATGGCGCCAAGCACATCTCCATGCTCGATGCGCCCGGCATGCGTGAGCGGACGATCAAGATCGGGTCCGCCGGCAAGATCTTCTCGATGACCGGCTGGAAAGTCGGCTTCGCGTGCGCTGCGCCGAAGCTGTCGGAAGCGTTCGCGAAGGCGCACCAGTTCCTCACCTTCACCACCCCGCCCAACCTGCAGGAGGCAGTCGCCTTCGGCCTCGCCAAGCCGCGCGAGCATTTCGACGCCATGCGGGCCCAGCTCAGCCGCCAGCGCGATCGTCTCGCTAGCGCGCTGCGCCAGGAAGGCTTCAGCATCCTCCCGGCTGCCGGCACCTATTTCATGGCCGTGGACCTCGCCGCCTCCGGCATCCCGCTGTCCGACGCGGACTTCGCCGTCCGCGCCGTGAAGGAATGCGGCATCGCCACTATCCCGTTCTCGGCCTTCTACACCCGCCCACCGGAAACGGCGCTCGTCCGCCTCTGCTTCGCCAAGTCGGACGCAACACTCGACAAGGGTGTCGAAGGCCTCGCAAAAGCGCGGAAGCTGTTTGCCTGATCCAGATTGCCCCTTGCGTCCGGCCGCAACGCAGCTTCGATAGGGGCATTGGAGGCTGGCGATGGCGACCATCAGGAACACCACCCGTGTCATGGCGAAGGGCGAGCGCGCCTTCGGCCCCGGCAAGGCCGACTTGTTGGAGCGGATCGCCGCCGAGGGCTCCATCTCCAAGGCCGCCAAGTCGATGGAGATGAGCTATTCCCGCGCCTGGCAACTGGTCGATGCGATGAACCAGTCCTTCCGCAAGCCGCTGGTCGAATCGACCGCTGGCGGCCGCAAGGGCGGCGGGGCCACGCTGACCGCCATGGGCAAGGATGTACTGGCGCTTTTCCGCAAGATGGAGAAACAGCTGGCCGCCGATGCGGACGCCTATCTCGCGGAATTCGAGAAGCGCCTCAAATAGCCGATCCGAAGCTTGCCTCCGTGGCGTTCGCGCCCCATTGACTCCCGAGACGCAGGAGGGCTGATGGCGACCGAAGCTGCAGGTGGAATGGAACTGGGCCACGCGGTCGCCCTGCTGGCGGCGGGCGTTGTCGCTGTGCCGATTTTCCGCAGGCTGGGACTGGGCGCCGTGCTGGGCTATCTCGCGGCAGGCGTGGCCGTGGGTCCGTTTGGCTTCAAGCTCTTCAACGACCCGGAATCCATCGTCCACACCGCCGAGCTTGGCGTGGTGATGTTCCTGTTCCTCATCGGCCTCGAAATGCGCCCGGCCAAGCTGTGGGCCATGCGTCGCGACATTTTCGGGCTAGGCACCGCGCAAGTACTGACCTGCGGCGCACTGCTCTCCGGCGTCGGCATCGCCTATGGCCTGCCGCCCGCTGCCGCCGTGATCGGCGCGATGGGCTTCGTGCTGTCGTCCACCGCCGTCATCATGAAGATGATGGACGACCGTGGCGAAGGTTCAGCCCCATCTGGCCAGCGGAACGTCGCCATCCTGTTGCTCGAAGACCTCGCCATCATCCCGCTGCTGGCGCTCGTTGCCGTCCTTGCGAGCCTGCAGCCGGGCGCCGCCGCCCACGCCTCCGGCGAGCCCTGGTGGCAAGCCGTGCTGATCGGCGCGGGCGCTGTTGCCGTGGTGTTCGTTGCAGGCAAGTGGTTGATGAATCCGTTGTTCGGCATCCTCGCCGCCTCCGGCGCGCGCGAAGTGATGACGGCCGCGGCGCTGCTCGTCGTGCTCGGCGCTGCCGTGCTGATGGACCTTGGCGGCCTCTCGATGGGCATGGGCGCGTTCCTGGCCGGCGTGATGCTATCGGAATCGACCTTCCGCCACCAACTCGAAGCCGACATCGAGCCGTTCCGCGGCATCCTGCTGGGCCTGTTCTTCCTCGGCGTCGGCATGTCGCTCGACCTGCTGCTGGTTGCCACACAATGGCAGGTGATCCTCGGTGGCGTGCTGATCTTCATGATCGTCAAATCCCTGGGCATCTATGGCATCGCGCGCATGTTCCGCGCCAAACATCGCGAGGCGTTGCGTCGCGCGGTCCTGTTCGCGCAGGGCGGCGAGTTCGCGTTCGTGCTCTATTCCGAGGCGCTGCGCAGCGGCGTGATGGAAGGCGAGATTGCGGCCAGCATGACGGCCATCGTCATCATCTCCATGGCGCTGACGCCGCTGGCGGTGATCGTGATGGAGCGCCTGCTGCCCGCCGAGAAGGAGTCCATGGATGGTATCGAAGAGGCTGCAAACCTCCACGGCCGTGTCCTGTTCGTCGGCTTCGGCCGTTTCGCGCAGGTTGTCTCCCAACCGCTGCTGGCCAAGGGCATCGACGTTTCGATCATCGAGATCGACGTGGAGATGATCCGGGCTGCCGGCCAGTTTGGCTTCAAGGTCTATTATGGCGATGGAACGCGTCTCGATGTGCTTCGCGCCTCGGGCGCCGAGACGGCCGAGGCTATCCTCATCTGTGTCGACAAGCAGGAAGCAGCCGACAAGATCGTCGAGCTGGTGAAGGCCGAATTCCCGCACGCCAAGATATTTGCCCGCGCCTTCGATCGCGGCCACGCGCTGCGCCTTATCAATGCCGGCGTCGACTATCAGCTGCGTGAAGTTCTGGAGTCCGCCATTGTCTTCGGCCGGCGCGTGCTCATCGATCTCGGCGTCGAGGAAGCGGAAGCCGACGAGATCATTCTTGATGTCCGCCGCCGAGACGAGCAGCGCCTCGAAATGCAGATGGCGGGTGGCCTGCGTGCCGGCCTAACGCTGATGCGTGGCAACGTCGCCACGACCCAGCCCGCGCCGCTGGTTGTCCCCCGCCGCGAGGGCGCTGGTCTCAACAAGGAAGCTGCCGAGGCGATTGGCGACGCGGACTAGGCGTTACTGTCCGCCACCGAACCGCGCCGTCCATTCCGCCACCTGCGCATCCTCGATCTTCGAGAAGAGCTGCGGCGGAACGTTGATCGGCATGGAGCGGGGCAGGGCGTCCAGCAGGCCGGCATAGCCGCCTGCGCCGAGCTTCGCCGGGGCGAGGCTGCGATTGCCCTCAGGCACGCCAAGCGCATCGAGGATCTTGGCCGCTGTCTCCGGGATGATCGGTTGCGCGATGATGCCGAACAGGGCGACGAGGTTCAGGCCCGTGCGGATGCCGACGGCCGCCTGATCCACGCTGGTCTTGTAGGCGGTCCACGGCGCGGCCTTGGTGATATATTCGTTGCCCGCGGCCCAGATGGCGCGCGTCTCGGCGGCAGCCTTCCGGAATTCCATCTGCTCGTAATAGCCGAGCAGGGCGGGCAGGCGCGTCGCCAGTTCGTTGGCCATCCACGCTTCATGCTCGCCGGCTTCGCCGCCCTCCGGAACCTTGCCGTCGAACTTCGCGGCGCAGTATTTCGTGACGCGGTTCACGAAGTTGCCGAGCACGTCGTTGAGGTCGGAATTGATCGACGATTTGAAGTGGTCCCAGGTGAACGCCGTGTCCGAGCTCTCGGGCGAGTTGGCGATGAGATACCAGCGCCAGTAATCGCCTGGCAGCAGCTCGAGCGCCTGGTCCATGAACACGCCGCGCTTCTGGCTGGTCGAGAACTTGCCGCCATACCAGTTGAGCCAGTTGAACGCCTTCAGCTTGTCGACCAGCTTCCACGGCTCCTTCGAGCCGAGGATGGTGACAGGGAAACTGACAGTGTGGAAGGCGACGTTGTCCTTGCCCATGAACTGCACATAGGTCACGTCATCCGCGCCCTTGTCGGTGCGCCACCAGCGTTCCCAGGCCTCGCCGTTGGCCTCGGCCCATTCGACGGTCGAGCCGATGTATTCGACCGGCGCATCGAACCAGACATAGAACACTTTCTGTTCGAAGCCGGGGCGCGGCTTGCCGTTCTGCGTGACCGGGATACCCCATGACAGGTCGCGCGTGATCGAGCGGTCGATCAGTCCCTCGTCCAGCCATTTGTAAGCGATCGAGGTGGTGAGATTGGGCCAGCTGTCGGCGCGTGCATCGACGAAGGCGCGCACATCGTCCTGCAATTTCGACTGCAGCAGGTACAGGTGCCGCGTGTCGCGGATCTCGACATTGCGGGAGCCGGAGACGGACGAGTACGGATTCTTGAGGTCGACAGGATCGAGCAGCGTGCCGCAGTTATCGCACTGGTCGCCGCGCGCTTTTTCGTAGCCGCAGTTCGGGCAGGTGCCCTCGACGTAGCGGTCCGGCAAGAAGCGTTTGTCGTCGATCGAATAGACCTGCCGCGAGGTGCGCTCCTCGATCAGGCCGTTGGCTTCGAGGACTTCGCAGAAATGCTGGGTCAGCTTGCGGTTGGGTTCGCGCGAGGATCGGCCGAACCAGTCGAACGACAGGTTGAAGCCCTGTCCGACGCGTTTCTGGATGTCATGCTGCTCATCGCAATACTCAGCCGTCGTCTGGCCCGCCTCGATGGCGGCCAGCTCGGCCGGCGTGCCGTGCTCGTCCGTGGCGCAGATGAACAGGACATCGTTCCCCGCGGCCCGGTTGTACCGCGCATAGACGTCCGCCGGCAGCATCGACCCAGCCAGGTTGCCGAGATGCTTGACGCCGTTGATGTACGGCAGGGCGGACGTGATGAGGATTCTGGCCATGGGGGCCATTTAGCGTCAGGCGGGGCGGAAGGCTACAGGCAGGCAGGCGACAATCGAAGCAACCTCAAAATCCTAACCTGCCGCCGTCACCTGGACCGCCGCGTGATAGCGCATGCTCGAAAATCCCACGTATTTGTAGGTGAGCTTCCGCGCCGCCACGAACTCCTGCCAGGCCTTGTACTCGTGCTCGCGCCAGTTCGGGTAGTTATAGTACTCGTCAAACATGATCGCCGTGCCCGGTACGATGCGGTCGGCAAGTTGGTCCAGCACGTATTTGGTCGAGTCATAGACATCGCAATCGATGTTGATGAACGAGCAGGGGCCTGGGTTCTTTGCAAGAAAGCCGGGCAGGGTCTGGTCGAACCAGCCCTTGTGCAGCCGTACGTTGGCGGGAACGCGGGGCAGCTTGCCGTGCTGCGTGTAGCGGCCCGTCTGTTCGTGCGTGCCGGACCAATCGCCCGGCAGGCCTTCGAATGAATCGAAGCCGTGGACGATCCGCGGTTCGGCATTCTTTGCGATGATCTTGGTGGAGGTGCCACCCGCGACGCCGAACTCAAGGATGAGGCCGTTGAGCCTGGCCTCTTTCTCCCGCCGCATGCACAGCTCGATCAGCGGCTTGCGGCCGTTGCAGAGCATGGCGTCCTTGAGGTTTGCCTCGATGTAATCGACGGTGTCCTTTTTCGCGCGGATGCGAAGGTCCAGGTACATGTCGTTCAGAAAGTACTTGTGAATCAGCCGGCTGTAGATGCGGCCGAGAATTTTCTTATCCATGAGGATCCCGCTTTTGCGGGGCTTGTAGCATGGCGTGTCAGGTGCGCCAGCGCGATTGACCGCTAGCTCGTGCGATTGCCCGGCACTGCCACGCGCAACACCACGGCGCGGGCCATCATGCCGCTGTCGTTGGCGACTAGGGTGGGGGCCGGCACGATGACAGCCTTCACACCTTTGCTGCGCAGCACAGTCGCAACGACGCCGGCCCGCTCATTATCCGTCGGAACCTGCACGATCACGCCTTTGGAGCCGCACGCGCGCGCGGCATCGGCCATCTCGTTGACCGTGTAGGAAGAGAACTTGTTCAGTTCGCTGGAATCGGGCGCGAAGAAGATCGTCGCTTCATGCGTCGGGCATTTGGGCGACGTTTGTGCCGATGCATCGACCGCATAGCCGGCAAGGCCGATCAGGAACGCCCCGATGGTCATTGCAGTGAGCTTTTGCATGTCAGCCTCCCATATCCTCAGCCTGAACGAGCGGGTTCCAACCTAGTTCCATAGGGGGCCCGCGAAGGGCCGGTTCCGGGCGGAATGTGGCGGGGAGAGGGTCTTTTATGGAGTTCCGCTGCGGGCTTGCGCCGGGGGCTCAGGGCGCCTATTCCCTCGCGGCGAGTATCGTCAGACGACGCCGGATTAGCTCAGCGGTAGAGCAGCGGTTTTGTAAACCGAAGGTCGGGGGTTCAATCCCCTCATCCGGCACCACTCTCCCTCGCCAGGCGAGACCAGAGCAAACCCACACTTTTTCAGCAGCTTGAACCTTGCGGCGCCTTCCATCGCGTAGGCGCTGAGATAAGGTGAATGTGAAGAGGGAATCCGGGTGGGGGCTCAGGAGGGACGTCGTGGGGTCTAACAGGTTCTGGCGCGGCATGGCTGTCGCAGCCGCCGCCGCGCTTTCGGCAATTGCGCTTCAAGGGTGCGGGCCTTCAACCAGCACGGGAAATGACGCCACCGCCGTCATGGGCAAGGACCAGGGTCCGATGCTCGAAACGCGACAGGGCAACGCGGCCCGCGCGGGCGCCTCCGGCGAGTTTGAGTTCGTCCGCTACAGCATCGACGTGACGCGCGACCAGCCGCGCGCTTGCCTCGTTTTCTCCGGCACGCTCAATCAGGCCACCGACTATCGTCCGTTCGTCGACATCGGCTCCGGGCCGGAAGTCGCGCTGGCGGTGGATGGATCGAACCTCTGCCTCGGCGGCCTCAAGTTCGGCACGGATCGCGAGATCAAGATTCGCTCAGGCCTGCCGTCAGGCGATGGCCGCACGCTGGCCTTTGACGAAGACGTGGCGATCTCGTTCGGCGACCGTCCGTCCTATGTCGGCTTCAAGGGCGACGGCGTGATCCTGCCGCGCATCGACGCGGATGGCCTCGGTCTCGAGACGGTGAACGTCGACAAGGTGAAGGTGACGATCTCGCGCATCACCGATCGCGCGCTGGCGTTCAAGACGATTACGCAGGGCTATTCGCATAGCGCCGGCGGCTACGGCTACATGGACTACGGTTCGGAAGTCTACGATGTGGCCGAACAGCTGTGGACCGGTGAACTCGACACGCCGAGCCCGCCCAACTCCGCCACCACCACCGTCTTCCCGATCGCCAAGGCGATCCCGCGCCTGCAGCCGGGCGCTTACTTCGTGGAGGTCGACCAGCTCGACGGCACGGGCAATGTTCCGGATTCAGCGGCGCGTGCGAAACGCTGGCTGATCATCACGGATCTGGCGATCACCACCTATAGCGGTATGGACGGCATGTCGGCGACGGTGCGTTCGCTGCAGTCGGCCAAGGCTGTGTCCGGCGTGAAGCTGGAGCTGGTTGCGCGCAACAACGAAATCCTGGCGCGCGGCAATTCCGATGGTTCGGGCCGCGTGAATTTCTCCGGCCCGATCCTGCGCGGCGAGGGCAATACGGCGCCCCGCATGCTGATGGCGTATGCGCCGAACGGCGATTTCGCGATCCTTGATCTCGATCGTTCGCCGGTTGACCTGACCGAGCGCGATGTCGGCGGCCGCGAGCCGGCCGAAGCGGCGGATGCCTTCGTCTATACCGAGCGCGGCGTCTATCGCCCGGGTGAAACGGTGCAGATCACCTCGCTGGTGCGCGATGCGTCGGCCCAGGCGCTGAGCAACCGCGCGGGTTCGGTTGTCGTCTACGGCCCGAACGGGCTGGAAGCCGGTCGCCTGCGCTTCAAGGACACCAAGCAGTTCAATGGCGGCGTGGCCTATGCCTTCCCGGTGCCGAAGACAGCAGCGCGCGGCACGTGGCGCATCTCGACGGAAGTCGACGGCGTTGGCGCCGTTGGCAGCGAAAGCTTCTCGGTCGAAGACTTCGTTCCGCAACGCATCGCGCTCGACCTGACGGCGGACGACAAGACGCCGATGCGCGCCAACGAGACGCGGCCGATCACAGCGAATGTCCGTTTCCTCTATGGCGCGCCGGGCGCCGACCTGCCAGTTGAGGGCAATGTCCGAGTCGAGGCCGACCCGAACCCGTTCCCGGACCTGAAGGGTTTCGCCTTCGGCCGTCACGACGAACAGTTCCGCGAGTCGACCTTCGATCTGGCGACGCTCAACACGGATGCAACCGGCAAGGCAATCATTTCGCTCGATCCGCGTGCAGCCGATGGCGCCGTCTCGTCGCGCCCGCTGCGCCTGCGCGCCGTGCTCTCGGCCATCGAGCCGGGTGGACGCGCCGTGCGTGACGATGTCCGTGTCTCATACCGGCCGGAAGCCCGTTATGTCGGCGTGAAGCCGGCGTTCGATGACCGGTCGTCGCGCGAGGGTGAGTCTGCCTCGTTCGAGGTCGTGTCGGTGGATCGCACGGGCGCGCTCAAGGCGGCCAACATCAACTGGCGCCTCGTCCGTATCGACTGGAAGTATGACTGGTATCGCGAAGGCGGCGGCGCCTGGCAGTGGCGCCAGTCGCGCCGGGTGGTCGAACTTGAAAGCGGCCGTCTGGCGATTGCCGAGGGTCAGCGCGGGACGTTCAAGACTCGTACGCTCGATTATGGCGATTACGAACTTTACCTGACCGAAGAGGCGAATGGCGGTGAAGCCTCCTATGGCTTCTGGTCCGGCTGGGGTGGCCAGCCGCAGGATGGCGTCGAAGCGCCGGATCGCGTGCGCGTGCAGGTTCCGGACAAGATGCCGGCCATTGGCGGCGACGTCGATATCACGATCATGCCCCCCTATTCGGGCGAAGCGGAAGTCGTGGTTGCGGCGGAGAACGTGATCCTCACCCGCACGATGACGGTGGAAGCCAACAAGGGCGCCCACATCAAGCTGCCGGTCACCAAGGAATGGGGTGCCGGCGTCTATGTGATGACGACGGTCTACACGCCGCGTGACGCGGCCAAGACGCCGAAACCGCGCCGCGCCGTTGGCGTGGCGCACGTGGCGGTCGATGTGTCCCAGCGCACGTTCAAACTGGACATCGCGGCGCCGCAGGTACAGCGGCCGAACAGCAAGCTGACGGTCAACATCACGGCTTCCGGGCCGAACGACAATGGCTATGTCCAGTTGGCTGCGGTGGACGAAGGCATTCTGCTGCTGACCGGCTACAAGACGCCGGACCCGGCGGACTTCTTCTTCGGCAAGCGCCGTCTCGGCGTCGAGTTGCGCGACGATTATGGCCGCCTGCTCGATCCGAACCAGGGCGCTGCCGGCAATATCCGTCAGGGTGGTGACCAGATCGGCGGGGCGGGTCTTACCGTTGTGCCGACCAAGTCCGTCTCGCTGATCTCCGCGCCGGTGAAGCTGAATGGCGGCAAGGCCACCATCACGCTCGACGTGCCGGACTTCAACGGCGAGCTGCGCCTGATGGCTGTGGCTTGGTCCAATTCGGGCCTCGGGTCTGCGTCCAAACCGGTGACGGTGCGTGACCAGGTTCCGGCGCTGCTGGCCCTGCCGCGCTTCCTCGCGCCGGGAGACACGGCCACGGCGACGCTGACGCTCGACAACGTGGAAGGCGCTGCTGGCGCTTATCGCGCCGCGCTGCAAGCCTCCGCGCCTGTGCGCACGACGACCGGCCAGCTTTCGGCCAACCTGTCGAAAGGCCAGCGCACCGATCTCGATGCCGGCTTCTCGGCTGGCGGCGAGGGCATCTCGAACGTTGCGTTCAACCTGTCTGGCCCGAACAACTACGCCGTCTCGCGGTCGTATCCGATCCAGACGCGTTCGGCCTGGCTGCCCGCCAGCAATGTGATCCGTACGACGGTGCAGCCGGGGGCGACGTTCTCGCCAGCCTCTGACTCGCTAGCGTCGTTCGTGCCGGGCTCGGCCTATGTGCAGGTGTCGTTCTCGCCCATTCCGATGGACGCGGCGGCTCTGTTCGACTCGCTTGACCAGTATCCGTATGGCTGCACCGAGCAGATCACCAGCCGCGCGCTGCCTCTGCTCTATGCCAGCCAGGTTGCGGCCCTCGCGGGTCGCAAGACGCCCGCTGACCTGAAGTTCCAGGTGCAGGAAGCGATCAACACACTGCTCAACCGGCAGGGCGCCGATGGCGCCATCGGCCTGTGGCGCACGGGTGATGGCCTCTCCAGCCCGTGGCTCGGCGCCTATGCGACGGACTTCTTGTTCCGCGCGAAAGCAGCTGGTTACGTCGTGCCGGATGCGGCGCTCGACAAGGCATATGACGCACTCGAAGCGTTCGCCGTGCGGGAGTCGCGCTGGTCTGTCGGCTATGACTTCGAAGTCTACGAAAGCCGTTGGCACAACGACACGCAGCAGCAGATGACCGACCGTTCGGTCGCCTACGCTGCCTACGTGCTCGCCAAGGCCCGCCGCATGGACAAGGCCCGTCTGCGTTACCTGCATGACGATCGCCTGAAGAGCATTGCCAGCCCGCTGGCCCGCGCCCAGATCGGCGCGGCGCTCTACATGATCGGCGACAACGCCCGCGCGAAGTCTGCGTTCGAGCAGGCGGAGCAAGCGGTCGGCTACCAGAACACCGGCGACTACTACCAGACGCCGCGTCGCGACATCGCCGGCATGCTGGCGGTGGCGCAGGAAGCCAGGCAGACGACCATCGTCTCACGTCTCGCCCAGCGCGTGGCGCAGGACCTGCCGGAGCCGGATCGCCTGACCACGCAGGAGAAGGCTTTCCTCCTCCTCGCGGCGAACGCGCTCTCGGGCGGACAGGCGGCAGTGAATGTCGCGGTGCAGGGCACGGCGGAGAACAAGTCCGCCGGCGTCTATCGCATGACGGACGTGTCGCGCCCGCCCGTGTTCACCAATCGTGGACAGGGCCAGCTCTACGTCACGGCCATCTCGCGTGGCTCGCCTGCAAGCGCGCCGGCGCCGGCCTTCGATGGCCTGCTGGCGAACAAGCAGCTGTGGACGCCGGGCGGCTCGCCGGTCGATGGAACCAGCTTCCGCCAGGGTGATCGCCTGATCGTGGCGCTGACGGTCGCCTCGACCGAGATGCGCACCACGCCGTTGGTGGTCGCGGACCTGCTGCCCGCAGGCTTCGAGATCGAAGCTGTGCTGCGGCCGGAAGATGCCGGGAGCAGCGGGCCTTACCGCTTCCTCGGCGACCTGGTCGCGCCGGATATCGCCGAGGCGCGGGATGACCGCTTCGTGGCGTCGTTCCGGCTCTATGACCAGAAGCGCATGACGGTCGCCTACATGGTTCGCGTGGTGACGCCGGGCACGTTCACGATGCCGGGTGTCGTCGCCGAGGACATGTACCAGCCGGATACGTTCGCCCGCACCATTTCGCGCACCATCACGGTCGCGAAGCGGAGCTGACAGGGCCCGGCTTCGGCCGGGTGAACGGACAAGCGTATGGGTACGCCGTGGAAGGAGCGGTTGAAGCGGCTGGCGCCCCCGAAAGGGTGGCGCTTCCGCTTCTGGTGGCCGCCTGAGTGGTGGCGGCGTGTCGCGCTGGTCGTGCTGTATGTGCTCGCGCCGCTTCTGATCGCGGATTACCTGTTGCCGCCGCCGATCTATCGCGCTGATACCGTCTCCGGCGTGGTGATGGACCGGCGCGGGGCGGTGCTGCGGGTGTTTCCGGTCGAGGACGGCAAGTGGCGCATGCGGGCGCACCTTGACCAGATCGACCCGGATTTCATCAACGCGCTGCTGGCCTACGAAGACAAGCGGTTCATGTCGCACGATGGCGTGGACGCCATGGCGCTGGCGCGGGCGGCAGGATCGCTGGCGTCGTCGGGGCGGGTGGTGTCGGGCGGCTCGACCATCACAATGCAGACCGCGCGCCTGCTGGAGCCCCGGCCACGCAATATCGGCTCCAAGATCATCGAGGCGTTCCGGGCGTGGCAGCTCGAACGGCGGATGAGCAAGGAGCAGATCCTCGAACTCTACCTCACCATGGCGCCCTATGGCGGCAACCTGGAGGGCGTGCGCGCTGCCTCGTGGGCGTATTTCGGACGGGAGCCGGACAATCTCTCGCCGGACCAGATCGCCATGCTGATCGCCTTACCGCAATCGCCCGAGGCGCGGCGGCCGGACCTGCGCCCGCAAGCGGCCATCGTTGCGCGCGAGCGCGTGCTGCTGCGCCTGGCGGACGAAGGCGTGTTCGCGAAGGATCTCGCGAAGGAGTCGGCGGAGTATCCGGCGCCGAATCGGCGCGATTTCCCGACCCAAGCCTGGCATGCATCTGAAGAGGCGCTGCGGCGGGCTGCCAACCACGACAATATCCGCACCACCCTGGACATGACGCTCCAGAAGGAAGTGGAGGATTTGGCCACACGCTCCGCTGGTCCGGTGCGCGAGGGCGTGCAGGTGGCGATCATGGTTGTGGACATCAACACGCGCGAGGTGCGCGCGGTTGCGGGGTCGGCGAACCGGCGCACGGCCGGTGGCTGGATCGACCTTACCGACCGCCCGCGTTCGCCTGGCTCGACGCTGAAACCGTTCATCTATGGGCTGGCGTTCGATGATGGCGTGGCCTCGCCGGATACGCGGATCGAGGACACACCGAAGCGGTTCTCGACCTACCGGCCGGATAATTTCGATCGGACATTCCGTGGCGATGTGACGGTGGCGCAGGCGCTGCAGCATTCGCTGAACATTCCGGCCGTGTCGGCGCTCGATGCTGTCGGTGCGCAGCGGTTTGCGGCGGCGTTGGCGTTTGCAGGCGCTGACCTGACGATGCCGCTGTCGGCGGATGACGATGCGGGTCTCGCGATTGCGCTGGGTGGCGCGGGCCTCACGGTGCGCGAACTGGCGTTGCTGTATGCGGCGCTGGGCGATCATGGACGAGCCTTGCCGCTGAACTGGCTGGCCAGCGAGGTGCAGGCGGAGAAAGACAAGAAGACACCGGCGACGCAGTTGATGTCGGCACAGTCGGCGCGGCAGATCGTGGATATTTTGGCGGCGTCTCCAGCACCCGCCGGGCGTATGCCGGCGCAGCTGACGCAGGAAGCGCCAGTGATCGCCGCCAAGACGGGAACGTCCTATGGCTTCCGTGATGCGTGGGCGGCGGGTGTCGGCAATGGCCATGCGGTGGTGGTGTGGATCGGGCGGGCGGACTCGGCGCCGCGTCCGGGGGTAACCGGGCGCGAGGCGGCGCTGCCGGTGCTTTTCGAGACCTACGACATGATCAAACGCATCATGCCCAAGCGTGGCTCCGGACCCAGCCTGCGCGAAGAGATGCCAGGCGACCATACGCCGCCATCGGCGCTGGCGCGGTTCGAGCGCGAGAATGTGCCGCCGCATATCCTGTTCCCGCCGGATGGCGCGGAAGTCTGGAAGGATCAGGAACACACGTCCTTCGTGTTGTCGGCGCAAGGGCGGGGCAAGCTGGCCTGGTATGTCGATGGGCGTCCGTTGGGGCGCAATGTGGCAGGCGATGCCGTATGGCGGCCGGGACAGGAGGGCTTCTATACACTCTCGGTGGTCGATGAGGCGGGGCTCACCGCCGAGTCACAGGTGCGGGTGATGAGCCCCGAATAGCTGTCGCTATTTCAGCAGCAGCGCGATTTCCGGGTTTTGGGCGATCGCCTGACGTCCGCCAGCGATAAGGCTGTCGATCTGGTCGCGCGGCAGGCTGACAGCCGTCGCCGCCTTGCCCAGATCTGCAAAGCGCGTGTCCTTCAGGTCGGCGAACGAGATCATGTCGAGCCGCACCGTGAGGTCATGGCAATTCCAGCCCGGTCCGGCGCCCAGCTTTTCCGCCTCTTCCTTTGTCAGCGCGCAGCGCCACGCGATGGTGTCTGCCTTCCACGTCTGCAGCGTGTCGCGCAGGGCATCGGCGGCGGCGCGCTTGGGTGCATTCACGGCGATGCCGAGGGCTTGTTCGATCAACTGCGCGCCGTCGGGCCCTGCTTCCTTCATGGCCCAGGCGCCTTCAGCATCGCGCTCGGCGTTGATGATCAGGAAGGTGAAGCGGCGCAGCCTGACCGCGTCGGTTGGGGAGAACGGCGCATAGGGCGTCTGGGTTGATGCGCGGAGCGTGACGAGGCTGGAGACGCCGAAATTGTCGGCCACGCCGCCATCGGTGAGGTGGACATACTGCATCCGCTCCGGCTCGCGGTAGAAGCGGAAGGAGCGCGCTGTCTCGCGCAGCAGGATCGGGGCAGAGCGATCCGCCTCCGCCTTGCCGACCCAGCCGGGCAGCGGCGCGGGGCAATCCGCATACGCCTTCAGAACGATAGGACGGAAGGCGATCGGCACGGACATCGAGGCAGCAACCGCATCGGACAGTTGCACGGACGGCAAGTCCGCGCAGATGGCTTCGAACCACGGATCGGCGAAGGCGAAGGGGGCGCCGCTGTAGAGATCGGTGGCATTGATCAGGATTTTCGGCGCGGGCCGCAGGTCGCGCATATGCGCGCCGCCGAACACTTCCTTGTCGAGCCAGCGGGACAGCTTGTCAGGGCCGTTGAGGCCGCCCTGCAGGAAGCGGTCCCAGTTCTGGGGCGAGATGAAGCTGGTGTTCAGCTGCGCCTGCCAGTCCTTGTCGAGCAGGGCAGCACGGAATTCGTCGAGACCTTCGGCGCCGTGTTGGCCATACCATGCTGCCGTGATGGCGCCGCCCGAGACCGCGGTGACCAGCGAGACCTTGGAGATCAGTGATTTACCGTCCGCCGCCTTGCTGTCGCGCAACTGTTCCAGCACGCCAAGCGAGAACGAAGCCGCGCGGGCGCCTCCGCCAGACAGGGCAAGCGCAATGGCGTCATCGTCGCTCGCAAGATCAACCACGGGCGCGAGCGGCGGAGGGGCCGTGAGCTTCGTGTTGATTGGCTTTGTGTCCGGCAAGCCGGCGCAAGCGGCGGTGAACGCGAACAGGGCGCAGGCTACGATGCGCATGGAATTCCCCACAAACTCGGCGGGAGAATCCTTCGGCTTGGGCCGCTTGTCTAGCGCTTCGCGCGCGAAACCAGCCGCAGGGTGGACGGGTCGCGTTTGCCCGGATCGGCGCCGGCGAGGGCGTTGTCCAACTCCTCCGCGAGAACCTTGCCGCGTTCGACGCCCCACTGGTCGAAGGGGTTGATGCCCCACAGGATGCCGGCGGCGAAGGTGCGGTGCTCGTAGAGCGCGATCAGGGCGCCGATGGCTTCGGGGCCGGTGTTGTCGAGCAGGACGGTGGTGGAGCCGCGATTGCCGGCCATGTGCATGTGGCGGGCCTGCTCCTTTGCGGCCGGGCCGGTCTTGCCCTGCGCGGCGAGCTGCGTTTCGGCTTCAGCGGCGCTGCGGCCGGCGAGGAGGCCTTCGGCTTGTGCGAAGGCGTTGGCGAGAAGGGCGCGGCCACGGGCGATGTCGCCTGCGCCGGCATCGCGGCTGGCGACGAACTCGATGGCGCTTTCGCGCATGCCCTGGTGCAGCAGCTGGTGGAAGGAGTGTTGGCCCAGCGTGCCGACCGAGCCCCAGACCATCGGCGCCGTGCGGCCGACGAGGCCGGCGGCGTCATCGGCGGCGCTCTTGCCGTTGGATTCCATTTCGAGCTGCTGGAGGAAATCTGGCAGTTTGCGGAGGCGGTGGGCGTAGGCGAGCACCGTGCGGTTCGGGACGCCGAGCGCGGTGTGGAGGAACACGTCCATCATGGCGAGACGGGCGGGCGTGTTTGCGCTGAGCGGCGCCGTGCGGAAATGTTCGTCCATCTCGGCAGCGCCGGCGAGGAGGCGGCTCCAGGTGCCGGCGCCGAGGGCGATCTGCAGCGACAGGCCGACGGACGACCAGACTGAGTAACGGCCACCGACAGCTTCATCCATCGGGAAGATACGGTCTTCGGCGGCGCCCCAGGCCTTGGCCTTGTCAGGCGCGGAGGAGACAGCGGCGAGGTGATTGTTGGCCTGCGCTTCGCCCAGATGCTTCACCAGCCATTCGCGAGCGAGCTGCGCGTTGGAGGCGGTCTCGGGCGTCTTGAAGGATTTCGAGACGACCAGCACCAGCGTGGTGGAGGCGTCGAGATGCGCGGTGGCTTCGGCGAAGTCTTCGGGATCGACGTTGGCGGCGAAGCGGATGTCGGGGCCGGTAGAGTTATAGTCTCGCAGGGCATCCCACATCAGGCGGGGACCGAGATCGGAACCGCCAATGCCGATGTGGAGGATGGTCTTCACCGTGAAGCCGAGGCCGCCCTTGCGCGCGAGATCAGCGAATGCGGCAGCTTTGGCGGCTTCGCGGTTCATGGCGTCGATGGCGGGGATGCCCTTGCCGCCGCCGCGCAGGGCCCAGTGCAGGGCGGGCCGATTTTCAGAGGCGTTGACGATACGGGCGGCGAAGAGATCGGCGATCTTGTTTTCCAGCCTGCGCTCAGCAGCGACGGCCTGCATGGCGGTCATGGCGGCGGCGTCGATCGGCTGCTTGGCGACGTCGACTTCGAGATGGGGCGCGGCCCAGATGAAGGGCGAAATGTCGGCGCGGTTGGCGAGGGTGCGCAGCTCGGTTCCCGCGATGCGGCTGGCTTCGGTTTCAACCTGTTTCCAGCTGGCGAGGGTCATGTCTTTCGGTTCCTTGCGGCAATTCGCGGTCTGGAGGGATCGCCGGCGCCTGTTGCAAACGGCAAGCCCTGCCGTTCATTTGGACGACGGTTAGCGTTAATTCCAGCCTGAGAGCTGTCTCATGCGCCTAGTTGGCCTGATTCCAGTGACAATTGCTGCGATGCTTCTGGCGGCATGTGGGGGCGAGGCGCCCAAGCCTGCGGCCGAGGTCGCGGCCGTGCCGGCGCCGAAGCTGGAAGACCTGCCCGCGCCCTACAACACGGCGGACCTGGTCCGGGGCAAGGACCTGCAGGGCAAGAAATGCGGGGCGTGCCATTTTGTGCAGGCTTCGCGGGGCAATCAGGTCGGTCCGAACCTGCATGGCGTGTTCGAGCGCGGCGTGGCGAAGGCCGAGAAGTACAACTACTCCCCGGCGCTGAAGGCGTTCGCCGAGCCGAAATGGACGCCGGAGCTGCTGGACCAGTGGCTGCTGTCGCCGGACAGTTTCGTTCCGGGAACGGCGATGCGGCTGAACGGCATCACGGATGAGGCGGAACGCCGGGACATCATCGCCTACCTGCTGATCGCCAGCCGCGAATAGGCGCCGGGCCGGGCGGACGGTAGTGTCCGCCCCATGACTGTTTCGCTGACGCCCCATCCTGATTCGCGCCAGACCGCCGTGAAGGCGCTCTCGGCAGACGTGCGCCGGACGGCGACAGGGCTATCGCTGCGCTATGAGCTGTCGGGCGAGACGGCGGCGCTGGCGATTCCGGAACTCTCAAATCCCAGCCGCGCGGACGAGCTGTGGAAGCACACCTGCTTCGAGGTGTTCGTGCGGAAGGCCGATGGCCGAGGCTATCTGGAATTCAACCTGTCGCCGACCGGGGAATGGGCGGCCTACGGATTTGACGCCTACCGGGCCGGTATGGCGAACATCGCCGCCGTGAAGGCTGTGCCGATTGGCACGCGGCTGGCGGACCAGGCGTTTGCGCTGAAGGCGGAGATTGATCTCTCCGGCGTCAAAGGGTTGCCGGAGGGCGACTGGACCATCGCCGTGACCAGCGTGGTCGAGGCCATGGATGGATCGAAGAGCTATTGGGCGTTAGCGCATCCTGAAGGAAAGCCGGATTTCCATGCGGCGGACGGATTTGTGCTCAACCTGCCTGTGCCGGAGTGACCATGAAGTTTGGCATCGACAGGCTGATTGCTGATCCGGCGCTGCGTGCGCCGTTGAAGGGCAAGCGCGTGGCGCTGGTGGCGCACCCGGCGTCTGTCACGGCGGACCTGACGCATTCGCTGGATGCGCTGGCGGCGTGCGGCGATCTGCGCGTGACGGCGGCGTTCGGGCCGCAGCACGGCATGCGTGGCGACAAGCAGGACAACATGATCGAGAGCCCGGATTACAACGATCCGGTGCACGGCATTCCGGTGTTCAGCCTGTACGGCGAAGGGCGCCGGCCGACAGGCCAGATGATGGGCACGTTCGATACCGTGCTGGTCGACCTGCAGGATGTGGGGTGCCGCATCTACACGTTCATCACCACGCTGCTCTACGTGATCGAGGCGGCGGCAGAGCACGGCAAGGATGTGTGGGTGCTGGACCGGCCGAACCCGGCCGGCCGGCCTGTGGAAGGGCTCACGCTGCGGGCGGGTTATGAGAGCTTCGTCGGCGCGGGTCCGATCCCGATGCGGCACGGGCTGACGCTCGGCGAGCTGGGCCAGTGGTTCATCGATCACTTCAAGCTGGAGGTCGGTTATCGCGTCATCGAGATGGAAGGCTACAGGCCGGATGAAGGCCCGGGCTTCGGCTGGCCGCTGTATGAGCGGACGTGGGTGAATCCCAGCCCGAACGCGCCCAACCTCTGGATGGCGCGGGCTTATGCCGGCACGGTGATGCTCGAAGGCGCGACGCTGTCCGAGGGGCGCGGGACGACGCGGCCTCTGGAGCTGTTCGGTGCGCCGGACATCGATGCGCGGGCTGTGATCGCCAACATGAAGAAGCTGGCGCCGCAGTGGCTGAAAGGCTGCCGCCTGCGTGAGTGCTTCTTCGAGCCGACCTTCCACAAGCACGTCAAGCAGATGTGCGAGGGCGTGCAGATTCACACGGAAGATCCGAGCTACGATCACGAAGCTTTCCAGCCGTGGCGCGTTCAGGCGCTGGCGTTCAAGGTGATCCGGCAGATGTATCCGGATTATCCGCTGTGGCGCGGGCTGGACTTCAAGTACGAATACACGGCCGGGCATCTCGCCATCGACGTGATCAACGGCGGGCCGCAGCTGCGCGAATGGGTGGACGATCCAAAATCCACGCCGGGCGATCTCGACGCCATCACCGTGCCGGACGAACAGGCCTGGCTGGTCGAGCGCAAGCCGTACTTGCGCTACTGAGTGTTCGCTCACATAGTGCCCCGCCTTTGATCGGGAGTGCGCTGTGAGCGGTGTTGACTACCTCTCCCCCGGAACGGTTGCCGATGCAGTCAGCGCGCTGCGTGCCGCGGGCGGATCAGCGAAACTGATGGCGGGCGGAACCGACCTGCTGGTGCAGATGCGCGGCGGGCGCGCGAAGCCGAAGGTCGTCATCGACCTTAAGGGCATTCCGGGCCTTTCGGGCATTCGTCTGGAAGATGGATGCTTTGTTGTCGGCGCGGCGACGCCGGGCGCTGTGCTTGGCGAGCATGAGGCGTTGAGGGCTGCGTGGCCGGGGGTGATCGAAGCGGCGAACCTGATCGGATCGACTCAGGTGCAAGGCCGCGCCAGCCTTGGCGGCAATCTCTGCAATGCGTCGCCTGCGGCAGACAGCGTTCCGGCGCTGATCGCGGCGGGCGCTGTGTGCCTGATCGAGGGGGCGGCCGGCGCTCGTGAGTTTCCGGTCGAGAAGGTGCAAACCGCGCCGGGCAAGACGTCGCTGGCTGCGGATGAGATACTTGTGGCGTTCCGCTTCCCGGCAAAAGCTGCGCGATCTGGCGATGCCTATCTGCGGATGATCCCGCGGACGGAGATGGACATCGCCGTGGTCGGCGCGGGCGTTAGCGTGACGCTGGATGCAAGCGGCGTCTGCACGGCGGCGCGCGTGGGGATTGGCGCGGTGGCGCCGACGGCGTTGCTGGTGGAGGCGGCGGGTGCTGCGCTGGTTGGATCGAAATTCGACGAGGCGGCGCTGGCGAAGCTGGAGGCGGCGGTTGCCGCCGCTTGCAAGCCGATCAGCGACAAGCGCGGAACGGCGGAATACCGGACGAAGGTGGCGGCGGTGCTGGCGCGACGCGCAGCGCTGATCGCAAAGAGCAGGGCAAGTGCATGAGCCGGACAGTTGTCAACGCGACGGTGAATGGCGAACCGGTGGAATTCCTCGGCGGGGGCGGACAGTCACTGCTGGACGCGCTGCGCGATGAGCTGCGGCTGACGGGCAGCAAGGAAGGCTGCGGCACGGGCGATTGCGGCGCGTGTTCGGTGATCGTGGACGGGCGGCTGGTTTGTGCGTGCCTGATGCTGGCGCCGGAGGCCGAGGGCAAGCGGATCGAGACGATAGAGGGGCTGGCGGATGGCAGCCACCTGCATCCGCTGCAGCACCAGTTTCTCGAGCATGCGGCGCTTCAGTGCGGGTTCTGTACGCCGGGCCTGCTGATGGCGTCGAAGGCGCTGCTGGATCGCAATCCCGATCCGACAGAGACCGAGGTGCGCTACTGGCTGGCGGGCAACATGTGCCGGTGCACCGGATACGACAAGATTGTGCGCGCCGTGATGGATGCGGCGGCGGACCTTCGTCAGGCGGAGAAGCCGAGATGAGCGATGGCAATCAGGGCGGCAAGCTGAAGGTTGTCGGCCAGCGCCCCATCCGTCCGGATGGCGTGGACAAGGTAACGGGCCGGGCGCAGTTCGGCGCGGACTTTCACCTACCGGGCATGCTGGCCGGGCGGATCAAGCGCAGCCCGCACCCGCACGCGCGGATCGCGAGTATTGATACCAGCGCCGCCGAAAAACTACCGGGCGTGAAGGCGATCGTGACGGGCGCGGATTTCGACAGCGGCGCGAGTGGCGAGGTTGAGGCGGGCGAAGGGCATACGGCCATTCGCGAAGTGGCGCAGAACTGTCTGGCGGTCGGCAAGGTTCTTTATGTCGGGCATGCGGTTGCGGCGGTTGCGGCGACGCAGCCGGAGATCGCGGCTGAAGCCGTGGATCTGATCGAGGTGACTTATGAGGTGCTGCCGCATGTGATCGATGTCGAAGAGGCGATGGCGCCGGGTGCGCCGTTGCTGCACGCGGACATGTTCACCAAGGGCGTTACCCCGAAGCCGGACAACCCGTCCAACATCGCGCTGAAATCCGTGATGGGACGTGGGGATGTGGCGGGTGCGTTCAAGAGCGCGGACGTGATCGTGGAAGGCCGCTATACGACGGCGGCTGTGCACCAGGGCTATATCGAGCCGCATGCGTGTGTCGCGTCGTGGGGCGCGGATGGGCAGAGCACGGTGTGGTGTTCGAGCCAGGGACAGTTTCTTGTTCGGGCGCTGGTGGCCAAGATTCTCGGGATGCCGCTATCGGACCTTAAGGTGATCCCGGCGGAGATTGGCGGCGGGTTCGGCGGCAAGACGACGGTGTATCTTGAGCCGGTGGCGTTGGTGCTCTCGCGCAAGTGCGGGCGGCCCGTAAAACTGGTGATGTCGCGCGAGGAAGTGTTTCTTGCCAGCGGGCCGACGTCGGGCTCGGTCATGGACGTGAAGATTGCCGCGACGAAGGATGGCAAGATTACCGCTGCCGAGATGATGCTGGCCTATCAGGCCGGAGCATTTCCGGGCTCGCCGGTTCACCTTGGCTGCATGACCGCGTTTGCCTGTTACGATGTCGAGAACCTCGCGCTGGTTGGTTATGACGTGGTCAGCAACCGGCCAAAGGTTGCGGCCTATCGCGCGCCGGGCGCGCCGATGGCGGCATTTGCGGTCGAGAGCGCGCTGGATGAACTGGCGCAGAAGCTCGGCATGGACCCGATCGACCTGCGTCTGAAGAATGCGGTCAAGGACGGAGCGAAGACAGTCTATGGCGCGACGGTGAAGTCCGCCGCGTTCGTCGAGACGCTGGAGATGGTGAAGGCCAGCGAGCACTACAAGACGCCGCTGGCGAAGGGGCAGGCGCGCGGCGTTGCCGCCGGCTTCTGGTTCAACATTGGCGGGGAGTCCTCGGCGGCGGTTCACGTTGACGAGGATGGCGGCGTGACGGTGGTGTCGAGCAATCCGGACATTGGCGGCTCGCGCGCGTCGATGGCGATGATGGCGGCGGAAACGCTGGGCCTGCCGATCGAGCGGGTGCGTTGCACGATCGGTGACACGACGTCGATTGGTTATAGCGGCTCGACAGGCGGAAGCCGCGTGACGTTTGCGACCGGCATGGCCGTGGTGCAGGCAGCCGAGAAGGTGGTGGCCGACCTGAAGCGCCGCGCGGCCGAGACGTGGGGTTGCGATCTGGCGATGGTCGAGTGGGCGGATGGCGTGGCGACGTGCGCTGATCCTTCGAAGGACGCGAAGCCGCTGAGCATGAAGGCGCTGGCGTCGAAGTCGGCCAAGACGGGCGGACCGATTGCCTCGGAAGTCTCGATCAACGCACAGGGTGCGGCGGCAGGATTTGGCGTCCATCTTTGCGATCTGGAGATCGACCCGGAGACGGGGCGCTCGACGGTGATCCGCTATACGGCAGCGCAGGATGTGGGGCGGGCGATCCATCCAGCCTATGTCGAGGGCCAGCTGCAAGGCGGCGCGGCGCAGGGCATTGGGTGGGCGCTGAACGAGGAATATGTTTATGGCAAATCTGGGCAGCTCGAGAACGCCAGCTTCCTCGACTATCGCATGCCGGTGGCGTCCGACCTGCCGATGATCGACACGATCCTGGTCGAGTCGCGGCCGAACCCGCGGCATCCCTATGGCGCCAAGGGCGTGGGCGAGGTTCCCATCGTTCCGCCGCTGGCAGCTGTCGCGAATGCCGTGAGCCATGTCGTCGGCAAGCGGATGACCTCGCTGCCGTTGTCGCCGGCGAAGGTGCTGGCGGCGATGGCGAAGGGCTGAGCCTTGGCGCGGCTGACGACGATCTCCGGCCGGGTCGGCGATTTCACGGGCGGGCTGACGCATTTCGATGTTGAAGCAAGGTCAGTCCGGGCGCTGGTGAGGGAACTCGAACGGCGGTTCCCCGGTCTCGGTGAATTCGTGGAGGACCAGATGGCCATCGCCATCGACGGCGAGATATTCCAGGACGCGCTGACGGCTGAATTCGGGGCAGACAGCGAGATTGTGCTGATCCCGAGGATATCCGGCGGCTGACCCGCTCGCCTGCCGGGCCCTGCGTGCTTGCATCACCCCGCGATTGCAGAAACATAGGATGACGTCGCGCCTGCACAAGGCGGGGCGATGGTGGGTGAGCTGGTGGTGGGCATGGAGGTGAAGACAGCGCAGTTGCTGGTGGAGTGGCAGGGCGGCAGCGTCGATGCCCGCAACGTGCTGATCGCGCGGCTGCATCCGGAGCTGAGCACCATTGCTGCGGCGCGCCTGCGGGCGGAGCGCGGGACGTCGCTGTCGACGGGCGACCTGATCAACGAATCCGTCATGCGGCTGGCGCAGGCGGAGGGGCTTTCTATCGCGGACCGGACCCACATGCTGGCGCTGGCCAGCCGGGTGATGCGGAACATCCTGGTGGACCATGCCCGGTCGAAACACGCCGGGAAACGCGAGCACAAGAAGGTGGAGCTGACCACGCAGGTGGATGGCGACCAGCGGTTTGATCTGATTGCGCTGGATTCCGCGCTTATCAGGTTGAAGGTGCTGGACGAGCAGCTCGCGGAGCTTGTGGAGATGCGATATTTCGGAGGAATGACGGTGGAGGACGTCGCGCTGGCGACGGGCCTTTCCGAGCCGACCGTAAAGCGCCGGTGGCAGGTGGCGCGATCGTGGCTGCTGGATGCGCTGCAGAACCCGATCGATGAGGCATGACCGAAGTTTCGCTTGATCGCGAGGCGCTGCGGCTGTTCGAGGCTTTCCTCGAGGCTGAGCCGGCGGACGCCGAAGGCTGGCTGGCGGACAAGACGCGCCACCGGCCCGACCTGCTGTCGCGCGTGAGGGCATTCATTGCGGCCGAGCATCTGGTGACGATGCGGACCGGCGGGGCGGTTGGCGATATCGGCGAGGAGGGGCCGGCGCCGTCGCGCCTGGCCGGGTATCTTGTTACCGAGCGGATCGGCGCCGGAGGCATGGGCTCGGTCTATCTGGCCAAGCGGGACCGGGGCGATTTCGAGCATGTGGCTGCGATCAAGGTGATCCGGCCGGGCCTGCTGTCCGAGCGGCTGGTCGACCGGTTCAGGCGTGAGCGGCAGATCCTCGCGCAGCTGCGCCATCCGAATATCGCCCAGCTGTTCGATGGCGGCGAGACCGAAGATGGCTCGCCCTACATCATCATGGAGTATGTCGAGGGCCAGCCGCTGCTGGTATGGGCCGACGAAACGACGGCGGGGAAGGCGGAGCGGATCGACAAGCTGCTGCAGGCGTGCGCGGCGGTGTCGTTCGCGCATGCCAACCTGATTGTGCACCGGGACATCACGCCGTCGAACGTGCTGGTGACGAAGGCGGGCGTGGCCAAGCTCATCGACTTCGGCATCGCGCGGCCGGCTGGGCTGCAAGACCCGGCGCAGGTGGTTTCGCCCGGGTCTGGTTCGCTGCACACGCTGAGCCTGACGCCGGGCTATGCGGCGCCGGAGCGGATGACGGGCGCCGAGCCGACCACGGCGGCGGATATCTATTCGCTCGGCAAGCTGGCGGAGAAGCTGCTTGAGGGCGAGACGGACGATCGCGAGTTGTCCGCCATTGTGGCGCGGGCGACGGCGCAGAACCCGGAGCAGCGATATGCGTCGGTGGATGCGCTGGCGAACGAACTGCGTGCCTGGCGAGATGGGTATCCGGTTGGCGCGTTCAAGGGCGGCAAGCGGTACGCGTTCGGGAAGTTCATCGGGCGCCATCGCCAGGCGACGTGGGCGAGCGTCGCGGCTCTGGTGTTGCTGCTGGGGGCGTTTGCGGGAACGTCTCTGGCGTGGTGGCTGGCAGACAGCGCGCGGGCGGCGGAGGCGCGGCGGTTCGAGGATGTGAGGGCGCTGGCGAAATACCTGCTGTTCGACCTGAATGAGCAATTGCGGGTTGTGCCGGGGAATACGACGGCGCGGGCGGACCTGGCGGTGAAGGCGCAGTCTTATCTGGATGCACTGCAGAAGACGCCGGATGCGAGCCGGAGCCTGCGGCTGGAGACGGCGCAGGGGCTGGTGAAGCTGGCCGAAATCCAGAATTCACCGCTGGAGCGCAATCTCGGACAGACGGATGTGGCGAAGGACAATCTGGCACGGGCGCGCGCAATCCTCGCGAGCCTGCGCAGCGAGACGGATGAACCGGAAATCGCGGTTACGGAAGCGCGGATCGCGGCGATCATGAGCCTGATCGTGTTCTACAAGGATGCGGACCCGGAGACGGCGGAAGCGGAGGTTGCGGCGGGCGAAGCGGCGCTGGCGCGGGTGAATGAAAAGGACCGCACGCGTGACTGGCGGCTGGCGCAGCGCGATCTCTCGCGGGCGCAGATTGACCGGTATTCAGGAGACGAGAAGTTCGAGGAACTCGTGACGGGATCTGATCGGCATGATGCGCTGGTGGACGCATGGCCGCCCGAGGAGCGCGATGGGGGTCAGGCCGCGATCGAGCATGCGTTCGCCAAGTACAATCGTGGACTTGGCTGGGCCATGCAGGGCGATAACGCGAAGGGTTATCCCGAGATGCGTTTGGGTCACGATGAGCTGGTGGCCGCGGAAGCAAAGACGCCGGGAAATCCGGACCTGCTTTATTACATCGCGTGGGCGGGCGGCGACGGCTATGCGGCGGCGGCTGGAGCGGACAAGGCGGACGAGGGGGAGTACCTGCTGGTCAGCGCGCGGAATGCGGCGGCGCGGCTGGTTGCGATTGCGGATCGGGATGAATCTGCGCGGGTCGTCAATTTTGCAATCGGCGAGGCGTACGCCCAGCACCTGCGGACGAAAGGACGGTTCAAGGAAGCGATCGCCGAGCAGCAGAAGATTGTCGATATGCGGATCGCGGAGATGGATGAGACAAGCTCTGGCGTCGACGCTGGCTGGAGCGAGATGATCCTCGGCATGATTGCGCGGGATTCCCGTGAGCGGGCGCTTGCGTGTTCCTCCTTCATCAGCGCCGAGGCGCGCTTCACGAAGGCGGAAGCGACGGGGCGGCTGATTGCGTTTCACCAGGCGTTTCTCCCGGGGCTGCGCGCGAGCGTGGACCTGTGCAAGCGCGGACGGCCGTTGAGCGAGTTCAAGCCGCTGCGGTGAGGACGTGAGGAGGCGATCCCTCGCGCTGGGTGCGCGGGGTTGGGGTTTGTGGCTGGCCTGATTTAGATCAGGCTGGGTTCGCGCAGCTTGCACCGCTCATTCCAGCGAACGTCGGAATGAGCGGGGACGGAGTGGTGCGTGTGGGGAGCGCGCTTTGCGCGCTGGCTGGATCCCGGCATTCGCCGGGAACGCGTGCCGAGGGGCACGCTTCCAGTGCACCTGCAGGTGCTTCAACATCACCAGTGTCATTCTCGGGCTTGTCCCGAGAATCCCGGTTCAGGGTTTCGAGGGGATCGCTTGCGAGTCCCTTCGGGGTCTCCAACAGAGACTCTCGGCACAGGGCCGAGAGTGACTCCGTGGGGGTAGCGGGGTCCTGATTTTGAATGTCGGGCTTCGTCTGGGGCAGAACAGTTGTCTCGGACTGCGTGTGCCAATCACGCTGTCCGATCCACCTGCGCATCCCGAACGTTGCGGCGACGCCTTGCACGAGACACACGACAAGCATCAGCACCGCATGCATCCAACGATGCAGAGGCGGCGGGGTTACCACTCCGTATGATGTGGGTCGTGCTCGTGTCATGGCGACCATTCTACGGCCGCACATGATGCCATTGAATCCAAAGTCCTGTTTCCCTCATCTTTTTGGGCCAGGTCTTTGAGATCATTGGGAATGGGGGAGTCTGTTTCCCTCGGATTTGTACAGCGAGTTTCCCTCGTTTTCGGGGGTCACGCGGACTGGCTTCGCTGATCGGGCGGGAGTAAGAGGCGGGCATGAGCGAGATCGAGACTTGGCGGCGGAAGTTGAAGTTCCGGTCGGACCGGCGGGGGTTCCGCGAGCTCGATCTCTACATGCAGCAATTCACGGATGCGCATCTGGCGTGCTTTGACGCGCGGCAGCTGCAGGAGTTCGAGGCGGTGCTGGATATTCCGGACCAGCATGTTTTCGACTGGATCATGGGGCGGGGCTCGCCTGAGGCGGGACAGCGGTCGGAAGTTCTCGACCTGCTCCTTTCCTTCAAGTATGCCGCACCCAGATAGGTAGCGCGCCGCCGCGAAGGCGGGGCTGCACCGGCAGGACAATCAGCTGACCTGGGCGTTTTAAACCGCGTCCGGGCAGTGGAACTATTCTTTGGCGAGTACTTCATGCGCGTCTGGGACACCCTCGCGGGCCAGAAACAACCGGTTCGGGTCTATGAGGCGCCGTTCATTGCGGACGTGCGGCTCATGGCCGAGGCGTCGCAGAAGCGGGGCGGGATTTCGCTCTATGTCGCGCGGGATGACCGGCATGCGTTGATGGCGTTTGCGGCGGCGCGGTTCTTCGCGCCGTTGCTGGACGTGATCTACCTGCCGGCGTGGGACTGCCTGCCGTATGACCGGGTGAGCCCGAGTCCGGCGATCGCGGCGGCGCGGTGTGCGGCGCTGGCGCGGATGGCCTCGCGCGGCAAGGCGCCGATGCTGGTGGTGACGACGGCGTCGTCGGTGGTGCAGCGCGTGCCGCCGCGCACGCATATGGGGCTGGCGGCGTTTGTGGCGCGCGTGGGCGAGAGCGTGCAGCGGGATCGCATCCGCGCGTATCTGGACATCAACGGCTATGGACGCGCGTCGACGGTGCGCGAGCCGGGCGAGTATTCGATCCGGGGCGGGATCGTGGACATTTTCCCGGCGGGCCTGCCGGAGCCGGTACGGCTGGACTTCTTCGGCGATGAGCTGGAGGCGGCGAAGTATTTCGATCCGGAGACGCAGCGGTCGACGACCGAGCTGAAAGAGATCGTGCTGGCGCCGGTGAGCGAGATCGATTTCTCGGATGATGCGCTGTCGCTTCTGAGAAAGAATTTCCTTGGCGAGTTCGGCTCGCCGGGTGGCGATCCGACTTACGAGGCGGCGCGGGAGCGCATTCGCCGGCAGGGCGTGGAGCAGTGGCTGCCGCTGTTCTACGAGAAGCTGGAGACGCTGTTCGACTATCTCGGGCCGGAGGCGCTGGTCGGGATTGATGTGGCGGCTGCGGAAGCCACGAGTGAGCGGCTGGGGCAGGCGGAAGAATACTACGAGGCGCGCAAGCAGGCGGCGGCGGCGAGCGGGACGATCCAGCATGTGCTGCCGCCGGACCGGCTGTATCTCACCGCGAAGGAGCTGGGCGAGGCGCTGCAGCGGCAGGCGACGGCGACGTTCACCTCCCAGAATGCGCCAGAAGCCCAACCTGGGAAGGCGGATGCGCTGATCGGGCGGGCGAAGCCGGGGCGGAGCTTTGCGGCGGAGCGGGCGAACCCGGATACGAACCTGTTCGATGCGGTTGTGCGCCATGTGCGGGAGCGGCAGGCGGCGAACAAGAAGGTGATCGTTGCGGCGTGGAGCCCGGGGTCGGCGAGCCGGCTGGTTGGCATTCTCGAGGATCACGGGATTCCGAATGCGAAGCCGGTGGGCTCGTGGCCGGAAGTCGTGAAGGGACAGGTCGCGGTTGCGGAGATCGCGGTCGAGAGTGGGTTCGAGGACGATGACCTCGTCATCATCTCCGAACAGGACATGCTGGGCGACAAGCTGGCGCGGCCGCGCAAGCGGAAATCGTCGGCGGCGGTGATCGCGGAGGCGGCAGCGCTGTCTTCGGGCGACCTGATCGTGCACGTCGAGCATGGCGTGGGGCGGTATGAGGGCCTGAAAACCGTCACGGTCAACATGGCGCCGCACGACTGCCTCGAGCTGATCTATGCGGGCGGGGACAAGATCCTGCTGCCGGTGGAGAACGTGGAGCTGATCTCGCGCTATGGCGCGGAGAGCGGCGAGGGCGCGCTGGACAAGCTGGGCGGGGCTGGATGGCAGTCGCGCAAGGCGCGGGCCAAGAAGAAGATCATGGACATGGCGGACGAGCTGATCAGGCTCGCCGCCGAGCGCGAACTGAAGACGGCGCCGAAGACGGATTCGGCGGAGGGCATCTTCCGTGAATTCGCGGCGCGCTTCCCGTATGAGGAAACGGATGACCAGCTATCCGCCATTGAGGATGTGATCCGGGACCTGACATCGGGCAAGCCGATGGACCGGCTGATCGTTGGCGACGTTGGTTTCGGCAAGACCGAGGTGGCGCTGCGGGCAGCGTTCCTGGTGGCCATGTCGGGGATGCAGGTGGCGGTGATCGCGCCGACAACGCTGCTGGCGCGGCAGCACTTCCAGACATTCTCCGAGCGGTTTGCGGGCTGGCCGATCAAGGTGAAGCACCTGTCGCGCTTTGTGACGACCAAAGAGGCGAACGAGACGAAGGACCAGATCAACTCCGGCGAGTGCGATGTGGTGGTGGGTACGCACGCGCTGCTGGGCAAGGGCATCGATTTCAAGCGGCTGGGCATGATCGTCGTCGACGAGGAGCAGCGCTTTGGCGTGAAGCACAAGGAGCGGCTGAAGGAGCTGAAGGCGGACGTGCATGTGCTGACGCTGTCGGCGACGCCGATCCCGCGCACGCTGCAGATGGCGCTTACGGGCATTCGCGACCTGTCGATCATCGCGACGCCGCCGGTGGATCGCCTGGCGGTGCGGACCTATGTGGTGGAGTTCGATCCGGTGACGATCCGAGAAGCGCTGCTGCGGGAACGTTATCGCGGCGGGCAATCGTATTTCGTGGCGCCGAAGGTGGCGGACCTGCCGTTCCTCGAACGCTATCTGCGCGAGCAGGTGCCGGAGGTGAGCTTTCTCACGGCGCACGGGCAGATGGCGGCGACGGAACTCGAAGACAAGATGTCGGCCTTCTATGACGGACAGGCGGATGTTCTGTTGTCGACGACGATCGTGGAATCCGGGATCGATATTCCGCGGGCGAACACGTTGATCATCCACCGCGCGGACATGTTTGGCCTGGCGCAGCTGTACCAGCTGCGCGGGCGGGTGGGGCGCGCGAAGCTGCGGGCGTATGCATATCTGACGACGCCGGACGATGAGAAGCTGACCGAGGGGGCAGACAAGCGGCTGAAGGTTCTGCAGTCGCTGGATAGTCTTGGTGCGGGCTTCATGCTGGCGAGCCATGACCTTGATATGCGCGGTGGCGGCAACCTGCTGGGCGACGAGCAGTCAGGCCATGTGCGCGAGGTGGGCGTCGAGCTGTACCAGCAGATGCTGGAGGATGCGGTAAAGGCGCTGCGATCGGGCGAGAGCCTCGATACGCATGAGGTGGCGGACGAGTGGTCGCCGCAGATCGACATTGGCGCGGCGGTGCTGATCCCGGAGGGATATGTCGAGGACCTGTCGACGCGGCTGTCGCTCTATCGGCGGCTTGCGGACCTGCAGACGGATCAGGAGCGTGAGGCGTTTGCGGCGGAGCTGATCGACCGGTTCGGTCCGCTGCCGGACGAGACCAAGCAGCTGCTGGAGATCACCGCGGTAAAGATCCTGTGCAAGCGGCTGGGCGTGGCGAAGGTGTCGGCGGGGCCGAAGGGCGCGCTGCTGGGCTTCCGCGATAACGCGCCGCTGGATGGGGCGAAGCTGATCGCCTATGTGCAGAAACAGCCGAACCGGCTGAAGCTGCGGCCGGACATGAAGCTGGTGCTGAGCGGGGCGTGGGTGGATGCGCCGGCAAGGCTGGCGGGCGTGAAGAGCCTGCTGCGGGATATGAGTGGGTTGCTGTAGGGAGCGGATGATGACGGGTCGTGTTGCGGGACGTGTGGCGCTGGTGACGGGGGCGTCGTCTGGGCTGGGCAAGCGGTTTGCGCAGGTGCTGGCGGCTGAGGGGGCGAAGGTGGTTGTCGCGGCGCGGCGGAAGGACCGATTGGACGAGCTGGTGAAGGAGCTGGGTGCCAATTCGCTCGCCGTGCAGTGCGACGTGACAGACGAGGCGCAGGTGGTCGCGATGTATGACGCGGCTGAATCGAAGTTCGGAACGGTGGACACGGTCATCAACAATGCTGGGATGACGCACGCGAACAATGCGGTGACGCAGGACATTGCCGAGTTCCGCAAGATCATGGACCTCAACGTGACGTCGGTGTGGTGCGTGGCGCGGGAGGCGGCGCGGCGGTTGATCAAGGCGGGGCCGGAGAAGTCGCACAGCGGACGGATCGTCAACATCGCGTCGATGGCGGGGCGGATCGTGATCCCGAATGTGACGGCGTACAACACGTCGAAGGCGGCATGCGCACATCTCACGCGGTCGTTGGCCCGCGAGTGGGCGCGGCATGGGATCAATGTGAATGCGCTGTCGCCGGGCTATGTCGCGACGGAGCTGACGGAAGAGTGGCTGAACGGCGAGGGCGGAGCGAAGACGATCGGCAAGTCGCCGCGCCGGCGCGTCATGGACGAGACCTCGCTGGACGAAGCGCTGCTGTTCCTGTGCTCGGACGCGTCGAAGTTCGTCACTGGCACGGATGTGCTGGTGGATGACGCGCAGAGCATGGGCTAGGCGCGTTTCCTTGGCTCACATCGGCGCGGGTGGCGGTGGCGGGAAGGCCAGGCCATCCGTGCCGGACAGGCTGGTGCCGGCGGTGGTGGCGGCATAGACCGCCTCGCCGATC
>Ga0208492_1000497_pt1 | contig 32839 bp, 27 predicted proteins | sample Subbioar_CSW14AB_FD_184820 | JGI IMG/M metagenome (GOLD analysis project Ga0208492, IMG submission 184820) | Serpentinite rock and fluid subsurface biosphere microbial communities from McLaughlin Reserve, California, USA - CR12Mar_CSW14AB (SPAdes) | ecosystem: Environmental > Terrestrial > Deep... | reverse complement strand
CGTGCGTTGCACCGCGTCGTAGTAGGCCTGCCGGACGCGGACCTGCGGGAAGTCGACACCTTCCAAGGTCGGCTCCTGGAATTTCTTCAAATTCGGCTGATTGAAAATGCGCGACCACACATGGGCGCCATTGGCGACATACCCCGGCATCACCCAGTCGTTGTGCTGTCCGCGCGGGAAGCGTTCGTTCAGTCCGAAGAGATGATAGAACTCACCCCGCTGCGGGTCGTAAATGGGTTGGTATTTCGCGTCGGCCCATTTGCGCAGCGCCGCGTAGGTTTCCTCGTCGCCCAACTCGCGGGCACAAGCGATGGCTTTGCAGGTGGCGCCGATGTCATCAATGCCCGAGTGGGGCAGGCCGGACATGAACGCCGAGCCATCTGCCTGACGGGTGAGGAAGTGCGCCAAGCCACCCTCGTACACACGACGGTAGGTGTCCTGATCGAATGGGTAGCCCAGCCAGCATACGGAGAACCAGTTACTGGAGAGCTGGTTAGCCTCGCGGTTGAGATTATTGTTGATGTCCGGATCGTGGTAGAACGACACCCATTCGGCGGGTCCATTGGCCGGGCCCCCGACATGCAGCGGCTTCATGGCGTTGTGGCATTGCTGAAAGGTCCAGTAGAGGGACGTGCCATGCAACACGTCGTAAAGCTTCATCGACAACCCGCTCAGGTTGTTGCACCAGAGAAAAATCTTGCGGACCTCGCACGCGATGCCGATGGGATTGGCGACCCATTGCTTGGTCAGAGTATCGACCAGGCGTTTATGGTCGTACTCGAAGCTCAGATTCTCGTCATAGACAATCTTGAAGGTGTCATCGTACTTGGCATCGCCGGAGACATACTCATAGAGGCCAATGCTCAGATTGAGATAGCCCTTGTACATGATGTTGGCCATGCCATTGCCATACACCGGGTCGGGGTTGTATCCGTAAGGCCCGATACCATTGGCGGCCCAACCGGGCTTGGAATAGCGGCCCGCGTAGCCTTCCGGCATGAGGTTCTTGTACATCACCTCGGGATAATCGAGCCGGCCAGGATCCTGGCCCTTCTCTTCAACCCAGTCGCAGAACGCCCAGTATTCGAAATAGCGGTCAACCAGAAAGCCCAAGATCTTGCTGTAACCTTCGCGCCAGGCGGGGGTGAGCTCGGCCATCATGGCGACGGCGAAGCTGCCGTACGTCAGGTCGTAGCGGTAGAGATTTTGTACCGGCGCGCCACTGACGTTGTCCCAGGCTTCATGGGGCTTGCCGTTCTTGGACCACGTGCCGTCGAGCTCGACCTTCCTGTTCATGTAAGCGAGCCACCCCATCGCTTCTTCCGAAAGCGCGGGATAGCCCAAGACCGTGTCGTGCAGCGAGGAGACCGGCGCCGGATAGAGCGGCGGCATCATTTCGTCGAGTCTCGCGGCTTGCTGATTTCTTATCATCTCTGCGTACTCCTGGCGTTGTTAGGCGGGCAAAGAGGGATGGACGAGGGGCGCGGTTAGTGCGCGGGATCTCTATATGACAGATCTATCATTAGAGAAATGAAGGCGTCAACACGTTTTTCTTCCCGTGCGCGTGACGCACTCGGGGCGCGAGGCAATTACTGGCGGACCCGCTCAAGACAAGTCGGCTGGATCCCAATATCCGCGTGGGTTGACACCCCAATGACGCGGCGCAACACTCGCCCCGACACTGCGTTGCAGTGCACAGGCATCGCCTGCACGTTGTTTATTCTGTAAACGCCACACGTCGGCACACATGGGCTCATATTCATGAAGAAAGAAACGGCGCAAAGGCGGCGCCTCCCCAAGGATGCGCGACGAGCGCAACTGGTCGAGTGTGCAGTGCTGGTGGCAGCGCGAAAGGGTATCGGGCGCCTTGCGCATGCCGAAGTGGCGCGCGAGGCGGGGGTCGCCGTGCCGACGGTGTTCCTCTATTTCGAGAACCGTCACTCGCTGGTGTCCGCGGTCATTGAGGCCGTGGAAAGCTTTTACGTCAATCAATACAGCCAGTCGCTGGCCAAGTACGCATCCCCGCAGGAAGGTTTGCGTGACTTGCTGTTGACCTATGCCGAGTCAGTCGAAAGTCATCCCCAATATGCGCAGACCTGGTTGGAATGGAGTACTGCGATTCGGAATGAAGCCGGCATCTGGGATTCGTTTCTGAACTATCAGGAAACGATGGTGGCGAAGTTTGCCAAGGCAATTCGGCGTGCACAAAAATCAAAACTCATCAGCCGCGAAGTTTCCGCAGAGGATGCCGCGCGGCTGATCGTGGCGTCTGCCTATACGATTACCCAATTGAAATACACAGCGCGTCGTCGCGAGTCGATTGAGCAGTTCATCGACCAGGTTATTAGACTCGCACTGCACCCTTGAATAGCTTGGCCGTCGACTTTTCGATGCTCCAGTCTCAGTTGCTCTCGCGCTGCTCGATAGTAGTGTGCCGGGCTAGCTGCGGGCGCCGATGATGATGATAAGCATCCCGACAAGTGCAACGACCGTTCCAAGCAGATCGCTGTTTGTTGGACGGACACCATCCACAATCCAGAGCCAGCTGATGGCGGTGGCCACGTATACACCACCATAAGCCGCATAGACCCGACCGGCGGCAGTGGGGTGCAGGGACAGCAGCCAGACGAAGGCCGAAAGTGACAGCACAGCGGGAATCAGTACCCATGCTTGCGCTTTCCCTTTCAGCCATTGGTAGGGGAGAAAGCAGCCAACGATTTCCGCGATGGCGGTTACGAAGAACAGTGCTGTGGTCGTAGCCAGATTCATTTGCTCTCCAATCTCGACGCCGGCGTCGATGTGGGCCAACGTTTTAGACCCGCGATTCAAGCCCTATACCGGCACGGTATCGCGTCCTGGATGTAATAGCCTGTTGGCGCCAGTGCAGATCTGAGCCATTTCCCAGATGTACGCCGCTCCTTCGGTGAGCCAGGATGAATGTCCCGAACCGCGCGTTTCTGCCGGGTTTGGGTCAATATGACTGGTTCACTCGAGCATCGGCAACGTGGCTCAATCCGGGGCCGGCGCCAACAGATTCCCGCTACAGGCACTATTACCCCGTCTAAATCCGTCCAGCAGCGTCCGCTACTGCAACAGTTCTGTAGTTTCAGAAATATGCGATTCGACAAGATGGACGCCCAGACAACTCAAAAAGCACTTGAAATCGTCGATGACGAAGGGAAGGGCTTCATTTTCTGCAAGAAATGACAGCAATGAACGTGATCGCCAATGTTGCTACGTTCTAATGCATTCGCGTGTTCAAACGAAACGCGGCCGCGAAGTTCACGGCCGCCGAGGAACACAATGGTGTAGTTACACTGCAGTCTGTTCGGCGAACTCGAGTGCGTCATCGACTTTGATGCCGAGGTATCTGACGGCGCTTTCCAGCTTCGTATGTCCACGCAATAATTGGATCGCACCCAGGTTCTTTGTGCGTCGGTAGATCAAGCTTACCTTGGTGCGGCGCATGGAATATGTACCGTTGGCTGCGGCATCGAGGCCAATCGCCCGAACCGAGCCACTGACCATCCGGTGGTACTGCCAGGTGGATACGGGAAAACTAGAAGCCGAGGTCGTGAGGCACAGTAGGGTCGACTCCAGACGCGCTGCTGCGCGACGCAAAACGGAATGTCAGAGTGACTGCGAAACTCGTTTGACTTGGTGTGGGCAAAGTGAGTCATCGGCCCGAGCTGCAATACACATCGCAGATTGGGGAATTCGAGTCTGATTGGCAGGAGCAAACCGGGCATGCCTTGACCGGAGCCTGCGCAGCCTGAGCGTATCGGTCGCTCAGCGCCTCTCAGTGTTCGGCGGCGTATCGACAGCGAGCGTGGCAATGATCGGACACGGCAGATCGGCACGAGTGTGTGCGCACTCCGTGACAAGATGCTTCAGGACTTTCTGCATACGCCGCAGATCGGACAGTTTGACTTCGATCTGCTTCAGGCGATCCGAGGCGATCTGCCGGATAGAGCTGCGGTCGACGCCGTCTTCGAGCCGCAGCAGGCCGGCGATCTCGTCGAGCGAGAAGCCCAATTCCTGCGCGCGCTTGATGAAGCGGATGCGCTCGATCAGCGTCACCGGGTAGTGGCGGTAGGCGCCGATGGTGGCCGGCAGCGGCAACAGACCGCGCTGCTGATAGTAGCGGATGGTTTCGACGCCGACTCCGGCCGCCCGGGCGAGCCGGCCGATGGTCAGCGATGGGGAGGTCGTGGAGGGCATTAAAAAATCCTTGACTCTGGGGTTGGGTACAGAGTTTAGCCTGCACGCACGGTCCAACAAAGGTGCCCCGCCATGCAAGAATCGCACGACCACCTAAGCCACCATGCCCATCACGCCCATACCCCGGCACCTGCGGACGGTGCGGGGCATTCCTGCTGCTCGTCCGAAACATCAGCAGCACCGCAAGCCGCGGAGTTGACCGCGCTGAAGGACCCGGTCTGCGGCATGACGGTCACGGAGCAATCGACGCACGTGCTACAGCATAAGGATCAGCCGATCTACTTCTGCAGCGCCGGATGCAAGACCAAGTTCGCCGCCAACCCGGAGCGCTATCCGCTGGCCGGCCCGCGTCCCGCTGCCGCGGTTCCGACCCCGACCCTGGCGGAGGCCATTTACACCTGCCCGATGCACCCCGAGATACGGCAGGACCATCCCGGCGACTGTCCGAAGTGCGGCATGGCGCTGGAACCCGAGATGCCCTCGCTGGGCGAAGGCGAGAACCCGGAGCTGGTCGATTTCCGTCGCCGCTTCCTGTGGACCCTGCCGCTCACGCTGGGTGTGTTCGTACTCGCGATGTTCGGGCATCAGTTGCAGTGGTTCGACATGGTGACGCAAAGCTGGATCGAGTTCGCGTTGTCCCTGCCCATCGTGTTGTGGGCCGGCCTGCCGTTCTTCCAGCGCGGCCTGCGGTCCATCTTCAATCGCAGCCCGAACATGTGGACCTTGATCGGCCTCGGCACCTCGGCCGCCTTCGCCTATAGCTTGGTAGCCATCGTCGCGCCCGGCCTGTTCCCGGAGTCATTCGTTTCGATGGGTCGCGTCGCGGTCTACTTCGAAGCGGCGGCGGTGATCATCTCCCTGACCCTGCTCGGGCAGATTCTCGAGCTCAAGGCGCGCTCGCAGACATCGGCCGCGATCAAGGCCCTGCTCGGACTCGCACCGAAGACCGCGCGCCGAATCAATGCGGACAGCAGCGAGGAAGACGTGCCGCTCACCCACGTCCATGTCGGGGATCGCCTGCGCGTGCGTCCGGGAGAGAAGGTACCTGTCGATGGCGTCGTGCTCGAGGGCGGTAGCGCAGTAGACGAGTCCATGCTTACCGGCGAGCCGCTGCCGGTGAGCAAGCGCATCGGCGACAAGCTGATCGGCGCAACGCTCAACACCAGCGGCGCACTAGTGATGCGCTCGGAGCGCGTCGGCTCGCAGACCGTGCTCGCGAGCATCGTGCATATGGTGGTGCAGGCGCAGCGCTCGAAGGCGCCGATGCAGCGCATGGCGGACCAGGTCGCGGGCTACTTCGTCGTCAGCGTGGTCAGCATCGCAGTGCTCACGTTCTTCGCCTGGGGCCTGTTCGGACCCGACCCATCCTGGGTCTACGGTTTGGTCAACGCGGTCGCCGTGCTGATCATCGCCTGTCCCTGTGCGCTGGGCCTGGCCACGCCGATGTCGATCATGGTCGCCACCGGCAAAGCTGCGAAGCAGGGCGTGCTGTTCCGCGATGCCGCGGCCATCGAGAATTTGCGCAAGGTCGATACGCTGATCGTCGACAAGACTGGGACGCTCACCGAAGGCCGACCGCGTTTTGATTACGCGCTAGCTGCGACGGGCTTCACCGAAGATGAGCTGCTGCGTCTGGCCGCGAGCCTCGACCAAGGCAGCGAGCATCCACTGGCCGAGGCCATCGTCGACGCGGCGCGGGAGCGCAAACTCGTGCTGGAAAAGGTCGAAGGCTTTGACTCCAGCACCGGCATCGGAGTGCGCGGCAGCATCGCGGGCCAATCGCTCGCACTGGGCAACACTGCGCTAATGGACCAACTCAAGGTTTCGGTCGATTCTTTGACACCGAGGGCCGAGGCGCTGCGTGCGCAGGGCGCGAGCGTGATGTTCCTCGCCGTCGATGGCCAGGCCGCGGGCCTGCTCGCCGTGTCCGATCCGGTAAAGGCCAGCACCGCCGAGGCGATGAACGCGTTGCGGGCCTCGGGCCTGCGCGTGATCATGGCGAGCGGCGATGCTTTGACCACGGCGCGGTCCGTTGCCGCGCGCCTCGGCATTGACGAGGTGCACGGCGAAGTGAAACCCGCCGACAAACTCGCGCTGGTCGAAAAGCTGCAAGGCGAAGGCCGTATCGTCGCCATGGCTGGCGACGGCATCAACGACGCGCCCGCTCTCGCACGTGCCGACGTCGGCCTGGCCATGGGCACCGGCACCGACGTTGCGATCAACAGCGCGCATGTCACTTTGGTGAAGGGTGACCTGCGCGGCATCGCACAGGCGCGAGCGATCTCCCAACAGACCATCACCAACATGAAGCAGAACCTGACCTTCGCCTTCGTCTACAACGCGCTCGGCGTGCCGCTGGCCGCCGGTGTGCTGTTCCCGTTCACCGGCTGGCTGCTGTCGCCGATGATCGCGGCGCTGGCGATGAGCCTGAGTTCGGTATCCGTCATCGGCAACGCGCTGCGCCTGCGCGCTGTGCGGCCGCATTGAAACTGCGGGCACCAAACCTTATGCGAAAGCCTAGCGGGAGATTGCTGTGACGTTCCGACTGAAATCCTTGCCTGCGGTGCTGGTGATGGCCGCGCTCACCGGTTGCGCAGGCATGCCCGCCGACTGGGGTCGCGGCGAGGTCGCGCAGATGACCGCCGAGCGCGGCCGCACGCGGCCGAGCATTGCCGATTCGCGGGCGTTCACCGCCAACGCCTTGCGTGAACCGCTCACGGCAGACACCGCGATCCAGCTCGCACTGATCAATAACCCGGCGGTGCGTCGTGAAACCGCGCGGCTTGGATTTGCAGCCGCCGAAGTTTACGAAGCGGGTCGCTTGGCGAACCCCACGTTTTCCCTGACGAGCCTGTCGGGTGACTCCAGCGCCGCCGCCAACGTGCCGCTGCTCACGCTGGGCATCGCCTTCAATTTCGTCAACCTGCTTTTCCTGCCGGCGAACACGCGCTTCGCGCAGGCGCAGTTCGAAGCGGCGAAGCTCAGCGTCAGCTCTGCGGCGCTCGAGCTTGCTGCCGACGTCGAGGGCGCGTGGTACGAAGCCGTTGGCGCCGACCAGCTCTCACAGATGCGCGAGGCCGCGGCGCGGGCCGGTCGTGCCTCGGCCGACCTGGCGCAACGCTATTTCGATGCGGGCAATATCGACGCGCGCGAGCTGTCGATGGAACAGGCAGCCGCCAGCACTGCGGCGCTCGCCGCGATTTCGGCGCGAGTCGAGGCGCTGGAGCGGCGCTCGCGTCTGAATCGGCTGATGGGATTGAACGCAGATCAGAACGCCTGGACGCTCGACGCGCGGCTCGCCGAACCCTTGCCGCAGGACGACGATGCCGCTGCGTTGCAGCGCATGAGTCTCGATGCGCGCCAGGATGTGGCGAGCCTGCGCCGCCGCGCGCAGGCGATTGCAGATCGTTACGGCTTCACGCGGCGCACGCGCTTGGTCAGCGGGATCGAGATCGGTGCCGAGCGCGAACGGGATTTCGACGGTGCCGTCAACGCGGGTCCCACGCTGTCGCTTGAGCTGCCGCTGTTCAACTGGGGCGGCGGTCGCGTGGCATCAATCCTGGCCGCATTGGATCAGGCCGAGGCCGAACTCGACGAGTGCGTGCTCGATGTTTCCAACGAAGTCCAACTCGGCAGCGCGAAGGTGAAAGCCGCCCGCGAGCTCGCCGACGAGTACCGACGAGTGCTGATTCCGCAGCGCGAGGCCATCGTCGCGCGTGCGCAGGAACAGCGGAACTACATGCTGATCGGCATCTTCGAAGTGATCGTGGCCAAGCAGCAGGAGTACGAGGCTTACGCAGGCTACATCGAGGCGGTGCGCGATTACTGGATCGCGCGCACGGAACTCACGCGCGCCGTCGGGCGTCGCCTGCCCAGCAGTGATCAGCCGGTCACGCCGACGCTCGACCCGATCGAGGTGCTTAAGCCCGATGCTTCGGGCGCAGGGCAGCAGCACGGCGCGTCGCACGCCATGAAGGGCACGCACATGCAAAACACGGATCACAATGCGCCGCCCGCGGAAGAACCCCGGACGGCGCCCGTCGCGCCCGCTCCAAAATCCGAAACGCACGGAGACAACTGATGGAATCGCCCCGCTATTCACGTCGCCACCTGTTGCAACTCGCGGGTAGCGCAGGACTACTGGCCGGTCTGCCGCGCGCGGCTCAGGCGCAACACGAGGGTCATGTCATGCCGGTGCCGGCGAGCGCCGCCACGCCAGCACCTGCCGCAGAATCACCTGCCGCAACGCTGACACGCCATCCGCAAGGCTATCTGCCGGTGCGCACGCTCAACGGCTGGACCCTGCCTTACACGCTCAGCGGCGGCGTCAAGGAGTTTCACCTGGTCGCCGAGGAGATCGAGCACGAATTCGCGCCGGGTTCGCGCGCGAAGTGCTGGGGCTACAACGGCACCACGCCGGGGCCGACCATTGAGGCGGTGGAGGGCGATCGCGTCAGGATTTTCGTCACCAACCGGCTCGGCGAGTGGACCAGCGTGCACTGGCACGGCATCGATCTGCCGAATGGATATGACGGCGTCGCCGGCCTCAACCAGCCGCACATCAAGCCGGGTGAAACCTTCGTCTACGAGTTCACGCTAAAGCAGCACGGCTCACACATGTACCACCCGCATGCCGACGAGATGACGCAGCTCGCGTTCGGCATGATGGGCCTGTTCATCATTCACCCGAAGGCCGGTGAGTCGCTTGCCATCGACCGCGACTACGCCTTCCTGCTGCACAACTGGGCGTTGCACCCGGGCACCTACCGGCCAGACCCGACAGTGATGCTGGAGTTCGGCCTGTGGACGTTCAACAGCAAGGTCTTTCCTGCCATCGAGCATCTGGTAATGCGCACCGGTGAGCGCGCGCGCATCCGCATCGGCAATCTGTCGATGTGGAATCACCCCATCCACCTGCACAGCAATCCGTTCTGGGTGACGGGTTCGGACGGCGGGCGCTGGCCGCAGTCGCAGTGGCGGCGCGAGGTGACTGAGATCGTCGGCGTGGGCCAGATGCGCGACCTGGAATTCGTCGCGACCGAACCGGGCGACTGGGCGTTGCATTGCCACATGTCGCACCACACGATGGGACTGATGGGACACTCCATTCCGAATCCGATCGGCGTGGATCAGAACGGCGTGGAAGCCGAGATCCGCAAGCTGCTGCCAGGCTATGCGGCGATGGGCAAGTCCGGCATGGCGGAACACAGCGAGCACATCGCGATGGGTCTGCAAGGTCCGGCCAACACGCTGCCGATGATGACCGGCGTTGGGCCTTTCGGATCGATCGAGATGGGCGGCATGTTCACCCTGATGAAGGTACGCGATGACTTGAAAGCGGGGGACTACACCGACCCGGGCTGGTATCGCTATCCAAAGAGCCAGCTCGCGCGAAAGGTTAGCGACGATCCGAACTTCCGTGACCCGCCGCGTCGGAATCCCTACCCAACGGTCGGAACGAATCCGCTGGCGCAGCCGACGGTGCCGAAGACCGAGAGCATGCCCGGGGTGGATCACGCGCAACCTGGCGAGCATTAGGATGGGTCCTTGGCGAGTATAGGAAGCATTAACGCTGTCTACTTCGCAATCGAGATTGAAAATGCAGCGCTTGGCGCTGACGCAAAAGATCGAATGGCTTCAACGGAAGCCGGTGAAGTCGGGTTCGCAATTGAATCTCGGGAGCCAACGTGGTCTGCGGCGTCGATCGAGCGGTTCGCCCGGGGGACATAGTGTCTTCTCGAGCCCGCCGGCGTGAGCGGCGCCGAGCCGGGTGTCAGGCCAGCCTCGCGTCCGTGTGTTATTAGATTGGTCTGCGGTCAGCCTGAGTCGTGCAAGCCCGGCAACTCTTGTTGCGGCGGCGCTAGGGCGAAGGGTATGAACACTGGGGTCGTAGCGTAGGGCCGCCGCGCGAGACGACCGAGGATTTTTTTGATCACCACATAAGCTTCGATGCTTGCGATCACCTCGATCCTGAATGGGGACGGGGTGTTGATCCATGTGCGTCATGTGCCGTAGCGGATTGGGGGGCGTTGCCTATGGGCATGGTATCCGAGTCGCCCCAATCGCTGTCACTACTGCCGTGGCGAGGGCAGGGTCCATTGCAGTTTCGCTCGTCGACCTCCTCGCGCTTTACGAGCGGTTTGGTGCGTATGAAATGTGCCACCTAGATTACTGCTGCCTGCGGTGTGGAATGTGCGGTACACACGCAGGTCGCGGAAATAAAAAGGAAAGCGGCAAGAGGATCGCTGGAGATGGGCGGATATCAGAATTGAGCACCAGAGCGTCGAGAGCAGAATCAAAAACAGCGTGCGGAAGAAATGTCCCGCAAACTCCCGCATGAGCGCGGCTGAAAACGGCATCTCGTGCTAAATGGCAAATTGCAACTAAATGATTTAGCACGAAGAATTTGGCGCGCCCGGAAGGATTCGAACCTCCGACCCCCTAGTTCGTAGCCAGGTACTCTATCCAGCTGAGCTACGGGCGCGTGTCTGCTGCGGCTGTCGGAGTGGCCCGTGGGGGCGGCCGGCAACGGCAGGGCCGGCATTATCGTGGGCGGCTCTGGGGCTGTCAATTCAAAATGCGTCAGTCGGGACGCTGAAGGGCTCAGTGAAGTGGTGGCACCGGTGCCCCGGCGCTACACTGCCAGGCACCGCAGTGACGAGGACAGGGCGATGCTTTCATCGATAGACATCAATTGCGATATGGGCGAGAGCTTCGGCAACTGGCAGATGGGCAACGACGCCGGCATGATGCCGCTCATCACCACTGCCAACGTCGCCTGCGGCTTCCATGCGGGCGACCCGGTGACCTTGCTCAGCACCTGCAAGCTGGCGGGGCAGCATGGGGTGGTGGTCGGGTCCCATCCGGGGCTGCCGGATCTGCTGGGTTTTGGCCGGCGCGCCATGAATATCACCCCTGAAGATGCCTATGCCTACGTGGTCTATCAGACCGGTGCGCTGCAGGCGGCCTTGCGCGCCCATGGCATGAAGCTCCATCACATCAAGCCCCATGGCGCATTCTATTCGGTGCTGCGCACCAGTGAGGCCTTGGCCGAGGCGGTGGCGGAGGCCATCGTCGCAATCGCCGATCAGCCCATGCTTTACTGGCCGGCGCCGACCCATGCCGCCATGCCGGTCGCGGCGCGCAAGCTGGGCATTCGCGTGGTCGGCGAGATTTATCCCGATCTGACCTACGCGCCGGATGGCTCGCTGGTCCTGCAGCGCGCCAAGCATGTGACCGATACGGAATTCGCCGCCGCCCAGGTCAAGCGCTACGTCGAGACCGGCAAGGTGCTGGCCAATGATGGTTCATTGCTGGCGCTCGATGCCGAGAGCCTGTGCATTCATGGCGATGGCCCGAATGCCACCGAAGTCGGCGATGCGGTGCGTGCGGCACTGGCCGAAGTCGGTTGCAAGATTGCTCCGGTGATGGCGTGACAACCCATATCAAGGGAACACCGCGATGAAATTCGGACTCCTCTTTTCCCAGCAGGTCCCGCCCGGCAGCGGCATCGCCTGGCGCGAGCCCTATCAGGACATGTTGAAGTGTCTGCCGATAGCCGAGGACCTCGGTTACAGCTCGGCCTTCCAGGTATCCCATCACGCGCAGAAGGACGGTCTGTGTCCCGGCCCGCTGATCGCCTGCGCCGGGGCGGCGGCGGTGACCAGGACCATGCGCATCGGCACGGGTGTGCTGCTGGTGCCACTGTATGCGCCGCTCAAGCTCGCCGAGGACGTCGCCACGCTCGACAATCTCTCCGGCGGCCGCTTCGTGTTCGGCGTCGCGCCGGGCTATGTGGCCAAGGAGTTCGAAGCCCATGGCATTCCGCGCGACGAGCGCACCGGCCGTTTCGAGGAGGCGCTCGATCTCATGACGCGGGCCTGGACCGAGGACTTCTTCGAGTTCGACGGCAAGTATTACAAAGTGCCGCGCACGCAATTGACACCCAAGCCCGCGCAGCACCCCCATCCGCCCATCTGGTACGGCGTGTCGGCGAAGTCGTCCCTGCGCCGCGCGGCGCGCCGCCATGCGGTGCAGATCATGTCGCCGCGCCACGGGCCGGAGGAATTGATCGAACACTTCAAGCCCTACGAAGAAACCGCCAGGGAAATCGGCTGGACGATTCCGGAGCGCCCTATCATCCGCTCGGTATTTGTCGCGCCGACCAAGGCCCAGGCCGAGGCCATTGCCGCCCCGGCGCTGAATTATCTGTTTCGCGAACTCTATGGCGCGGCCTCGGCCGCCGGCGATCGGGTGCTGCGTGCCGCCGATGGATCGGTCATCACCGACAAGGACGACGTCGGCTTCGACAACTTCAAGAACCGCTACATCATCGGTGACCCGGACTTCGCCATCGAGCAGCTTTCGCTCTATCGCGATGCGGTGCAACCGACGGAAGTGGTGTGCTGGATGCATCTGCCGGGCTTGAGCGGCGCCGAGGCCATGCGCTCGGTCGAGTTGTTCGCGCGTGAAGTGATGCCGCATTTCAAATGACGCACACGGCGGGCGCGCGGGCCACGCCCGAGTGCGTGGTCTGCGGCACGCGCCTGGTCGCGCATCTCGAAACCTGGCTGCTGCGCTGTCCAAGCTGTGGACTGCGGGTCTCGCGTCTGGGCGAAGAACCGGTGACCGCGCACACGCCCGGCGCGTGGGACGAACACAATGCCGCTGCGCTCGCGGCCCTGCGCCAGGAGACCGCCAGACGCTTGCTCGACGAAGTGGCGGCGCTCCGCGATTTGCGCGACACACGTTGGCTGGATGTCGGCTGCGGTCCCGCCTGGTTCCTCGACGCGGCGCGCCAGCGCTGTTTGAGTGTGGCGGGTCTTGAACCGGACGATGCAACCGCCGCGCGGGCGAGGGCGCGGGGGCTGGTCGTCACCAGTGGGCGTTTTCCAGACGACGCACCTGTCGGCCCCTTTGACGTGGTGAGTTTCAACGATGTCTTCGAACACCTGCCGGCCCCGACGCAGGCGGCGGCGAGTATCGCCGCGCGCTTGAGCGCGCAGGGCCTGGTGGTGATCACCGCGCCTTCGCGACGCGGCTTCTTCTATCGACTGGCCGAGATGCTGGCGCGCTGCGGACTTGACGCGCCGCTCGAACGCATGTGGCAGCGCGGCTTCGTCAGTCCTCATCTCTATTACTACGATCCGCGCACCCTCGACGCCTTGTTCGCCAGACATGGCTATCGTTGCGTACGCGATCTCGAACTGCCGAGCGTGGCGCGGCCCGCTTTGTGGGCGCGCATCGTCGAAGGCAGGCGCATGCCGACCGCGCTGGCGGCCCTCATCTACCTGGGCTGCTGGTTGCTGATCCCCCTGTTGCATCGATTGCCGGCCGACATCGTGGTCAGAATCTACGCGCGCGAACCTGCGATGTGAGGGAGACATCGTCAGCGCCGGCAAGCCCGACTTCGCTGCCGCGGGTGTTCAGCTTTCTCGAGCATCGCAATGCCTGGCTGGCGGCTGCGCTGGGGACCGCGGCGATGGTCGCGTTCTTCGTCCTGACGCTGGACGCCGCCACGCTGCGCGCCGCCTGGCAGCAGATGACGCCGCGCCTGTTCTTCGTGACCGCCATGCTGATCAGCATCAACGCCTTGCTCGACGGCTGGTGGCTGTCGACCATCACGCTCGCGCCCAAACGCCACGCCTATCGCGTGGTGGCGTGGCACATGATGTTGTCTTCGGTGTTGCCGGCGCGGCTCGGCGATCTCGGTTGGATGTATCTCATGCACACCTGGCTCGCGCAGCCGGCGGCGCGCGCGGTGTTCGTCACGCTCTATCACCGGCTGCAGGACTTCATCGTCGTCAGTCTCATGCTGGTGTTGTCATTGGTCATCGCGCGCACCCATATCGGCGGCACACCGGTGCTGGTCGCGGCCGTGCTGGTGCTGGCCGTGATGGCGGCGGTCTCGACCCATCTCGGCCAGTTGCTCGGCGTGCTGGCAGCCCTATTGCTCAGATTGCATCGGCGTTTTCACAGGCATTGGCTGCGCGCCGCACTCGGCCATGTGCTGCGCATACGCATCTGGTACCGCCACCGTCTGCGTCGCGAACAGATGCTGCTGTCGTTCTTCATCATCGTGCTGCGCTGGGTGACCATACTCGCCGCGGTCGCGATCGTCATCCACACCCTGGCAATGCATATCGCGCCCGGCGACAGCTTCCTGCTCGCCAATGCCTACGTGTATTTCGGCATCGTGCCGGTGCAATCGGTGGGTGGCTTCGGCACCGGAGAGGCGGGGCTGGCGTGGATGCTGACCCATTACGGCGTGCCGCTCGCCAAAGCCAGTGCGCTCGGCCTGCTGCTGCGGCTACTGATCAACCTCGTGCACGTGGTGTTATGGGCGCTCGTTCTCGGACTGTTGTGGCTGCGCGGCGACGGCTTGCGCCATGGCGCTTGAATCTTCGTCCGCTTCGTCGGCGAACAATTTCTGCAAGGGCGTGGTGGGAACGTTCTGCACGTCATAGTTGATGGCCGACAGCAGCATTTGCACACCGACGATGACCGGCAGTGCCCCCACCATCACGGTGCCGGCCGAGGCGTAGGGCGCGCCGCGAAACGCGTTCCACCAATGCACACCGCCGAAGGTGACGCCGAACAAGAGGGCGGCCAGGCCGAGCGGCGCCTCGATGGAGGCCAGATTGAAATCGCGCAGGTAATAGCTGTAGAGCACGCGTCGCGCAAAGTTGCGCACATGCTTGAGCGCGAACTGGGTGGCGACACGGTGGATGCGCAGGCTGCTGGTCTCATCGCCATAGACCGCGTCCATCGGGATGTCGCGCACCACGGCCCGAGCGATGTTGAGCCGGCACAGCATGTCGGACTCGAAGAAATAGCCCTCATCGACGGCGTCCAGCGGCAGCAGACGCAGCGCGCTGGCGTGGATGGCGGTGTAACCGTTATTGGGATCGAACACCTGCCAATAGCCCGACGAGAGCTTGGTCAGGAACGACAACACCGCATTGCCGAACAGGCGCGCCGGTGGCATGCCGCTCAAGCTCGCCGGGCGGTGGAAGCGATTGCCCTTGCAGTAGTCCGCTTCGCCGGCCAGCAGCAGGCGCACGAAGCGCGGAATGAGGGTTGGGTCCATCTGGCCGTCGCCATCGACCTTGACCACGATGCGCATGCCATCGGCGAGCGCCGCGCGATAGCCCGTCACCATCGCCGCGCCGACCCCGCCATTGCGCGCGTGACGCAGCACCACCACGCGCGGGTCCAGGCAATGGGCGCTAATATGATCGCCGCTCGCCTCCGGGCAGGCGTCGTCCACGCAGTAGATTCTGCTGACCAGCGCCGGCACCGCGGCCAGTACGGCCAGCACCTGACCGGCGACACGATAACAGGGCACCACCACGGCGATGCGCGAGGAATCAGAGGGCGAGGTCATGGGCTTGAATCATGGAGCACTGGGCGTGAAGTGTCCTCGCCATTCTAATTGGAATCCGCGTGCTGCCAGTATCGGCGCGCGGCGCGGCTGACATCCCATGCGCCCGGCGCTGACCTTCACCCTCGACCTCGAAGATCACCGAGCACAGCGCGAGGCGCCGGCGCGCTATCCCGCCATCACCCGCGAACTGTTGATGTGGCTGGCGGAGCTCGGCGTGCGCGGCACGTTTTTCGTGGTCGGCGAAGTGGCGGCGGCGGAGCCGCAACTCGTGCGTGAAGTCGCCGCCCATGGCCATGAACTCGCGCTGCATTCCTATGATCACAAGCCGCTGACGCAGATCAAGCCGGCGCGCTTTCGCGACGACACCGTGCGTGGCCGCGCGGTGCTCGAGGACCTCATCGGCCAGCCGGTGCGCGGCTATCGCGCGCCGGTGTTCTCGCTGACGCCGGCTTCGCGCTGGGCGGTCGCCATTCTCGCGGAACTCGGCTTCAACTATTCATCGAGCGTGCTGGCGGCGCCCCATCCCTTGTACGGCTATCCCGGTGTGCCATCCAGCCCGTTCACGTGGCCCGAAGGCCTGCTGGAATTGCCGGCGCCGCTCGCCTCTCTCGGGCCGTGGCGCCTGCCCTATCTCGGCGGCTTCTATCTGCGCTATCTGCCCTTGCCGCTGATTCAATGGCTGCGTGAGCGCGCGCCGCGCGATGACCTGCCATGGACCTATTGCCATCCTTACGACTTCGACGTCGATGAGCCTTTCACGCCTATTCGCGACGCCGCCCTATGGGTGAGCATGTTGTTGTGGTGCCGTCGTCGCGGCACGCGGCGCAAGCTCGCGCGTTTGATGTCCGATGGTTGTGCGCCGCCGTTTGCGGAACAGTGGGCGCGCGGCGACTTTGCCGGCGTGCCGGTGCTCGGATGAATCGCGTCAGCGTTCAGAACGCATCGAAGTCGAGGAAATTGAACAGCACGCGTTCGGGGTCGAGTCGGGCGCCGCGATTATCGATATCGAAATAGATGAGACGCAGTGGCGATGGCCGCAGCCGCGCCGGAATGTCGACGGCGTAACGACGACGCAAGCTGCCGCGTGGCGCAAGCCCGATGACCACCGCCGGACGCGCCAGCAGTTCCCGCCCGACGCCCAGCGTCAGACCGCGCCGGGCAATCACCGCGCGCGCGCGCAGCAGCGGCAGGCTCGACGCCCCTTCGGCGATCAGGCTGTCGGCGTTCTGCGCGAAGAGACGCAGAGGATTGGCCGGATTGTTCATGCGCCATGCGAGCGTGGCGTCATTCCAGCGATGCGCGAGCTCAGCCTCGGCCAGGGCGGACTGCATGTCGATGCGGTGCGGCAGCCATTCGACGAAGGCAGCGAGGCTGGCGATATTCTGAAAGCCGAGCTTGTGTTCAAAGGCAGCGACGGAATTCTGGTTGGCGACACCGACCACACCGGCGTGGCCGCGCGCGGCCGATTGCGCGATGACTTCTTCGGTGAGGGTCTTGATCAATCCGCGGCCGCGATGCTCGGGATGCACGGCGATATTCATGATCAATGTCAGCGTGCGCGCCGCGCCGCGCACACTGAACTCGACGGGTATGCCCATCAGGTGACCGACCAGTTGCGGGCCGACGAAAATATTGCAACCGAGCGGTGCGCCGACCGGATTGTCGTAGTACTGCCAGCGCAGGAAGGCGGGAGAGAATTTATGCGCGCCGGGAAAGCCGAGCGCCATGAGCTCGACGATGGCGTCGAGATCGCCCGGCTCGACGGCGCGCGTGCTCAATGCGTTCATCCAGCGCGGTGCCTGCGCCCGCGTCGAAACAGACGCTCGATCTGAACTCCCATCGCCAGCGACAACAACGGCAGCAGCATGAGGTTGTAGCGCGGAATGCTGACCGACACCGCGGCCTGGAACAGACACAGAAAGAGGGCGGGCAGGCATAGCAGCCAGTAGTCGAAATCACGCGCACGCCAGCCGCGCCACAGCAACACGGCCGCGCACAACCAGCCGACGAAGCCCCAGCTCTTGCCGATGAAGATGCCGCGCCAGGCGAGCGCCAGGGTGGCGCGTGCATGGCGGACGGGATGGGACAGGACCTCGTCGCGCAGCAATGTGTCGACTTCGCTCTTGACCTCGCCGGCCTGCATGTCGGCGCGCATGCGCGCCACGCCCTGACGATAGAACGCGCGCGGGTCATCCCAGCCGAGTCGCACATAGGCCGAGGGCGGCAGGATGGACCGCGCCAGCGTATCGCCCCAGTCCGGCAGCCAGTAGATGAAGGCAGCGCCGAACTCCGTCCAGGTCATGTCGTTGTAGGCCAGGCGTTGCAGCAGCGAGCGGCCACCGTAATCGCCGCCGCTCAAAGCCAGGCGATCGAACTGCAGTTGATTGCGTACCAGCCAAGGTGTGGTCACCGCAGCGGCCATTACGCCCATCATGAGCAGCGCCAGCGCGTGGCGTCGCCAGCGCGGCAGCAGCAGCAGCAGCGCGCCAAGCGCGACGGTCGCGAGCAGCAGGTACCCGAACGACGGTCGGGTGAGCGCCAGCAGGCCGAGCGCGAGTCCCGCCACCAGCAGGCATCCGATGGCACGCCGTCGTTTCAGCAGCAGGGCGAGCGCCAGGGTGAACACGCCACCGAGGGGCAGGGTCAAGGACTCGGTCAGCACCACTGGCGCATATTCCGGCACGATGCCGGCGGCGAGCGCCACCAGCCACGCCGCCCAGGCAGCGAGCGGGCGAGCCGTCCACACATAGGCCGTCGCCCACAGCAGTGTCAGTGTCAGTACCAGCAGCGCGCTCTGCACATGCACGAGGGTGTCGAAGGCCTGCGGGCAAGGCAGTGCCTCACCGGGATGACGCGCGACGGCGCAGCGCAGACTGTCGCGCAGTGGCGCATCGTGCTTCAGCAGTTGCGCGACGAACCAGGGATAGAGCGGCGCAACGTCCATCGCCGGGGTGGGCGCATGCTCGGCGTCGCGATAGCGCCCGAACACCGCAAATTCACTCACGCCCAGCGCGAGCCTGGCATACACGCGCGCGTCGGACTGCGGGGCAGCCGCCGGCAGGCGTGAAGCCACCATGAAACCGAGGCATAGCGCGCCGAGCAGACTGACGACCAGCACATGCAGGACGAGCGCACCGCGCGACAGCGTGGCAGAAGAGAGTGGGGTGTTCATGCTCTCGAGGACGGTGGAGGTGCGCGGCGCAGGAAGCGCGGCGCACCGCTCACCCAATCAGCGATGCATCGGGTGTGCATCGCCCGGAGTGCGACGGCGTGTCGTACTCCGAGGGCGACGAGCCTTGCTGCTCGTCGCCGACGGGGCGGGTTTCACGAGTAGACGATGACGCCGCGCGCGTTGACACCCTTTTCCAGATCGGCGAACGCTTCCGGCGCTTCGTCGATGGTGTAGGTGCGGGTGACGAGACGGTCGAGGTCAAGTTTCTTCTGACGGTAGAGATCCAGATACATCGGGAAATCGACCTTGAAGTTCGCGTTGCCATACATGCAGCCGCGGATGGTCTTGCCGGTGAAAGGCACGATCATGGCGTTGAAGGAGAAGCGGTCATCGGAGCGACCGACACCCACCAGCACCGTCATGCCGCCCATGCGGGTGGCCTTGAAGCACGCTTCCACCAGCTTGCCCATGCCGACCACTTCAAAGGCGTAGTCGACGCCGATGCCGTTGGTCATGTCCAGCACCTGCTTGAAGGCGTCGGTCTTGGGATCGACGACATCGGTGGCACCAAAGGAGCGCGCCAGTTCCATGCGCTCAGCCGAGAGGTCGACGGCGATGATCTTCGCCGCGCCGGCAATGCGTGCGCCCTGGATGACGTTCAGACCGACGCCGCCGCAACCGAACACGGCGACGGTCGAGCCCGGCTTGACTTGCGCGGTCTTGATCGCCGCGCCGACACCAGTGGTGACGCCGCAACCGACCAGCGCCGCCGCCTTGAAGTCATGACTCTTGTCGACCGACACCACGCACACCGAAGGCACCACGCAGTATTCAGCCATATTGCCGAGGAAGGACATCACGGTGATTTCCTTGCCATCGAGCTTGACGCGGCTGGTGCCGTCGATGAGGCCGCCATGGGGCTTGTTCTGCGCGCACAGGTGCGGTTCGAGATGATCGCAGAAATAGCAATCGCCACAGTTGGGAATGAAGGACAGCACCACGTGGTCGCCGGGCTTGACGTTGGTCACGCCTTCGCCGACTTCCTCGACGATGCCGGCGCCTTCGTGGCCGAGCACCGAAGGCAGCTTCCAGCGGATGGTGCCGTTGATAATCGAAAGATCGGAATGACAGATGCCGGTGGCCTTCATCTTGACCAGGACTTCGCCGACTTTGGGCTTGTCCAGCGTGACGTTGACTACGGAAAACTCGTTGACTGCGTGTGCGACTACCGCCTTCATAAAGGCCGGACCTCCTAGAAACGTGGAATGGGCTGGATGGAATGGCGGGAGGTTAGCATTTTTTCCGAGGCCGGGGCGGGCTCAGGCCGCCGCGCCGCCGGCCGCTCGGTGGCGGCGTCGCGTAACGAGCCAGCCGCAGGCCGGCACCATCAACAACCAGCCGGCCGGCAGCGGCACGGGCGTCGCTTCGAAGCTGGCGGCGAACACGTCGGCAATCATGGCATGCACGCCGGTGGTGGGATGAATGGTGTCCCAGAACAGGTGCGCCTCGGGATTGCCGCAGGCCGTGCTGTCGAGTACACCATCGACGCAGGGGGTGGTGGTGTCGGTGTAGCCCAGTGCGCCGGCATTGGCGAGCAGGGCGTTGAAGGGCGTGAACAAGTCGACCAGATGCGCCTTCGCGCCGGCACCGCCCACCAGGTTGACCAGACCGTTGTTGAAGTCGATGGTCGCGGCAGTCAGATCCGCCGCGCGGCCGCTGGCCAGTCCGTCCGGCGTGCGGCCGAGGTCCGGCAGATTGGCGACAAAGACATCGCTCGCGCCCAGCGACAGCAGCAGGTTGATGGCATTGCCGACGTTGCTGAGCGAGGTCGGCACGACGTCCTGCGGATTGGCGAAGCCGATGTCGAGCGCCGAATTGATGTCGTTGGCGCCTATCCACAACACGAAGGCCGTGTTGGTGCCGCTGACGTTCGGCACCAGCGGCAGTTGCGCGTCGAGGCCGGTGGCGGCGTTGCTCAGGCCCGCGCCGAAGAAGGGCACGGCACCGAGTTCGTCGTCGCCGGCATTGTCGCGACCGTTCAGCACGCCCGAGAAGGCGCCGCCCATGGCGGCATTGCCGATAGTGACGCCGGGATGCGCGGCGGCATAGTACTCGACCCACACCGGCCCATTGCTGAAACGCCCGGGAAGATAGGGCTCGGTCGGTACCGAGAACAGGCCGAAGGTGGCGCGGGCGGTGGCCTGCGCCAATCGTCCGGTGTCCGACAGGCTGTCGCCGAGGATGCCGAGACTGGAGAACGCGGCCTGGGCGGGATGATGCAAAACGGTCAGCAACAGGGCTGCGGCGAGCGAGCGGAATTTCATACGGGGGCCGTCCTCGGTCGAAAGAGATGTGGAGTGTCCCGAAATATAGCACCACAGTCGTCGTGCGCAGCACAGGCTGCGCCGGCTTCGCATATTGGTCAGAGCTTGATTAGAATGCGGTCAACCCTCTGGTACACAGTGGTGGACGGCGCGCGTCGCCGGCCGGCTGCGGGTCCGGGCAATCAACGATGGAGGCGACGACGGTGATTCGAGCAAGCAACATCCTGCGAGTCGGATTCGCGCTGGCCCTGTGGTGCGGCGCGGCCCTGGCTGCTGACCCGCTGCCCCCCGAGAAGATAAGCGTCGCGCCTGCGCCGCCGGCCACCCCCCACCGCCTCTACCTGACCGATCTGCAGATTGCCCACATCACCGATGGCATGGTGCACATCCTCGATGGTCAGACGTTCAAGTACCTCGGCATGTTCTCGACCGGCCTGTTTGGCATCACGGCCCTGACCAGTGACAGTTCCGAGATGCTGGTCGCGGCGACCTACTACACCAAGCGCAACCGTGGTGACCGCTTCGACCAGCTCGAGGCGTATGACACCAAGACCTTCGCGCTCAAGAAGGAAATCCAGATCCCGGCCAAGCACGCCATGGCGCTGCCCTACAAGGGCACCATCGCGCCCTCGCTGGACGACGCCTGGGTGTTCATCCAGAACGCCACGCCGCTGTCATCGGTGACGGTGGTCGACCACAAGGCCTGGAAGGTCACCGCCGAAGTGCCGACCCTCGGCTGCTGGATCATTCTGCCGTCCAAGAGCAATACCCGGCGCTTCGCCACCCTGTGCGGCGACGGCACCCTGGTCACCGTGACCTTGAACGACAAGGGCGACAGCGCCACCCAGACCCGCAGCGAGAAGCTGTTCGATCCGGAGAAGGATCCGATCATGGTGCAGGGCGAGCGCATCGGTGACTCCTATTACTTCGTGACCTACGAAGGCAACGTCAAGGTCATCAATGTCGGCGGCGACGTGGCCAAGCTCGAAGACAGCTGGTCGCTGCTCGACGACGCCGACAAAAAGGCCGGCTGGAAGCCCGGTGGTTATCAGCTGATCGCGTTGCACGCACCGACCAAGCGGCTGTACGTGGCCATGCACGACGCGGGCAAGAACGGCAGCCACAAGAATCCGGCCAAGGAAATCTGGGTGTTCGATACCACCACCAAGAAGCGCGTCCAGCGCGCCGAGGGTTCCAATTCCATCGCCATGGCGCTGACCAAGGAAGACAAGCCGACGCTCTACGCCTACGACGGTCTGAATCTCAAGTTCGTGCGCTACGAGACCGCTCCGGAATTGAAGCCGGTGGCGAGCAGCGACAAGGTCGGCGATTTCGCCGGCCTCATCGAGACCCATTGACGGTATGACGCCAGACCCGGTCATCACGCACATGGTGGCAGCGGCGCTCGCAATGCTGCTGCTGGTCGGTGCGTGGCAGAAACTGCGTGATCAGGTCGCGTTCCGCACCGCGCTCGAAGCCTATGACATCCTGCCGGCTTCTCGCCTGTCGGGCGCCTTTGCCTGGTTGTTGCCTGCTGCTGAAGTCGTGGCGGGCATCGCCCTGGTAATCGACAGCACGCGGGCGCTGGGCGTGGTGCTGGGCGCGGTGCTGCTGACGGTGGTGACGGCGGCGGTCGCAGTCAATCTGCTGCGCGGTCGCACCGATCTCGGCTGTGGCTGCGGCGGCATCGAAGACGAACAATCCCTGTCCTGGGCGCTGGTCGCGCGCAATGGCGTATTGCTGGCCTTGCTGGCGGTGGTCAGCATCGAACCCGTCGCCCGCGACTTGCTGTGGCTGGACTACCTGACGGTCGCGGCCGGTGCCTGTGCGCTGTACGGCCTGTACGCCATGATCAATCAACTGCTCGCCAATCAGCCGCGCCTCATGCGCCTGCGGAGCCTGGCATGAACGAAGCCCTGGCTGTCGCGGTGGTGGTGCTGTGGATCCTGGTCATTGCACTGGTGGTGGCGGTGTTCGCACTGGCCCGCCAGATAGGCGTGCTCTACGAACGTGTCGCGCCCATGGGGGCGTTGATGATGGACGAAGGCCCGAAGGTCGGCGACCTCGCTCCGGTGTTCAACCTCACCACCTTGGCCGGCCCGCGGGTGCAGGTCGGCGCGCCGGGCTCGCACAGCACCCTGGTGTTCTTCGTCTCGCCCACCTGCCCGGTGTGCAAGAAGCTCCTTCCGGTGTTGCGCTCCTCGGCCAAGGTCGAAAGCGCGTGGCTACGCGTGGTGCTGGCCAGCGACGGCGACGAAGCCAAGCAGCGCGCCTTCTACGAGAAGGCTGAACTGTCGGATTTTCCCTACGTGCTGTCCGCCGAACTCGGCATGGCCTTCAAAGTGGGCAAGCTGCCGTTCGCGGTATTGATTGATGAACAGGGCCGCGTGCGCGCCAAGGGCCTGATCAATTCCCGCGAGCAGTTGGAAAGCCTCTTCACGGCCAAGGATCTGGGCGTGGAGTCGATTCAGGAATATTTGCAGAAAGCATAACCTTAAGTGGGGGCTCGCTTATGAAATGGTTCGACGAGTTTTTCGAGCGTCAGGCGCGCGCGGTGGCCATGCGGACCTCGCGTCGCGGTGCGCTGACCCGAATCAGTCGCGCGCTGGTCGGAACCGCCTTCCTGTTGCCGGTGCTGCCGTTTGCGCGCGTCGCGCAGGCCGCCCATGGCGCCGCGCCCGCCGCGCCGGACACCAAGCTCGACCCCCTGAACGATACGCACTGCGAATACTGGCGTTATTGTTCGCTCGACGGCTTCCTGTGCACCTGCTGCGGTGGCTCGGTGACGCAATGCCCGCCCGGCTCTCAGGCGTCCTCGGTGACCTGGATCGGCACCTGCCACAATCCGGACGACAATCGTGATTACATCGTCAGCTACAACGATTGCTGCGGTATCACCTCCTGCGGCCGCTGCTTCTGCAACTTCAATGAAGGCGAGCGTCCCGGCTACCGCTTGAGCGTGCACAACGACGTCAACTGGTGCATGGGCAACGAAAGCAGCATCTACCACTGCACGGTGTCAGTGATACTCGGCGTGTCGGGCGGCGCTGGCTGAGAGTGCGCCACGGACTCGTCCTGGTCGCGGCGCTCACCGCCGCGACCCTCGTCGACAAGGCGGTTGCCGAACCTTCCCTGCAAACCGCCAGCACCACCCCTGCCGAGCTCGACTACCTGCAATTCTGTTCCGGATGTCATCAAAGCGATGGCAGCGGCAGCGTCGGCAACCACATTCCGGCCTTGCCCGGCAGCGTCGGGCATTTCACCCGCACCGCGGAGGGCCGCGCATTTCTGATCCAGGTCGGCGGCGTCGCTCAGTCGCCGATCTCCGATGCCGCGGTCGCCGCCCTGCTGAACTGGATGCTGCCGGCTTTCGATCGCGCCAATCTGCCCGCCGAGTACGTGCCCTATACGGCTGGCGAAGTGGCCAGCGCGCGCGCCACGCGCCCGGGCGATCTGGTGGCGGCACGCACGCGCGTGGCTCGCGATCTGGCGGCGCGCGGCATCGAGATAGCCAAGTATTGAAATGCCGCCGAGGCACGCCGCCCGGCCTTCGACATCCCCGATCGATAGCGGAATTTTCTCTGTACATTTCCGCATTTAGCTCACCACGCCCCTTGGCACAGCTCGACCATACGGCGTAGAATCTCGCCCCGTTCTCGCATGTCGTACCCACCGGGATTGGTGAAGTCCATCCCGCACGGAGGAGTGGCGATTGAAGCCCACAGATATCGGTAATCCCAACTACTTTCACAAAGTCGTTGACTGTCAGTGGGCCTGCCCGGCTCATACCCCTGTCCCGGAATACATTCGCTTGATCGCGGCCGGCCGCTACGCCGATGCCTATATGGTCAACTGGAATTCGAATGTCTTCCCCGGAATTCTAGGCCGCACCTGCGACCGACCCTGCGAACCGGCGTGCCGGCGCGGACGTGTCGAGGAAGAGCCGGTCGCCATCTGCCGCCTCAAGCGTGTCGCCGCCGACTACAAAGGCGATGTCTCGGATCGCATGCCGGCACCGGCCGCGAAGAAGAACGGCAAGCGCATCGCCTGCATCGGTGCCGGTCCCGCTTCGTTGACGGTCGCGCGCGATCTCGCGCCGCTCGGCTATGACGTCACCATCTACGACGGTTCGGAACGCGCCGGCGGCATGATCCGCAGCCAGATCCCGAAGTTCCGCCTGCCCGAGGAAGTGATCGACGAAGAGGTCGGTTACATCCTCAACCTCGGCGTCAATTTCAAGAACGGCGTGTGGGTCAATTCGCTGAAGGACATCCTCGCGGAAAACTACGACGCGGTGTTCGTCGGTACCGGCGCGCCGCGCGGCCGTGACCTCCACATCCCGGGTCGCCAGGAAGCCGCCGCGCACATCCACATCGGTATCGATTGGCTGTCGTCGGTGGCCTTCGGTCACATCGACAAGATTTCCAAGCGCGTCATCGTGCTCGGCGGTGGCAACACCGCGATGGATTGCTGCCGTTCCTCCAAGCGCCTCGGCGGCGAGGAAGTGACGGTCATCGTACGTTCGAGCTTCGAGGAGATGAAAGCCTCGCCGTGGGAAAAGGAAGACGCCCAGCACGAAGGCATTCCGATTCTCAATTTCATGGTGCCCAAGACCTTTGAGCACGACAACGGCAAGCTGACCGGCATGACTTTTGAAACCGTGCGTGCCGAGTACGACGCCAAGGGGCGTCGCTCTCTGGTGCCGACCGGTGAACCCGACAAGTTCGTGGCCTGTGACGAAGTGCTGATTGCGGTCGGTCAGGAAAACGCCTTTCCTTGGATCGAGCGCGACCTCGGTCTCGAGTTCAACGAATGGGACATGCCCAAGCTGAACGAAGCGACCTTCCAGTCGACCATTCCCAATGTGTTCTTCGGCGGCGACTCCGCGCTCGGTCCCAAGAACATCATCTGGGCCGTCGCCCACGGTCACGACGCGGCGGTGTCCATCGATAAGTTCCTGCATGCCGATGACGTGTCCGAGCGGCCGCTGCCGCAGGTCTCGATCACTTCGCAGAAGATGGGCATCCACGAGTGGAGCTACGACAACGATGTCTCCAACGACCATCGTTTCAAGGTGCCGCTGAAGGATCTGAAACTCGCGCTGGCCAACATCAAGGTCGAGGTCGAACTCGGCTTCGATCAGAAGCTGGCCCTGGCCGAAGCCGAACGTTGTTTGAACTGCGATGTGCAGACCGTCTTCACCGACAAGCTGTGCATCGAATGCGATGCCTGCGTCGATATCTGCCCGGTGGATTGCATCAACTTCACCGACAACGGCGAAGAAATGGACGTGCGCGCCAGACTGCGTGCGCCATCCACCGAGAAGTCCCAGGATCTCTATGTGTCCGGTGCCTTGAAGACCGAGCGCGTCATGATCAAGGACGAGAACGTCTGCCTGCATTGCGGTCTGTGTGCCGAGCGTTGCCCGACGGGCGCGTGGGACATGCAGAAGTACCTGATGGAGATGGAACACGCTGGACCCGGCTGCCGCACCAAGCGCGCCGGTGCCCGCGCGGCCTGAGCGGAGTCACCCGACACTCATGAAGAAGCAACTCGAAGCGGTCAACGACTTCGTCGTCAAGTTCGCCAACGTCAATGGCTCGGGTTCGGCTTCGGCCAACACCCTGTTCGCCAAGTCCATCATGCGCATGGGCGTGCCGGTCAGCCCGCGCAACATCTTCCCCTCCAACATCCAGGGTCTGCCGACCTGGTACGAGGTGCGGGTGTCGGAGCGCGGTTGGCTGGGGCGGCGTGGCGGCGTGGATCTCATGGTCGCCATGAACCCTCAGACCTGGAACGAGGACGTCAAGGAAATCGCCGCCGGCGGTTACCTGTTCTACGATTCCACCAAGCCGCTGCCGGCTTCCAGGTTTCGCGATGACATCACCGTCATCGGCATGCCGTTGACCCAGATCTGCAACCGCACCTATACCGATGCGCGCCAACGTCAGCTGTTCAAGAACATCATCTATGTCGGCGCGCTGTCGGCGCTGCTGGATATCGATCCGGACGCCATCAAGAAGCTGATTGCCGAGCAATACCGCGGCAAGGAAGCGCTGCTCGATTCGAACATCAAGGCCTTTGAAATGGGCCGCGACTACGCCCGTGCCGAGTTCAAGTGCCCCATCGGTCTGCGCTGCGAAGCGCGCGATGCGGTGGGCGACCAGGTGTTCCTGGAAGGCAACAGCGCCGCCGCCCTGGGCGCGGTGTATGGCGGCGCGACGGTATGCGCGTGGTATCCCATCACGCCGTCCTCGTCGGTGGCCGAAGCCTTTGAACGGCACTGCAAGAAATTCCGCCGCGAGCCCGAAACCGGCGATGCGCGTTTCGCCATCATCCAGGCGGAGGACGAGCTGGCTTCCATCGGCATGGTGATAGGCGCGGCCTGGAACGGCTCGCGTTCCTTCACCGCCACTTCCGGGCCCGGCATCTCGCTCATGCAGGAATTCATCGGTCTCGCTTATTTCGCCGAGATTCCGGCCGTCATCATCGACGTGCAGCGCGGCGGTCCTTCGACCGGCATGCCGACCCGCACCCAGCAATCGGACGTGCTGTCCTGCGCCTATGCGTCCCACGGCGATACCAAGCACGTGCTGCTGTTCCCGGAAGACCCACGCGAAGCATTCGAATTGACTGCGCTCGCCTTCGACTATGCCGACCGGCTGCAGACGCCTATCTTCGTGATGTCGGATCTCGACATCGGCATGAACGAGCGTCTGTGCAAGCCACTGACCTGGGACGACAGCAAGCGCATCGATCGCGGCAAGGTCATGACCGCCGAGATGCTGGAAGCGGGCAATGCCTTCGGCCGTTATCTCGATGTCGACGGCGACGGCATTCCCTACCGCACTTATCCCGGCACGCATCCGAAATCGGGCGCCTATTTCACCCGCGGCACCACCAAGGACCGCATGGCGAAGTACAGCGAAGCGGGCCCCGACTACATCGAGAACATGGAGCGTCTGCTCAAGAAGTTCGAGACCGCCAAGGCCATCCTGCCGGCGCCGGTGCGTCATCCCAACAAGGTCGCGACCCGTGTCGGTGTGATGTACTACGGTTCGACGTCGCCGGCCATGGAAGAGGCCTTCGAACTATTGCAGGACGACGGCATCGTGGTCGATGGACTGCGCATCCGTGCCTTCCCCTTCCACGAGGAGGTGGAGAAGTTCGTGGCGGCCCACGACGCCGTGTTCCTGGTCGAGCAGAACCGCGACGGGCAGTTGCGTACCCTGCTCATGACCGAGTGCGAAATGGACCCGGCCAAGTTGACGCCGGTGTTGCATTACGACGGCACGCCGATCACGGCGCGCTTCATCGCCGGCGCGATTGCGACCAAACTCGGCGCCAAGAACGCGCAGGCGCAACGCAGCGCAGCGGGTAACTGAGGAGGCCTTAAGACGCGCCGTCGGCCCGAGTCGGCAGCGCGCGGAGGACGAAAGACATGACCTATATCGCCAAACCGAAACTCAATCACCCGCAGGCCGCTGTCAATGACCTCGGTTTCACCCGTCGTCATTACGAAGGCACGGTGTCGACCCTGTGCGCCGGTTGCGGCCACGACTCGATCAGTGGCGCCATCATCCAGGCCTTCTTTGAACTCTCCATCGAGCCGCACCGCGTGGCCAAGCTGTCGGGCATCGGTTGCTCGTCCAAGACGCCGACCTATTTCCTGGGCGGATCCCACGGCTTCAACAGCGTGCATGGCCGCATGCCTTCGGTGCTGACCGGTGCCAATCTCGCCAACCGTGATCTCATCTATCTCGGCGTGTCGGGCGATGGCGATTCGGCCTCGATTGGTTTCGGCCAGTTCGCCCATTCCATCCGTCGCGGCGTGAACATGCTGTACGTGGTCGAGAACAACGGCGTCTACGGTCTGACCAAGGGGCAGTTCTCGGCGACCGCCGATGCGGGTTCGAAGTCCAAGAAGGGCGCCATCAACAGTGACAGTGCCATCGACCTGGTGAGCGTTGCCATGCAGCTCGGCGCGACCTTCGTCGGCCGCAGCTTCTCGGGCGACAAGCAGCAGCTCGTCCCGCTGTTGAAGGCCGCCATCGCGCACAAGGGCGCGGCATTCATCGACGTGCTCTCGCCTTGCGTGGCGTTCAACAACCACGGTGGCTCGACCAAGAGCTACGACTACCTGCGCGAGCATAACGAAGCGGTCAATCGCCTCGACTTCATCCCGAAGCGCGAAGAGATCACCACCAGCTATGCGGCCGGCACGGTCGAAGACATCGAGCAGCATGACGGCAGTGTGGTGCGCCTGCACAAGGTCGCCGAGGATTACGACCCTTACGATCGCATCGCCGCCATGAACTACCTGCAGGCCCATGCGGCGCGTGGCGAGCTGGTGACGGGGCTGTTGTACCTCGACCGCGAACCGGAAGATCTGCATTCCCATCTCGGCACGGTCAAGGTTCCGCTCAACACCCTGGGTGACAAGGAACTGTGCCCCGGTGCCAAGGCGCTCGACGCGATCAACGCTTCCCTGCGTTGATGCTTTGCGGGCACGGGCGTTCTGCTCGTGCCCAGCTCTCCCCAGGTGCGAATTGATTCGCACACCCGGTGCCGAATCGTAAGCGCTGGCGCCTTTGACTGTGCGAATGAATGCGCACCTGCAACGGCGCGTTGCCAGCGCATGATGGGCAGATCATGACGCTGTCAGCGCAGGAATTGATCGGTCGGGCGCAGGAACTCGCGCCGGGCTTTGCCGCCCGCGCCCAACGCACCGAGGAACGCCGCGCCCCTTTGGATGAGAGTCTGCGCGAGATGATCGACGCCGGCCTGCTCGCGACCTTGACGCCCAAGGTCTATGGCGGCCATGAACTGCCGGTGGCAACCATGTCGCACATCGTCGCGACCTTGAGCGCGGCCTGCCCTTCGAGCGGCTGGGTGTCGGCCTTCTACATGGGCGCGGCGTGGCGCGCGATGATCTTTCCGCAAGCGGCGCAACGCGAACTGTTCGCTGACAAACCCTATCTCTTGAACGCCGGGCAGGCCGCGCCCTTGCGCGAAGTCCAACGGGTGACCGGCGGCTATCGGTTGTCCGGACAGACGCCCTGGAGTTCGGGCTCGGTGCATGCCGAGTGGGTGACGTTCATGGGCGTCGCACAGGGCGGCGATGGGCCGCCTGAGCCGCTGGTGTTCATGGTGCCGCGTGGCGAGACCGAACTGGTCGATACCTGGCAGGTGGCGGGTATGCGCGGCACGGGCAGCAATGACATGCGCGTCGAGGATGTGTTCGTGCCGGCGCATCGCGCCGCCTCCTTCGTCGCCGCGCTGGAAGGCAGATGCCCGGGCCAGGCGCTGCATGGTGCGATGTATCGGCAACCCTTCATTCCCTTTCTCATGTGCGAAGTGGTGCCGGTGCTGGTCGGCGCGCTGCGCGGCGCGGCGCAGGCGTTTACCGAGCGGACGCTGGCGCGCCAGGTCACGTTCACCGGCGCCAGGGCCGCCAGTCGTCAAGCCGCGCAGATGCGTGTCGGGCGCGGTCTCGCCGCCGCCGACGCGGCCGAAACCCTGCTTGACGCCTATCTCGAGCGCTACATGCGCGTGCGTGCTGAACAGAACGACATCGCCGATCGTGCGGCGATGAAATTGAAGGCCGCTTTCATCACCGATCTATGCCGCAACGCCATCAACGATCTCGCGCGTGGTTTCGGCGGCGATGGCTTTCGCGAGCAATCGCCGCTGCAGCGTTATTTCCGCGACATCAACATGCTCGCGGTGCACGCCTTCCTCGACATCGACACCGCCGCCGAAACCGCCGGTCGTCTCGCGCTGGAACTGCCGACGGACGATCCCCTGCTCTGATGCAGCTCGCCGCCCGCGCCACTTGATCCCGGTCAAGCGCTACGCGGGTCGAACGTCTTCGAATGTCGATGTGCATGCTTTGCATGCACAGGAGCGCGTAGCGATCGAATGAATGCCGCCATCAGTGCGGTGACCAGCGGGGAGAAAAGCATGTCCATGTACTACCGGGGATGGCTCCCCTTGTTGTTGTTGCTGAGCGCGGGTGCGGCCCAGGCGGGCAGCATCGAGGGCGCGGTCAGCGTCGCGGGCAAGCCCATGGCCGGCGCGATGGTGGGCCTGACTGATGGGCGCGGCGTGACCGAGTCGGTCTACACCGATGCCACCGGCCATTACCGCCTGGACACCGACTTGCACGGCGCGCTCAAGTTGCGCGTGCGCAAGCGCTATCACAAGGACGAAGTGCGCGATGTGACGCTGCAGGCGGCTGCCGCGCAGAAGCTCGACTTCAGCCTCGCGCCGCTGACCGATGCCAGGGAGCTGTCGGACGATCATCCATCGCTGTCGCACTTCGCGCTGATCGATTTCGACAAGGACGAGAAAGCGCCATTCTCGCGCGCCAATTTCACGCGCGATTGTCTGAGCTGTCATTCCATCGGCAATCTCACCACGCGCTGGCCGCGCCCGCCGGAAGGCTGGGTGCCGACCGTGCAACGTATGCATGGCTACCTTGGCAATGCCGACATGGCACTGATCAGGCAACGCGCCGAACGGCTGTCCCAGGCGCTCGATGGCAAGCTGGTCAGTTCGCGCCCCGAGATCCCCTACGACGCACTGCTCGCGCAGGCCACCATTCACGAATTCCGCCTGCCCAATACCGTCGTGCCCCATGACGCCGAATATTCGCCCACCTATGACAAGGTCTATCTGTCGGAGATGTTCGCCGGCGAAGTGCTGGAAACCGATCTCAAGACCGGCCAGACCCAGCATTTCAAACTGCCGGACGATGGCGAGAAGGCGGGCGGGGAATTCACCCGTCGCGGCCTGCCGGCGCCCTACGGGCTGACCATCGCGCGCGCGCCCCATAGTCTCGCCGAAGGGCCGGACGGCAAGTTCTATCTGACCGATTCGATAGGCGCGGCGATCACGGTCTTCGATCCGCGCAGCCGTAAGATGCAGAGCTTCGCCGTCGGTGGCGGCGCGCTCTATCCGCACACCGTGCGCGCAGGCAAGGATGGCATCGTGTGGTTCACCATCGCGATGTCCAATCAGGTCGGGCGCTTCGACCCCACGTCCGGTACGACGAAAGTCATCACCTTGCCGCCGACACCGTCGCTGAGTGCGTCGGGCGGGCCGATTCCCTATGGCATCGATTTGAGCCCCAGGGACGGCAGCGTGTGGTACTCCAAGCTCGCCTCGGACAAGATTGGCCGCATCGACCCCGTCAGCCTTGAAGTGAAGGAGTTCGATTCGCCGGTGCGCGGCCCGCGGCGGCAGCGTTTCGATGCGCAGGGTCAGTTGTGGGTGACGGGTTTCTCGGAGGGGGCGATCGCGCGTATCGACATCGAAACCTGGAAGGCCGAGATCTTCCCCGTGCCACGTTACGCGCCGAACGAGATTCCGGCGCCCTATGCACTGGCCATCCATCCTGTCACCCAGGAAGTGTGGGTCAATGACACGATGCTCGATGTGGCGTGGCGCTTCCTGCCGGGCGAGAAGCGCTTCGTCGCCTATCCCATGCCGCTCAAGGGCACTTACACGCGGGACTTCAGCTTTACGCCGCAAGGCTGGGCCTGCACCGCCAACAATCCGATTCCAGCCACCGCGCTTGAAGGTGGCGTGCCAGAGTTGATCTGTATCGATCCGGGACACAGTCCGGCGGCGGTCGCGGTCAGCGCGCGTTGAGCATGGGCCGCGCGCTGGCCACGACATTGCTGGCGTTGGCCGCGCTGCTCGGCGGGGCGGCGCACGCGGCACCACCCTATA
>Ga0208492_1000496_pt1 | contig 32845 bp, 34 predicted proteins | sample Subbioar_CSW14AB_FD_184820 | JGI IMG/M metagenome (GOLD analysis project Ga0208492, IMG submission 184820) | Serpentinite rock and fluid subsurface biosphere microbial communities from McLaughlin Reserve, California, USA - CR12Mar_CSW14AB (SPAdes) | ecosystem: Environmental > Terrestrial > Deep... | reverse complement strand
CTCGCGCCCTGGCTCGAGCACTACAACTACGCTCGACCACACACCGCCTGCGGCGGCCGACCCCCGATCAGCCGGGTGTCACCAACCTCATGACCGAGTACAGCTAGGCCGGGACGGGCGCGGCCGACACCGTGCGATCGATCGTGCACTGGCCGATCACGCGCGTGCCGTCGTAGAGCACCGCGGTCTGGCCCGGGGCGACGCCGTGCAGCGGGTCCTGCGGCGTGACGACGAGCTCGTCATCGCGCACCACGGCCGTCGCGGGCACCGGGTCGGCGTGGGCGCGGACCTGCACGTCGCATGGGAACGCCGTCGCGGCGTCCTCCGGGGCGGCCCCGGCCCACGTGTAGCGGCTGCCGGCGAGCTCGCCGATCGCGAGCGCCTCCTTGGGGCCGACCACGACGGTGTTGGAGACGGGGCGGACCTCGAGCACGAAGCGCGGCTTGCCGTCCGGCGCCGGAACGCCCAGGCGCAGGCCCTTGCGCTGGCCGATCGTGAAGGCGTGCGCGCCGTCGTGGCTCCCCACGACCGCGCCGCTGCGGTCCACGATCTCGCCCGGGGCCGTGCCCACCTTCTCGGCGAGCCAGCCGCGCGTGTCCCCGTCGGGGATGAAGCAGATGTCGTAGCTGTCGGGCTTGGCGGCGACCGCGAGCCCGCGCGCCTCGGCCTCCGCGCGGACGAGCGCCTTCGAGGGCGTGTCGCCGAGCGGGAAGTACGTGTGCGCGAGCTGCTCCGCCGTGAGCACGCCGAGCACGTACGACTGGTCCTTGGCCTCCTCGCTCGAGCGGTGCAGCTCGAGGCCGCGCTCGCCCTCGCGCAGGATCGCGTAATGGCCCGTGCAGACGGCGTCGAAGCCGAGCTCGAGCGCGCGCTCCAGCAGCGCGGCGAACTTGATCCGCTCGTTGCAGCGCATGCAGGGGTTCGGCGTGCGACCGGCCTGGTACTCGGCCACGAAGTCGTCGATCACGTCGTCGCGGAAGCGCTCGGAGAAGTCCCACACGTAGAACGGGATGCCCAGGCGGTCGGCGACGCGGCGGGCGTCCATGGCGTCCTCGATCGTGCAGCAGCCGCGGCTGCCGGTGCGCAGCGTGCCGCCCGCGCGCGACAGCGCGAGGTGCACGCCGACCACGTCGTGCCCCGCCTCGACGGCCCGCGCGGCCGCGACGGCGGAGTCCACGCCGCCGCTCATCGCCGCCAGGATCCGCATCCGTCAAGTCTACGAACCGGTCGCTGGGCGGGGGCCGGGCTCCGTTACGACCACCGGACGCGGTCCCTCACAGGCTGGATGTGACGCACGTCACCCCGTGAGGCTCCTGAGCCTGTAAACGGCCAGCCCAGCCTGTCAGCGGCCGCCCGGTGCCGAAAGCCGGACCGATGCGACGGATGGGGCGGATGGGACCCCACCAGCACGGCAGGCACCGCCCATCCGGGATCCGGAACGCGACGCGGCCGGTCAGCGGCGCGCGGCGCGCCGGTAGGCCTCCGGCAGGGCCGCGGCGATCGCGTCGACGTCGGCGGCGGTGGTCGTCCGGCCGAGCGTGATGCGGAGGACCTCGCGGGCGGCGCGCTCGTCGCGCCCCATCGCGAGCACGACGTGCGACGGCTCGGGCACCCCGGCCTGGCAGGCCGAGCCCGTCGACACGGCGATGCCCTCGCGGTCGAGCAGGTAGAGCAGCGACTCCCCCGGCGCGCCGGGCAGGTGCAGGTGGACGCTTCCCGGCAGCCGGTCGACCGGATCGCCGAGCAGCACGGCCTCGGGGATGTCGCGGCGCACGCGCGCGATGAGCTCATCGCGCATGGCGCCGAGCCGCTCCGCCTCGGCCACGCGCTCGCGCCCGGCGAGCTCGGCCGCGACGGCCAGCGCGGTCGCGCCCGCGACGTCCTGCGTCCCCGCGCGCAGCGCACGCTGCTGCCCGCCGCCGTGCTGCAGGGCGGTGAGGGAGGCCTCCCGGGAGACGACCAGGGCGCCCGTCCCCACCGGAGCGCCGACCTTGTGGCCCGAGACGCTGAGGGCCACGAGCCCCGCGGCGCCCCGCGCGTCGCCGCGCCAGCCGCGGAACGTCACCGGCACATGCCCGAAGGCGGCGACGGCGTCGAGATGCAGCGGCACGCCGCGCTCGGCGGCCCGTTCCGCGAGGGCCGCGGCGTCGTTCACCGTGCCGGCCTCGTTGCTGGCCACGAGCGCGGTGGCCAGCGCCGTGCGGTCGTCGAGCGCCGCCGCGAAACGCTCGGGCAGGATGCGCGCCGCGCCGTCGAGCGGCACGGGGACCACGCGGGCGTCCTCGTGCTCGCTCAGCCATGCGACGGCGTCGAGCGTGGCGTGGTGCTCGCCGTCGGGCAGCGCGATCGCGTCCCGACCCGCCGGGCGGGCCCACCACAGGCCCTTGAGCGCGAGGTTGATCGACTCGGTGCCGCCCGACGTGAACACGACCTCGATGGGCTGGCAGTCCAGCGCGGCCGCCAGGCGGTCGCGCGCGTCCTCGAGCAGCCTGCGGGCGGTCTGCCCCGCGCCGTGGATGGACGAGGCGTTCCCGACCGTCTCGGCCGCCGCGAGCCAGGCGTCGCGCGCCTCCGGGCGCAGCGGCGTGGTCGCGGCGTGATCGAGGTAGACGGTCATCCGGACGGGGTCAGAACAGCAGCGAGGTCAGCCGTCCGCGCGCGCGGACCACGCGCGGGTCGGCGGCGCCGACCACGCCGAAGAGCTCCACGAGCCTCTCGCGCACGGGAGCGCGCTCGTCGGCCGGCAGCGCCGCGAACAGCTCGAGCAGGCGGTCGAAGGCGTCGTCCACGTGCCCACCGGCGATGTCGAGGTCGGCGACCCGCAGCTGGGCCTCCACGTCGGTCGGCGCCGCCGCGGCGGCCTGGCGCGCGGCCTGCAGGTCCAGGCCCTTCACGCGCGACAGCAGCCGCACCTGGCCGAGGCCCGCCTGGGCCTCCTCGTCGCGCGGATTCTCCTTGAGCGCCTTCTCGTACGCGGCGATCGCGCGGTCGTAGTCGCCCACCTCGATCGCGGCGTACGCCTCGGCGTGCAGCGGCGGCAGGGGCGGCTCGGCCGGAGCCTCGTCCGCGCCGTCCACCGGCACCGTGCCGGTCACGCCGTTCTGCGCCGCGAGCTGGAGCAGCTGCGCGAAGACCTGCGCGAGCTGATCCTCCGGCACCGGGCCGGCGAACAGCGGGACGGGCTGGCCGGCGACGATCGCCACGGCCATCGGGATGGACTGCGGGCGGAACGCCTGAAGGAGCTGCGGATTGGCGTCGACGTCCACGCGGGCCAGCACGAGACGGCCGCCCTGCGCGCGCACCGCGTTCTCGAGCCCCGCGTCGACGGGGCCGCTGCGCGGCGACCACAGCGCCACGACCACGGGGACGCGGCGCGAGAGCTCGAGCACTTCCTGGAACGACTGCTCGGTGGCGTCGAAGACGACCGACGGCGCGCCGGCCGCGGCGCCCACGGGCGGCTGTCCGGCGCCGGGCGCGCCCGGGGCCGGCCGGTTCTTCAGTGCGGACAGGTCGACGGCGCCGCGCAGGGCGGCGGCGCTCAGCGGCGATGCGGCGGCGTCACTCATCGGTCACCTCTCGAGGGTTGCTCTGAGCACGAGCGATCACTCGTCCTCCTCCAGGATCTCGGCACCGCGCAGGCCCGACGCGTAGCCCAGCAGCCGGATCCTCTCGGTCGAGCCCGGTGCGGGAACCGCGAAGAAGAGCTGGTCGGTGTACGTCGTGCGCACGCCCGTGCCCGTGGTCGTCTCACCCGTCAGCGTCGAGATGGCGCGGTCGCCCTCGAGCTTGATGACGGCGTCGTCCTCGGTCGGCTTGACCGTCTCGATCTCGTCGACCGTCACGGCCACGATCGCCCCGCTGCCGAGCGTGGCCAGCGCGACCGGATCGCTGTCACCGGGCTCCTGGCCGAACTCGATCGACCCCGTCTCGGCGCCCGTCTCGTTGAAGCTCTCGAGCGTCTGGGCGCGCTTCTCCTCGACCGCGACGCGGAACGTGTCCGCCTCGAGGTCGAACAGCGAGGCGAACTCGCTCTCCTCGCCGCGGCCCAGCACGTCGGCATACGCCGCCGCGAGATCCTGCGGCGCGATCGACAGGAACGACGAGTCCGGCGGCACGACGGGCGACCCGAGCCACGACGGCGGCAGCTCGGGGACCTCCGCGGAGGCCTCCATGCTCGCGATCGTCGTGACCTTGTAGTTCGACCACGGGTCGGCCTGCGCGATCATCATGATGTTCGGCGGGGTCGCGGGGTCCTCCCCCTCGACGATCAGCATGGCCGTGCGGGGCCACTCGTCGAAAGCCTGCGGCAGCATGATGCTGACCTTCTCGCCCGCGATCGCCGCCGGAGCGGGGTGGTCCTCGACGTCCTCGCGGATGCGGTAGTTCACCTCGCGCATCGCGAGCGCGACGCCGTCCAGGCGGGTGCCGGCGAGGTCGAGGTCGCGGTTCTCGTCCGCCTCGGCGACCGTGGCCGCGATGTCCTCGACGATGCGCGCGGCCTGCACGTCCGTGAGCGCGGGAGCCTGCTGGTTCTCGGGCGTCACGACCGTGGCGCTGGGCGACGGCGTCGGGGTCGGCGTGACCTGCGGCCACACGTCGGGCGAGCAGCCGGTCACGAGCGCGGCCGTGAGGCCGAGCACCGGCAGCGACAGGAGCGCGCGGCGGTTCGCGCGGCCCTCCGCGCCCTTGTCGTCACGGGGCCCGGAGTCGCCGTCGCCTGCGGCGTCGGCATCGGGCGCGGTGTCGTCGCCGCCCTCGGTGAGCTCCTTGCGCGGCTCCGCGGGTGCCACGGCCGCGCGACGACGCCCCGCCCCGACCGCGATGGGCTCGGTCGGCGGGAGCACGGGGCCCTTGCGGCGCGGGCCGCGCGAGCGCCGGACGTGACGGATGCCCAGGATCCACAGGAGCACGCCGAGCAGCAGCAGCAGGCCGCCGGCGACGATGAGCGGTCCGGCCCAGGGCGTCGCGTTCGAGATCGGCCACACGATCGAGATGTCCGCCGGGGCCGGAGCGGCGCCGTCCGACGCGATCAGCACGCTCACGCCGTCGGGCAGCTGCAGGCGGGTGGAGAGCTCGCCCTCCGCGACGTACTCCTCGAGCCACAGGTCCGAGCCCTCGGGGTTGCGGCCCTCGAACTCCGCGTCGCCGTCGGGCTGGACGACCTCGGTGACGGCCGAGCCCTGGTCATCCAGCGTCACGTGGTTGTACGGCGCGTCGGAGAGCCACGCCTCCATGTCGGCCGTGCGCCCGTACGCGGCGTAGATCCGCTCCGTCCCGGCGACCTCGAGCGTCTGCGTGCCCGAATGGGTGCGGAACACCTCGGCGTCGATGAGGGTGTACGGCTGCTCCTCCGGGGTGTCGATCCGCACCGTGGCGGTGTCGGGCCCCAGGAACACGGTGCGCTGCGCGATCCCCGCGCCGATCAGCGCGGCTGCGAGCACGAAGGCGACGACCGCCCAGACGAAACGCACGAATCCGACTCCTCACACGACCCGCTGCTCGGGCCGGCGGGTCTCGGCACTCGACGAGTCCGCGGCACCGGGCTGATCGCCCGACGCGACAGAGCTCGTGTCCTGCCGTACGGGCGGGACATCAGATCAGACTAGCGAAACCGTCCTGAGTGTCGCCCAGGAGCAGGTCGCGGCACGGCGACGTCCCCTCATCCCCCTATCCTGACCTCACGGACACGCCCCGAGGAGGACGCTTGAAGATCCACAACCCGTTCCGGGTCGCCCTGGTCGCCACGCTCGGCGTGGGACTGGGAATCCTGCTCCTCCAGAGCGTGCAGTCGCTGTCGACGATCCTGCTGTACGTCGGCACGGCGCTGTTCATCGCGCTCGGCCTGGACCCGGTCGTGTCGTGGCTCGAGCGCAGGCGCCTGCCGCGCTGGGCGGCCGTGCTGATCACGCTCGTGGCGGTGCTGGGCCTGTTCACGGGGATCGCGCTGATCATCCTCCCCGTGCTGGTCGCGCAGGGGGGACAGCTCGTCGAGCAGATCACCCAGATCGTGAACCGAGGCACGCTGCTCGAGGATCTCCGCGTCTGGCTGCTCGGCCTGTTCCCGTCCCTGCAGATCGACGACATCTTCCAGAACGTCAACGACTGGCTGCTCGGCAACATCGACACGATCAGCGAGAGCGTCGTGGGCCTCACGTTCGGCGTCGTGAACGGCCTGTTCGGCGCGTTCATCGTGCTGATCCTCACGATCTACTTCACGGCCTCGACGCCGTCGCTCAAGCGCGCGATCTACCAGCTCGCCCCCGCCTCGAAGCGCCCGACGTTCGTCTCCCTCGGCGACCAGATCACCGACTCCGTCGGCTACTACGTCATGGGCCAGGTCAGCCTCGCGCTGATCAACGGCGTGCTCAGCATCGTGTTCCTCAACATCATCCAGGCGCCGTTCCCGGCCGTGCTCGCGGTCGTGGCCTTCCTCGGGTCGATGATCCCGCTGGTGGGCACGCTCACCGGCTCGACGATCATCACGCTGGCCTGCCTTCTGCCGGGCCTGGGCTCCCCCACGACGGCGCTGATCGCCGGCATCTACTACCTGATCTACATGCAGATCGAGGCGTACGTGCTGTCGCCGCGCATCATGAGCCGCGCGGTCTCGGTGCCCGGTGGCGTGGTCGTCGTCGCGGCCCTGGCGGGCGGCGCGCTGCTCGGCCTCCTGGGCGCCCTGATCGCGATCCCGGTCGCGGCGAGCGTCCTGATCATCTACCGCCAGGTGGTCATCCCGCGCATGAACGAGCGGTGATCAGGGCCACTCACTCGGGAGGGGGAGCGCGGCGGGGTTGACGACCCGGACGATCTCGCTCAGCACGCGGAACGTCTGCTTCTCCCCGACCCAGAGGTGCTTGCCCTCCTCGACGGGGATCAGCTCGAGATGCGGGATGAGGGAGAAGCGCTCGGCCGCCTCGGCGGGGCGCAGGTAGTCGTCGAACTCGGGGATGAGCGCGACCAGGCGACGCGGGTCGTCCCGCCACGCGCGCAGGTCGTCGTCCGTCGCGCGGTGCAGCGGCGGCGAGAGCAGGATGGCGCCCCGGACGTCGTGGCGGCGTCCGTACTTGAGGGCGAGCTCGGTGCCGAAGGACCAGCCCAGGAGCCACGGGTCCGGCAGGCCGCGCTCCGCGACGAACGCCATGGCTGCGGCCACGTCGGTCTCCTCCGCGACGCCGTCGCCGAAGGACCCCTCGCTCGTGCCGCGCGGCGACGTCGTGCCGCGCGTGTTGAAGCGCAGCACCGCCAGGTCGGCCAGCGCGGGCAGCCGCGCCGCGGCCTTGCGGATGATGTGCGAGTCCATGAATCCGCCGTGGGTCGGCAGGGGGTGCAGCGTCACCAGCGTCGCGACGGGATCGCGATCGGCGGGCAGCGAGAGCTCGCCCACGAGCGTCAGCCCGTCGCTCGTGCGCAGTTCGATGTCCTCGCGGCGTGCGGGAAGCGTCACGGCTCCACGGATCTCCATGTTCGTCCTTCCGCGGCCTCAGGCCGTCTTCCAGCAGTGCGTGTGCCAGTGCCGGCGCGCGGCCAGGTCGGCCTGCGGCCCGAGCACGCCGTCCTCGCGCCACACCACGAGGTGTGCGACGCCGAGGCCGATCTCCCCGCCGCATCCCGGGCACGTGTAGGTCTTCTCGGATCGCGCCCCGCTCACGGGCTGCACCGAGTACTCGCGACCGCGGCGGGTCTCCGTGCGGCGCCAGCCGGCGATCAGGCGATCGAGCGAGTCGTCGTCGCGGTCATCCCGGCGACGGCGGTTCGAGCGGGGCATGGCGCAGGGTCTACCACCAGTGGTTGGCGGTCCAGAACGCGTACGCGTTGGCCCAGCTGCCGTAGCGGCCCACAGCGTAGCCGTTCGCCCACGTCAGGTTCGCGACCGGGTCGTAGCCGCCGCCGGGCACCTTGCTGCACGGCAGGGCCTGGACGAGGCCGCAGGCGCCCGAGTACGGGTTCGTGGCGTTGGGGTTCCAGCCGCTCTCGCGCGACACGATGTAGTCGACGTAGCCCCAGTCGCTCTGGGCGATGCCCGCGGCGGCCATCCAGTCCGCCGGCGCGCCGCCGCCCGTGTAGAAGGGCGTCTGCCAGGTCGTGCCGGCGCTCGCGGCGGCGGGCTGCGCCTGGGACGCGGCTGCCTCCTCGGCCTCCGCCTCTGCCGCCGCGTCGGCGGCCTCCTTCTCGGCGACCAGCTCGCGGATCTCGTCGCGCGTGGCCCCCTCGGGGACGTCCACGCCGATCGAGGCGGCGTACTCCTGCCACACCTCGAGGGTGGCCTTGGGGTGCGGCTTGCCGCTCTCGTCCGCGGCCAGCTCCACGGCGTACGTGCCGTACTGCAGGCTGCCCGCGGGAGCGAAGTCGGCCGACGCCACGTAGGCCTGGGCATCTGCGGTCGCGGTCTCGTAGGCCGAGACCGGCGCACCCTCCGCCAGCGCCGCCGTCGTGGGGACGAGATACGCGGCGAGGAAGCCGAAGGCGGCGACCCCCGCGAACACGTTCAGGACGCCGCGGCGACGGCTCAGCCGTGCGGGCGCGGGCGACGAGACGCGTGCGGGCGCGGGCCTCCGGGTGGCCAGCGCACGGGCGTCGCGTCGGGAAAGCGTCGTCGTGGGGCGGTTCTGGGCAGAAGTCACAGTTCCCCGAGTCTAACCCAGCGGGGGCTGTGAATGTCACGGGGATGTCACGGGCGCAACTGCCCATGCCGGCCGCGGGGCCGGATGCGGCCTCAGCGGACCGCGAGCATCACGTCGACGACCGCGTCGAGCACGGCGTCGACCTGCTCCTCCCGGTAGCCGCCGCGCACGGGCCGGAACGCCGCGGCGCGGACCTGCTCCACCGTGACCGGGTCACCCGACTCGAAGAACCGCGTGAGCCGCTCGGCGACCGCGTCGACCTCGTCGGGGGCGTAGCCGTAGGCCAGGCGCCCCACCCGGTCGAAGCGCTCGCCGCGCGGCCGGGTCAGCCGGTCGAGGATGACCTGGGCCTCGGCGCGAGCCCGCTCGACCCATGCCTCCGGGCCGCTCTCGGCGATCGCCCGCTCCCGCTCGCGGGCCGCGAACGCGTCCTCGATGCGGGCCAGCGCCGCATCCACGGCACCCACGTCGTACCCGCCGCGCCGGAGGGGGAACGCCGTCTCGCGCACGGTGCGCGCGTCGAGCGCCGACTCGGAGCCCGCTTCGAAGGCGGCGCGCGCCTCCGCGAGGAACGCGTCGACCGCCGCGCGGTCGTAGCCCTTCTCACGTCCGCGGGCCGCGGGGAACGGCGGCGCGCCGGTCATGAGGCGGCCAGCGGGGCGAGGAGGTGGTGCAGCGCGAGCGCCGCCGTGGCGGACGGCAGGATGCTGTCGAGGCGGTCGAGCACTCCCCCGTGTCCCGGGAGCCACGAGCTCATGTCCTTGATCCCGAGGTCGCGCTTGAGCATGGACTCGCCGAGGTCGCCGACCGTCGCGGTCGCGACCAGAACGGCGCCCGCGATCAGGCCCGCCCACCACGGGATGCCCAGCATGAACTGCGCGAGCAGCGCGCCGGCGGCGAGCGACGCGACCACGGCGCCCGCGAAGCCCTCCCACGTCTTCTTCGGGCTGATGCGCGGCGCCATCGGGTGCTTCCCGAACGCCAGTCCCGCGGCGTAGGCCCCCGTGTCGGCGATCACCACGATGATGATGAACGCCAGCACCCACCACTCGCCGCCCTCCTCGCGCAGCAGCACGACGGCCATGCTGGCGAGGAACGGCACGTAGACCGTCATGAACCCGCTCGCCACGGCGTCCCGCAGCACGTCGACGTACTCGCGGCCGTCCTGGGCCGCCATCTGGGCCAGGAGGCGCCACACGACGACCAGCGCGATCGCGATGAACAGCATCGACCAGTGCAGCCACGGATCGCCGAGGAAGCCCGACACGACGAGCAGCACGGCCGCGGCGAGCTGCGGCACGAGATCGATCCTTCGTCCGCCCGCCTGCAGAGCGCGCGTCAGCTCGAACACGCCCAGCACCGCGGCGGCCAGCGCGAACAGCACGAACGTCCACTTCACGAAGATCAGCGAGGACACCGTGATCACGCCGATGCCGACGCCGATCGCGGTCGCGCGGATGAGGTCGCGCCCCGTGCGCTGCTTGATGCGCGCGTTGCGCTCTTCGAACTCGTGCTTGGCCTGCGCCACGTGCTGCTCGAACTCCGTGCGCGCGGCGCGGATGCTGGCGTGGAAGTCGGTGCCGTGCTCGGGGCGCGGGGTCGACGGCCGGGGGTGCGCCGGATCCGGCGCGCCGCCCTTGCCTTCTGGAACGTCGGTCATCGATCAGACCTCGAGAAGCTCGGCCTCTTTGTGCTTGAGGGCCTCGTCGATCTTGTCGACGTGCGCCTTCGTGATGGCGTCCAGCTCCTTCTCGCCGCGCGCGATGTCGTCCTCGCCGATCTCGTCCTTCAGCGAGTCGAGGTCGTCCTTGATCTGACGGCGGATTCCGCGGATGCGCACCTTGGCGTCCTCGGCCTTGCTGCGCACGAGCTTGACGAACTCCTTGCGGCGCTCCGAGGTGAGCTCGGGCATCGTGATGCGGACGATGCTGCCGTCGTTGGTCGGGTTGGCCCCGAGGTTCGGCATGTTCCGGATGGCCTCCTCGATCGCCTTCAGCGCCGACTTGTCGTACGGCGTGACGATCAGGGTGCGGGCCTCGGGGTTGGCGAGCGCGGCCAGCTGCTGCAGCGGCGTCGGCGTGCCGTAGTAGTCCACGAGGAGCTTCTGGAACAGCTGCGGGTTCGCGCGTCCCGTGCGGACCGTCGCGAAGTCCTCCTTCGCCGCCTCGACGGCGCGGTCCATGCGGGAGGTGGCTTCTGCCAGGACGTCCGCGATCACGGTGACTCCATTCATCAGGTGTTGCATCCACTTTAGTCGGCGCGGCGCGGCGCCGACGGAGACGGCGCGGCCGCGCGGTGCGGTCGCGCCGGGCGGCATCAGGCGGTGACGAGCGTGCCGATCTTCTCGCCGCGCAGGGCGCGCGTCACGTTGCCCGCGGGCTCCATGCCGAACACGCGCATGTCCATCCGGTTGTCCATGCAGAGGCTGAACGCGGTCGAGTCGACGACCTTGAGCCCCTGGACGAGCGCGTCCGAGTAGCTGACCGTGTCGAGCTTCGTGGCGGTCGGGTCGGTGCGAGGGTCGGCGGTGTAGACGCCGTCCACGCCGTTCTTGGCGACGAGCACCTCGTCGGCGCCGATCTCGAGCGCGCGCTGCGCCGCGACCGTGTCGGTCGAGAAGTACGGCAGGCCGGCGCCGGCGCCGAAGATCACGACGCGGCCCTTCTCCATGTGGCGCGCCGCCCGGCGCGGGATGTACGGCTCCGCGACCTGCGTCATCGCGATGGCCGACTGCACGCGCGTGGCGGCGCCGGCCTGCTCGAGGAAGTCCTGCAGGGCGAGGGCGTTCATGACGGTGCCCAGCATGCCCATGTAGTCGGCGCGACCGCGGTCCATGCCGCGCTGGCTCAGCTCGGCGCCGCGGAAGAAGTTGCCGCCGCCGACGACGATCGCGATCTCGACCGTGTCGGTCGCCTCGGCGATCTCGCGCGCGATCTGGCTGACGACATCCGGGTTCACACCCAGCTGCCCTCCGCCGAAAGCCTCGCCGGAGAGCTTCAGCAGGACGCGGCGTCGCCCGGTCTTCTCATCGATCACGTGTGTGTCCCTTTCGTCGCCTTCTCACGCTACCGGTAACGGCGGCAGCACCCCGGGTTCTCCCGCGTCGGGGCGCGGAAAGGGGCCCGGATCCGTGGATCCGGGCCCCTTCTCGGCTGCTTACGCGCCGACCTTGAAGCGGGCGAAGCCCGTGACCGTGATGCCGGCGGCGTCGGCCACCTGCTTGACGGTCTGCTTGTCGTCCTTCGCGTACGCCTGGTCGAGCAGGGCGACCTGCTTGAAGTAGGCGTTGAGGCGGCCCTCGACGATCTTCGGAAGGGCGGCCTCCGGCTTGCCCTCCTGGCGCGTGAGCTCGGTGACGAGCTGGCGCTCCTTCTCGACCTCGGCCTCGGGGACCTCGTCACGCGTCAGGTACGACGGGTTGGCGAACGAGATGTGCTGCGCGATGCCGCGAGCCGTCTCGGCGTCGCCGCCCGTGTAGGCCACGACCACGCCGACCTGCGGAGGCAGGTCCTTGCTGGTCTTGTGCAGGTACACCTGGAAGGCGTCGCCGGACAGCGTGCGCACGCGGCGCAGCTCGACCTTCTCGCCGATGATGGCGGCCTCGTCCGAGATCAGCTGCTCGACCGTCTGGTCGCCCGCGGGGGCGGCCAGCGCGGCCTCGGCCGAGTCGGCGCCGGCGGCGGCCGCGGCGTCCACGACCTTGTCGGCGAGCGCGATGAAGCGCTCGTTCTTCGCCACGAAGTCGGTCTCGCACGCGAGCTCGAGCAGGGTGACCTTGCCGTTCAGCTCACGCGCGACGACCAGGCCCTCGCTCGTCGAGCGGTCGGCACGCTTCGCGTTGCCCTTCGCGCCCTTGAGACGGAGGATCTCGACGGCCTTCTCGACGTCGCCGTCGGCCTCCTCGAGCGCCTTCTTGGTGTCGACCATGCCCGTGCCGAGCTGCTCGCGCAGCGCCTTGATGTCGGCGATGGTGAAGTTGGCCATGGGTTCTGGCTCCTCAGGTTCGGTGGATCCGGTTCGGATCCGGACGACTTACTTCTCGGTGGACTCGGCGGCCGGGGTGTCGGCCTCGGCGGGCGCCTCGACAGCGGCCTCGGCGGGCGCCTCGACAGCGGCCTCGGCGGGCGCCTCGGTCGGCTGCTCGAGCAGCTCGCGCTCCCACTCGGCGAGCGGCTCGGCGTCGCCCTCGGGGTTGTGCTTCTGCTGCAGGCCCTCGGCGGCGGCGTCGGCGATGATGCGCGTCAGCAGCGAGACCGAGCGGATGGCGTCGTCGTTGCCCGGGATCGGGTACTGGAGGTCGTCGGGGTCGACGTTGGTGTCGAGGATGCCGATCACAGGGATGCCCAGCTTCTTGGCCTCGTCGATCGCGAGGTGCTCGCGCTTGGCGTCGACGACCCACAGGGCCGACGGGGTCTTGGTGAGGTTGCGGATGCCGCCCAGCGACTTGTGGAGCTTGTCCAGCTCGCGCTTCTTGAGCAGCAGCTCCTTCTTGGTGAAGCCGGTGCCGGCCGGGTCGTTGAAGTCGAGCTCCTCGAGCTCCTTCATGCGCGCGAGGCGCTTCGACACGGTCTGGAAGTTGGTCAGCAGACCGCCGAGCCAGCGCTCGTTCACGTAGGGCTGGCCGACGCGGGTCGCCTGCTCGGCGAGCACCTCCTGGGCCTGCTTCTTCGTGCCGACGAACAGCACGGTGCCGCCGCGGGCGACGGTCTCCTTGACGAAGTCGTACGCCTTGTCGATGTACGTCAGCGACTGCTGGAGGTCGATGATGTGGATGCCGCTGCGCTCCGTGAGGATGAAGCGCTTGACCTTCGGGTTCCACCGACGGGTCTGGTGTCCGAAGTGCACGCCGCTGTCGAGCAGCTGGCGGATGGTGACCACAGCCATGGTCTGTCTCCTTGTATCTGGGCACGTCCGGGCGAGCCGGCGCATGCCATTGCGGTTGATCTGCCGGCGTCGACCGGCGAGCCTGGTGCCCGGCGCACTCCCGCCCTCGTGAGAGGGACCGATGGGGGTGGATGCCGCGTCGCCCGATCCGGAGACCGGGCGCCGCTCTGGGCACGCGGAGTCATCCCGACACACGGGATGCGACCTTCAGTGTATCAGGCGCGCCCCCGCGCGCCGCGCGCAGGCGGCCCGTGTTCACCGGCCGTTCCGAGGCTCGTCCCCAGGGCTCCGGATGGCCCGGCTGTCCGCGCGGTGCCGGGCCTCGACGCCGCCGCGCATCCGTCGGCGACAGGCTGGGATCATGCGTCGTCCGATGGTGCGTCTGCTCGCGGGGCTCGCGCTCGCGCTCGCCCTGGTGGGCGGCGCGGCGGAGGCCGCGGGAGGCGCCTCGCGCGGCGTGGATCCCGAGGCGCGCATCGAGACACCGGAGCCGTGGCGCTGGCCGGTCTCGGGCGGCGTGCGGATCGTCGCCCGGTTCGTCGCGCCCGCGCATGCGTACGGCCCCGGCCACCGGGGCGTCGACGTCGCGGCGGCGGCCGTGGGAGCGGATGCGCTCGCGCCGGCGGCCGGCGTCGTGGCGTTCTCGGGGACGGTGGTCGACCGCCCGCTGCTCACGATCGATCACGGCGGCGGGCTGGTGTCGACGCTGGAGCCGGTCGAGACCGACCTCTCCCCCGGCGACGCGGTGGCACGCGGGCAGGTCGTGGGTCGCGTCGCCGCGGGCGGCCACGCGGCGCCCGGCTCCCTGCACCTCGGCGTGCGCCTGCACGGCGAGTACGTCAATCCGCTGCTGCTGCTCGGCGGCGTCCCCCGCGCCGTGCTGCTGCCCTGCTGCTGACGTGTCAGGCCCGAGCTTCAGGCACGTGGGTGAGCCAGTCGATACGCGGCGGCGAGGCGCTCGGACGAGACGTGCGTGTAGATCTGGGTCGTGCCGAGGCTGGCGTGGCCGAGCAGCTCCTGCACGGCGCGCAGGTCGGCGCCGCCGTCGAGCAGGTGGGTGGCGGCCGAGTGGCGCAGCGTGTGCGGGCCGACCGCGCTCGAGCCGACGACGGGCCCGACCTCGCGCGTGACGAGGTCGTACACCGCGCGGGGCCCCATCCGGCCTCCGCGCACGCCGAGGAACACGGCGGGACCGGCTCCCGCGCCCCGGGCCGCCAGGGCGGGGCGCCCCCGGATCAGGTAGGCGCCGAGCGCCCGCTGGGCGGGCGCGCCGAACGGCACGACGCGCTCCCTCGATCCTTTGCCGAGCACGCGCGCCGTGGCGCGGTCGAGATCCAGGTCGTCGACGTCGAGCCGGCACAGCTCCGAGACGCGGATGCCCGAGCCGTAGAGCAGCTCCAGGAGCGCGTGGTCGCGCAGCGCGACCGGGTCGCCCTCGGCGGCGGCCTGCCCCAGCCGGTCGAGCACGCCGCCCAGCGCCTCGGCCGCGGCGACGTGCGGCAGCGTCCGTCCCCGTTTCGGTGCGACGAGCCGGAGGCTGGGGTCCGCGGGCACGAGCTCCTCCTCGTGCGCCCACCGGAAGAACGCGCGTGCCGACGAGGTCCGGCGGGCGAGGGTGGAGCGCTCGTCTCCGCGCTTGGTCGCCTGCCACAGCCACTCGCGCAGGTGCTCGAGGTCGACGTCGCGCAGCTCGAGATCCCCGATCGTCGCCTGCAGATCGCGCAGGTCGTTGCGATACGCCCTCACCGTCGCGGGCGAGAGCCGGCGCACCGTCGACAGGTGCGCCGCGAACGCCTCGATCGCCCGGGTCAGCAGCACGCTTCCAGCTTCGCGCGCGGGTGGACCCACGGCCCGGCGGACGCGCCGCGGCCCGGGAGACGGATGTCCCCCGGGCCGCGGTCGATGCGCCGGCTCAGTAGCCGGCGAGAGGCAGCAGGATGCTGCGCGGCGTCTCGTTCGTGGCGAGCCACTCCTGGACGGCCGGGTCCTGGAAGGCGGCCACGAGCTTCTGGATGCTCGTTGGCCGGGTCGGAGTACAGCGAGACGGTCGCGCCCTGCGGGAGCTCGTCGACGCTCTCCCACCTGTCCGACCACAGGCCGAAGCCCCAGCGGAACACGGGGGTCGCGGCCTCGAGCTGGAAGTCCGGGTTGGCCTCGAGCACCTGGCCCAGCCAGAGCTTGTGCTGGTAGATCGTGCCGGCGACCTCGCCCTCGCTCACGGCGCGGTTCAGGGTCGTGCTGTCGGCGAGGCCGCGGAAGGCCACCTCGATGCCGTACTTGGGCGCGACCTCCTCTGCCACGAACTCGATGAGCGCGGTCTCGGTGGGCTGACCCTCGACGGTCGTGATGTAGAGCGTGGCGCCGGGCGTCTCGTTCGCCGTGGCCGTGCCGCCGAGGCGCGGGACGATCAGGACGGCCGCGATCGCGGCGGCCGCGACGACTCCGCCGACGATCCAGGGCCACTTCGGGCGGCGCTTGAGCTCGAGCTCGAGATCGGGCCCGTCGGGGGCGCCGGCGCTCGGCTTGACGAGCGTGGGGGTGTCGGTCATGGGGATGCTCCGATTTCGGGTGGGGTATTCGGGTGGGGTGGGGTGCGGGATCAGCGGGCGCGCTGCAGCAGGCGGGGCCGGCCGGCCGAGCGGGCCAGCTCCGGCGTCGCGCGACGGACGAGCCGGTCGCCGACCAGCTGGATCGCGCCGACGAACAGCACGAGCGCGATGATCGTCGCGAGCATGACCGGCTGGTCGAACCGCTGGTAGCCGTACGTGACGGCGACGTAGCCGAGACCGCCCGCGCCGATCGTGCCGGCGATCGCCGAGTAGTCGACCATCGCGATCGAGTTGATCGTGAGGCCGCCGAGCAGGATGGGCACGGCCTCGCTGAGCTGGACGCTCGTGATGATCTGGCCGTTGGAGGCGCCGGACGCGCGGGCGACCTTGACGAGGATCGGCGGGACCGCGCGGATCGCGTTCTCGACGATCCGGCTGAAGAACGCCGTGCCCGCGAGGGTCATGGGCACCACGGCCGCAGGGATGCCGATGCTCGTGCCGACGACCAGCCGAGTGAACGGGATCAGCGCCGCCATGAGCACGAGGAAGGGCAGCGATCGCCCGATGCTGATGAGCCAGCTCAGCACGCCGTGCAGCAGGCGGTTCGGGAACAGCCCGCCCTCCGACAGGTTGAACACGAGCACGCCGAGCGGGGTGCCGAGCAGGACCACGAGGAACATGACGATCGCGACCATCGCGAGCGTCTCACCCAGCGCGGGCAGCAGCAGCGCGATGATGCGCTCGAACTCCGAGGTGTCGTTCACGACGCCACCGTCTCGAGCTCGACGCGCGCGACGGCCGCATCCGAGGCTCCCGCGTTGAGCCGCTTGGGCGCGAGGCCCTCCCGCGGCATGAAGAGGCCGCCCGCCCCCGACGGGATGGGGACGGGCGGCCGGTCAGGGGGACGATCAGCCGGTGTAGACCGTGCGCTCGCCGTTCATCGCGATCGTGATCGGCGTCAGGTACGCCGACGCGTCCGCGGACGTCAGGTTGTAGGTGTTGTAAAGCCCGTACTCCTCGGCCACCGTGCGGGTCGCGAGCAGCGTCGCCGTGCCGGGATCGGTCGCCGTCAGGTTCACGGCGGCCGGAGCGAGCGCGTCCTTCCCGAGCCCGGGGACCTCCGGCACGATCCACGTGCCGTAGAGCGCGTTCCAGCTGTAGTCGATGAGCTCGCCCACCCGGATGTCCTCGTACTCGAGCGTCTCGGTGATCGGGCCGTACCAGTACAGCGAGATGACCTTGTCGGGCATCCGCGTGCGGAGCGCCTTGACCAGGTACGGGAACGACCACGCGTTGACCGGGTGGCCGAGGTCGTATCGCGCCCACTCGTCGTCGAAGTCGATGCCATCCAGCTCGTACGTGTACACGGCGTCGGCGAGCTGCGCCGCGAAGGCGTCGGCCTCGTCGTAGGTCTGGAAGTTCGCGAAGCCGACGCCGCCGTGGTTGCCGAGGATCGACAGCAGAACCTTGATGCCCTGCTTCTGCAGCGGACGGATCTCGGTGTCGACGTTCTGCAGCACGCGGGTCACGTTCTCGTTGTGGTGCAGCACGACCCTGCCGGTGCCGTCGTTGTTGATGTTCGAGGCGAAGACGATGCCGATGTCGAACGCGTTCGCGCCGCTCTTGGCGAGCTTGTAGCGCCCGACGTTGAGCATGCTCTGATTGTTCACCTCGACGTAGCAGACCATGCCGGGGCCCTGCTTCACGGGGCGGGGCTTGTTGCCGCCCGGCGCGGCGAACGCGGCGGATCCGGCGCCGATCGACGCCGCTCCGAGGACGGATCCTGCCGCGACCGAGCCGGCGATCCGCATCATGTCGCGTCGCGAGAGTTTCTCGTCACCCACGGGTGCTCCTCCTGTTCCGGGCCGGCGTCGTTGCCCGCACGGACTTCACTTGACCGGTTCAGCTGTGGTTAGTCAAGGGCTGCTCCGCGAATCGATCGAAACGTCACCGCGACAGTCGCCATCCGTCGGCCGACGACTCGACCCGGCCGTCGAGCTCGAGCAGGCCGAGCTCGGCCTGCACCTCGGCGAAGGACATTCCCGAGCGGCGCGCGATCTCCGCGAGATCGCGCCACGCACGCGCCGCGAGGGCGTCCAGGACGCGGATCGCCTGGGGGCGCGGCCGGTCGTCGGCGGGCGCCGCCCCTCCGGGGCCCCATTCGCCGAGGAGCTCGCGCACGTCCGCCGCGCACGTGACGCAGGTGGCGTCGAACTCGCGCAGCAGCCGATGGCAGCCGTCGGACGTCGCGCTCGTGACGGCACCGGGCACCGCGCCGAGCGGACGCCCGAGCGCAGCCGCGTGCCCGGCGGTGTTGAGCGAGCCGCTGCGCCGGCCCGCCTCGACAACGACGGTCGCGGCGCTCACGGCGGCGATCAGCCTGTTGCGCTGGAGGAACCTCCACTTGGTCGGCGTGCCGCCCGGTGCGACCTCCCCCACGATCGCGCCCCGCTCGGCGATGCGCGCGAACAGGTGCGCGTGCCCGGCCGGGTAGACCCGATCCGCGCCGCCCGCGACGAAGGCGACCGTGAGGCCGCCGGCGCCCAGCGCCGCGCGGTGCGCGACGCCGTCGATGCCGTACGCGCCGCCGGAGACGACGGCGACCCCCTCCCCCGCCAGGTCGCCCGCGAGCATCCCGGCGACGTGCTCGCCGTAGGCCGTGGACGCGCGGGCCCCGACGAGCGCCACCGAGCGGTCGAGCGCGCCGAGCGCCGCGGCGTCGCCGCGCACCCACAGCGCCACCGGGGCGTGCGCGCCGAGGTCCGCGAGCCGCTCGGGCCAGACCGCGCCCTCCGGCGCGAGCAGCGTCAGGCCCGCCCGGGCCGCCTCGTGCGCCACCGCCGTGAGCAGTCGGGCGCCGAGGCGGGGTCGCCAGCGCTCGAGCTGCACGGCGAGCTCCCGCGGCTCGACGCCCGGCACGCCGGGCATGAGGCCGCCGGCCGCCGCGCGCTCGACCGTCCGCAGCGCGTCCACCGCGCCCAGCGCGGCCACGAGGGACCCGGCCACGGAGTCCCCGGGCTCGGCGAGAGCGCTCCACACCAGGCGGGCCGCGCGCACGTCCGGATCCGTCACGGTCGACAGGACCAGGCCGACGGCCTCGCGCAGGCCGCCGTCCCGCAGCACGCCGGGCTCGCTCATCCCGTCACCCCCTTCTTCAGAAACAGGGCCTGGCCGACGTCGGCCGTCGACGGCTGGTCGCGCCCGGCGAGGTCGGCGATGGTCCATGCCACGCGCAGGATGCGGTCATAGCCGCGCAGCGTGATGGCGCCGCGCTGCAGGGCCGTCTCGAGCGTGCGCCGCGCGTCCGGGGCGATGGCACGCGGCCCCTGCCGCAGCCACGCGCCCGGCACGTCGGCGTTGACCCGCCACGGCGTGCCGTGCAGCCGAGCCGCGGCGCGCTCCCGGGCCGCCGCGACCCGCTCGCGCGCCTCGGCGGTGCTCACCGGCGCGGTGCCGTCATGGTGCGACGAGGCGACGCGCTGCAGCCGCAGGTCGATGTCCATCCGGTCCAGCAGGGGCCCCGACAGCCGGGACAGGTAGCGCCGGATCACGCTGGGCGCGCAGGTGCACGCGCCTCCCCGCACGCCGTACTCGCCGCACGGGCAGGGGTTGGTCGCCAGCACGAGCTGGAACCGCGCGGGGAACTCCGCCCGGAATCCGGCGCGGTGGATCTCGATCCGGCCCTGCTCGAGCGGCTGCCGCAGCGCGTCGAGCACCCCGCCGGGTGCCTCCGCCGCCTCGTCGACGAACAGGACGCCGCGGCTCGCGCGCGCGATCGCCCCAGGTCGCGCCGTGCGCGAGCCGCCGCCGATCAGCGCGGCGATCGACGCGGAGTGGTGCGGCGCCTCGAAAGGCGGCGTGCGGTCCAGCTTCGAGACGGGCTCTCCGGCCAGCGACCGGAGCGAGGCGACCTCGAGCGCGGCGTCGTCGTCGAGCGGCGGCAGGATGCCCGGCAGGCGCCGCGCGAGCATGGTCTTCCCCGCTCCGGGAGGCCCCGACATGAGCAGGTGATGCCCGCCCGCCGCGGCCACGATCAGCGCCTCGACCGCGGCGGGCTGCCCCACGATCTCCGCCAGGTCCAGGCGCTCGGTGGCGCGCGGGCGCCGCGCCTCCCCCGGCACGGGCTCGACGTCGGGCACCTCGACGTCGGCGCCGTGCCAGCGCGCCACCTGCGCCAGGCTGACGGCCCCCAGCACCTCGACGCCGGGCACGAGCTCGGCCTCGGCGAGGTTGGCGTGCGGGACGACGAACCGGTCGAAGCCCCGCCGCGCGGCCGCGTGCACGGCCGGCAGCACGCCGGGGACCGGCCGCAGCCGCCCGTCCAGGCCGAGCTCGCCGATGTGCACCGTGCGCGCCAGGGACTCGGGCGGCATGAGACCGTCCGTCGCGAGCGCCGCGACTGCGATCGCGACGTCGAAGCCCGTTCCCTGCTTCGGCAGCCCGGCCGGCGAGAGGTTCACCGTGAGGCGCCGGTCGGGAAGCCGCATGTCGCTGTTCTCGCACGCGTTCGTGACGCGCCGGACGGCCTCGCCGAGCGCCTTGTCCGCCAGCCCGATGAGCTTGAACTCGGGCGTCTGCGCCGTGAGGTCGGCCTCGACCTCGACGAGCTCGCCGCGCAGACCCGTCAGGGCAACGGCCCACGTGCGCGCGACCCTCACCGCAGCCCCTCGAGGTGCTCGAGCGTCGCCGTGCGCGGGTCGCGTCCGATGATCGCGATGCCGTCCACCCGGATCCGGCGGCGGCGCGCGTGGCCGGGATGGGAGGCGGCCCACGCCAGCGCGAGCCGCCAGAGCCGGCCGAGCTTGCGATCGTCGATCGCCGCGAACGGATGCCCGTACGCGATCCCGCTGCGCGTCTTCACCTCGACCACCGCCAGGCGCCCAGGCCGGGCCGCGACGATGTCGATCTCGCCCGCGGGACAGCGCCAGTTGCGGTCGAGGATCTCGTACCCGCGCTCCGTCAGATACGCGGCGGCGCGGTCCTCCCCCGCCCGGCCCAGCTCGTCCTTGCGTGCCATGCCCCGAGCGTGCCGGGGATTGCGGCGGCGCGAGCGGCCGGCGGCCGCTCAGGCGGAGATCCGGCCGTGGACGCGGCCTGTGGACGAGGGCCGGCTACTTGCCGTCGAGCGAGAGCTCCTCGGGCAGCTGGAAGTCGCGCCGCGAGAGCTCCTCGATGTTGACGTCCTTGAACGTCAGGACGCGCACCGACTTCACGAAGCGGTCGGCGCGGTAGATGTCCCACACCCAGACGTCGGTCATCGTCAGCTCGAAGTAGAAGTCGTGCTCGGTGTCGTGACGCACGACGCTGACGTCGTTGGCGAGGTAGAAGCGCCGTTCCGTCTCGATCACGTACTGGAACTGCGAGACGACGTCGCGGTACTCGCGGTAGAGCGCCAGCTCGAGTTCGCGGTCGTAGTCGTCGAAGACCTCGTCATCCATGGTGACTCCATCCTATGGCCGCGCGGGAGCGCGCCGGACCGGCCCGGAGCGCACGCCGCCGAGGCGGGGCCGGGCCCGGTCAGAACAGCGTCGGGGCGTCCGCGATCGCCCACGAGCGCCGGTGGTGCGCGCTCAGGCCGAGCTCGCGGATCGCGGCGCGGTGCGTGGGGCTGGCGTAGCCCTTGTTGCTGCACCAGTCGTAGTGCGGGTGCTCGTCGTGCAGGGCCACCATCCGCGCGTCCCTGGCGACCTTCGCGATGACCGACGCGGCCGAGGCCGACGCGCAGTCGCGGTCGGCCTTGATGACGGGCCGCACCGTGAGCCCGGCCCCGCCGGCCGGGCGCGAGACGGGGGTGATGTAGTCGTGGTTGCCGTCCAGCAGCACGATGCCGGTCGCCGGGGCGAAGCCCAGCGCCTCGAGCGCCGCCAGCGCCCGCACGGCCGCGAGCCCGAGAGCGCGGATGATGCCGACCTCGTCGATCTCCTCGGCCTCGGCCCACCCGACGGCGCTGGCGCGCACCCATCCGGCGGCGCGCTCGGCCACGGCGGCCCGCTTCGGCTCGGGCACGAGCTTGGAGTCCCGCAGCCCCTCGGGCACGCGACGCCGCGCCGACGCGGCGTCGATCACCGAGGCGCCCACCGCGACCGGCCCCGCCAGCGCGCCGCGCCCCACCTCGTCGCACGCGAAGACCAGCGGCGTCTCGCGCAGCAGGCGCCGCTCCAGCGACAGGGTGGGCACGGCGACGGCCATCAGCGCGACGCCTCCTCGATCGCGTCGGCGGCCCCTGGCACGCCGGCGAACACCTCGTGGTGTCCGTCGATGGGGCCGAACCGCTCGAGCGGCCAGGTCCGCAGGAACACCCGGCCCACCACGTTGTCGAGCGGCACGAATCCCTCGCCGGGCTGGTCCGTGTTGTAGCGCGAGTCCTTCGACCGGTCGCGGTTGTCGCCCAGCACCCACAGCGATCCGTCGGGCACCGTCACGTCGAACTCGACCTCGGACGCCTCGGTGTCGCCGGCGGGCAGCTTGATGTAGCCCATCTCGTCGATCGGCACGTCGTTGACCGTGATCTGGCCGAACGCGTTGCAGCAGACGACGTGGTCTCCGGGGAGACCGATGATCCGCTTGACCAGGTGGTCGTCGGAGTCGGAGGCGGACAGGCCCACGAGACTGAGCAGCCAGTCCACGCCCGTCTCGAACGGCGACCGCGGCGGCTCGGGCGTCGGGTCGAGCCAGCCGCCCGGGTCGGCGAACACGACGACGTCGCCCCGGTCGTATCCGGACCAGTCGGGCGTCAGCTCGTCGACCAGGATCCGGTCGTCGATGACGAGCGTGTCCTCCATCGACGCCGACGGGATGAAGAACGAGCGCACCACGAAGGTCTTCACGAGGAACGACACGACCACCGCGATCAGGACGATCACGAGCACGTCGCGCAGGAAGGCGAGCCAGCCGCGGCCCCGCCGCGGGGCGTGCGCCGCGGCCTCCCGCGCGTCGCGACGGTGCAGGGGCGCTGCGGAGGCGGGGGGCTCGCTGCTCATGGGTTCCTTCGACTGCCGCGCCCGGTCCGGAGCGCTCCTTCCAGGTTCGCACATCCGGACCCGTGCGACCGTCGGCCCGCCGACGATCCGCGCACGTCGCGCGCATCGCGTCGCCGCCGCCCATGCCCGGATGCACGGAACCCCGCGACCGATCGGTCGCGGGGTTCCATGGGAGTGGGACGCGGGCTCAGCCGTTGTCGCGCTTCTCCTTGATCTTCGCCTTCTTGCCGCGCAGGTTGCGCAGGTAGTACAGCTTGGCGCGGCGCACGTCACCGCGGGTCACGACCTCGATGTGGTCGATGACCGGCGAGTGCACCGGGAAGGTGCGCTCCACGCCGACCTGGAAGCTGATCTTGCGGACCGTGAAGGTCTCGCGGACGCCGTCGCCCTGGCGGCCGATCACGACACCCTGGAAGACCTGGATGCGCGAGCGCGAGCCCTCGACGATGTTGACGTGGACCTTGACGGTGTCGCCGGGGCCGAACTCGGGGATGTCGGTGCGCAGCGAGGCGGCGTCGACGGTGTCGAGGATGTGCATATCGGATCACTTCCTGCGGCCGCCACAGGTCGGCCGCGTCTGAGATGGTGGTTGTCTGCGTGTGCTGTGAGGTCGGACGACCCTCGGCTCCCCTGAGGCAGAGCGGCGAAGCGGGCACAGCGACAGCTGCACCGGCCACGGCACAAACAGCGATCTTATCAGAACCGATCGCACGCCGCGGGCCGGGCCCGGGCGCGTCAGCGCTCGTCGATGACGATGACGTTCGACGTGGAGGGGGTGCGGAGCAGCCGCGACGGCGACGCCTCGCGCCACAGCTGCCAGAGCTGCAGCCACAGGAGGCCGACGGCGGCGAGGATCGCGAGCGCCAGCGTGAGGCCGAACCAGGCCTCCACGAACAGACCGACCGCGATCGTCAGGGCGTGCCAGACCCCGAAGCCCGCCACGTCGAGCCACGACACGGCACCCGTCCGCCGCACGGACGGGCGGGCGCGGTTCAGCAGGGTCAGCACGACCTGGCCGATCAGGACCGACGGCACGGCGATGAAGAGCACCCACAGGAAGGCCCATCCGTTCGCCCCCGACACGCCCCAGCCGATCAGCAGCCAGACGGGCAGCACGACGGCCGCGGGCCACAGCCAGCGGGAGAGCAGACGACGGAGGGCCATGTCCCCGATGCTAGGCGCGCTCCCCCGCCGACGGGCGGGTCGGATCCCGATCCATGAGGAAGACACAGGATGCCACCGGCCGTCCAGACGGGATCAGGGAGAATGGACGCGAGCGAGAGGACTCTGATGATCGAACTGCGCACCCCGGCCGAGATCGAGCAGATGCGGCCCGCGGGCCGGTTCGTCGCGGAGGTGCTCGCGACCCTGCGCGAGGAGACCAAGGTCGGCACCAACCTGCTCGCGCTCGACCGGCGCGCGCACGACATGATCCGCAGGGCCGGCGCGGAGTCCTGCTACATCGACTACCACCCCTCGTTCGGCGCCAGCCCGTTCGGCAAGGTGATCTGCACGTCGATCAACGACGCCGTGCTCCACGGCCTCCCCTTCGACTACGCGCTGCGCGACGGCGACCTCGTCACGCTCGACTTCGCGGCGTCCGTCGACGGATGGGTCGCCGACTCGGCCGTGTCGTTCGTGGTCGGCACCCCGCGCGACGAGGACCTCGCGCTGATCGACACGACCGAGCGCGCGCTGGACGCCGCGATCGCGGCGGCCACGGTCGGCAACCGGATCGGCGACATCTCGGCCGCGATCGCCGCCGTCGCCCGCGGCGAGGGCCTGAGCATCAACACGGACTTCGGCGGACACGGCGTCGGCCGCATCATGCACGGCGACCCGCACGTCCCCAACGACGGCCGCCCGGGCCGGGGCTTTCCGCTCAAGCCGGGCCTCGTGATCGCGATCGAGCCGTGGTTCCTGCAGACCACCGACGAGCTCATCACCGACCCGGACGGCTGGACGCTGCGCAGCGCGGACGGCTCGCGCGGCGCGCACTCGGAGCACACCATCGCGATCACCGAGGACGGCCCGATCGTCCTCACCGACCGCACCGGCCTCTGAACCGCGGCCCCGCCGAGACCGCAACGCCGCCCCGAGACCGCAGCGGACCACCGCGGTCTCGGGCCGGGGATGCGGTCTCGGGCCGGGGATGCGGTCTCGTGCCGGGGATGACGTCTCGCGCCGCGCGGAACTCACACGCGGCGCCGCCCCGACGTGAGGGAATCGTTCGCTCGGGGTAATCGAACGCCGCGCCGCGGCGAAACACGCCGTTCCTACCGTGGGAATCCACACCGTCCCCCACCGGCAGGAGCGAGATGACCGCCTCGACCGAAACACCCCGTCGCATCGTCGTCGTCGGCGCCGGCATGGTGGCGCACCGCTTCGTCGAGAGCCTGCTGAGCCGCGCTGACGCCGACGTGCGCGTCACGCTGATCGGCGACGAGGGCCGCCATCCGTACGACCGCGTCGGCCTCACCGGCTTCTTCTCGGGCGCGGGCGCCGACGACCTCACGCTCGACCGCGGCGTGCTCGACGACGAGCGCCTCTCGTTCACTCCCGGCGACCCCGTCATCCGGATCGACCGCGCCGCGCGCACCGTCACGACCCGCTCCCGCGCCGAGATCGCCTACGACCGCCTCGTGCTCGCGACCGGCTCCTACGCGGCCCGTCCCGGAGCGGACGGCGCCGACCTGCCCGGCACGTTCGTGTACCGCACGCTCGACGACGTCGCGGGCATCCGCGCGTTCGTGGAGTCCCGCTCCGCCGAGCTCGGCCGGCCGCTCGCGGGCACCGTGATCGGCGGCGGCCTGCTGGGCCTGGAGGCCGCGGGCGCGCTGCAGGGCCTCGGCGTGGAGTGCACGGTCGTGCAGTCGTCGGACCGGCTCATGTCGGCGCAGCTGGACCTCGCGGGCGGCTCGACGCTGCGCCGCCTGATCGAGGCCAAGGGCATCGCGGTGCGCACCGAGAGCCGCACCACGCGCCTCGACCCGGATCGCTCGGGTCACGTCACGGGCCTCGAGTTCCGCGACGGCTCGTACGCCCGCACGGACGTCGTGATCTTCACGGTCGGCGTGCGCCCGCGCGACGAGCTGGGCCGCGAGGCAGGTCTTGAGATCGGCGCGCACGGCGGCGTCGTGATCGACGAGGGCTGCCTCACGAGCGACCCGGCCATCCTGGCGATCGGCGAGGTCGCGAGCTTCGAGGACCGCTGCGTGGGCCTGGTCGCGCCCGGCTACGCCATGGCCGAGGTCGCGGCCGACCGCCTGCTCGGCGGCGCCGCGGCGTTCCCCGGATACGACGACTCGACCAAGCTCAAGCTGTCGGGCGTCGACGTCGCAAGCTTCGGCGACGCGTTCGGCACCACGCCCGGCGCGCTGGACGTCGTCTACACCGACCCGGTCGCGGGCGTCTACAAGAAGCTCGTGCTCTCGGACGACGCCAAGACCCTGCTCGGCGGCATCCTGGTCGGCGACGCGTCGGCGTACGGCTCGCTGCGCCCGCTCGTGGGCAGCGCGCTCGGCGGGGACCCCGCCGCGTACCTGATGCCCGCCGACGGCGTCGAGGCCCCGACCGGGGACCTGCCGGACGAGGCGATCGTCTGCTCGTGCTCGAGCGTCACCGCGGGGCGGATCCGCGGCGCCGTGCACGAGGACGGCTGCATGGACGCCACCGCCGTCAAGACGTGCACCAAGGCCGGCGCCACCTGCGGATCCTGCTTCGTGGCGGTCAAGAAGATCGTCGGCAAGGAGCTGACCAAGCTCGGCCAGACCGTCAGCAACGCGATGTGCGAGCACTTCGACATGTCGCGCCGGCAGCTGTTCGACGCGATCCGCGTCTCGGAGCTCACGACGTTCAGCGCGATCATCGAGCGCTTCGGCCACGGCCGCGGCTGCGACATCTGCAAGCCGGCGATCGCGAGCATCCTGTCGGGCCTGGTGGGCGCGCACGTGCTCGAGGGCGAGAACGCGACGCTGCAGGACACCAACGACCACGTGATGGCCAACCTGCAGAAGGACGGCTCGTACTCGGTCGTGCCGCGCATGCCCGGCGGCGAGGTCACGCCCGAGGGCCTGATCGCGGTCGGCCAGATCGCGAAGGACTTCGGCCTCTACACGAAGATCACGGGCGGCCAGCGCGTCGACATGTTCGGCGCGCGCCTCGAGCAGCTACCGCTGATCTGGCAGCGCCTGGTGGACGCCGGCTTCGAGTCGGGCCACGCGTACGGCAAGTCGCTGCGCACCGTGAAGTCGTGCGTGGGCTCGACGTGGTGCCGCTACGGCGTGCTCGACTCGGTCGGCATGGCCGTCAAGCTCGAGCTGCGCTACCGCGGCCTGCGGGCCCCGCACAAGTTCAAGCTCGGCGTCTCGGGCTGCGCGCGCGAGTGCGCCGAGGCCCGCGGCAAGGACGTGGGCGTGATCGCCACCGAGCACGGCTGGAACATGTACGTCGGCGGTAACGGCGGCTTCACGCCCCGCCACGCGCAGCTGCTGGCCGAGGGCCTGGACGACGACGCGCTGATCACGGCGATCGACCGGTTCTTCATGTACTACATCCGCACGGCGGACCGCCTGCAGCGCACGGCCCCGTGGTTCGAGGAGCTCGAGGGCGGCATCGAGGAGCTGCGCCGCGTGATCTTCGATGACAGCCTGGGGATCTGCGCCGACCTGGACGCGCAGATGGCGCGCCACGTCGACAACTATGAGGACGAGTGGGCCGCGACGCTGCGCGACCCCGAGAAGCTCAAGCGCTTCGCGTCGTTCGTGAACGCGCCCGACACTCCGGATCCCTCGCTCGCGTACGTGCCCGAGCGCGGCCAGGTGCGCCCCGCCTCGCCCGAGGAGCGCGAGGCCGCCGAGCGCGGAGACGGCCCCGTCCTGATCGCCGGAACCACGCTGGAGGTGCGTCGATGACGCTGGTCGCCCGTCCCGAGACAGACCGCCCGGAGACCGCGGCGCCCGCCGCCGGCTCCGCATCCGGCTGGGTGCGCGTGTGCGCCCTGAGCGACCTCGAGGTCGAGCGCGGCCGCGCGGCCCTGCTGGGCGGCGCGACGCAGGTCGCGCTGTTCCTGCTGACCGACGGCACGGTCCGCGCGGTCTCCAACTACGACCCGTACGGCGGCGCGAACGTCCTCTCGCGCGGCATCGTCGGGACGAAATCCCTCGGAAACACGGCGACGCCGTCGGGAAACACGCCTCCGGGATACTCGGACGACGACGGGGCGCGCGAGGACGTGCCCACCATCGCCTCGCCCCTCCATAAGCAGGCGTGGGACCTCCGCACCGGGATGGTCGTGGAGACCCAGGGCAAGGATGCGCGCGACATCCCCGTCTTCCCCGTCGCGGTCTCGGACGGGGACGTATACATCAAGTGGGACGGAGCGCGATCGTGACGACCATGCTCGGGCTGTCGCTCGCCGGACGCGACGTGCTGTTCGTCGGAGGCGGCTCGGTCGCCGCCCGCCGTCTCCCCCGCCTGCTCGATGAGGGCGCGGTCGTCCGCGTCGTCGCCCCCGAGCTGTCGGACGCGACGCGAGAGCTCGTCGACCGGCACGGCATCGCCTGGGCACCGCGCCCCGTGCGCGAGGACGACGTCGACGGCGCGTGGCTCGTGCACACCGCGACCGGAAGCGCCCGCCTCGACGCCGACGTCGCGGCGTGGTGCGAGGCCCGCCGCACGTTCTGCGTGAACGCGTCGGACGGCGCACACGGATCCGCGCGGCTGACCGCCGAGACCCGCTCCGGAGACGTCGTGATCGGCGTCGCGTCGGATGCCGGCGTCGACCCGCGCCGGGCGGCACGGGTCCGCAACGCGATCGCGGCCCTCGCCGACCGCGGCGCCCTGCCGCTGCGCCGCGTGCGCGAGACGGCGCGCGGCCGCGTCGCCCTCGTCGGCGGCGGCCCGGGCCCCGTCGACCTCATGACCGTGCGCGCGCGGCGGCTGCTGGCGGAGGCGGACGTCGTGATCGCGGACCGCCTGGGTCCCGTCGACGTGCTGAGCGAGCTCGACCCCGAGGTCGAGGTCGTCGACGTCGGCAAGCGCCCCGGGCACCACCCCGTGCCGCAGGAGGCGATCAACGCACTGATCGTGGAGCACGCGCGCGCCGGACGCCGTGTCGTGCGACTCAAGGGCGGCGACCCGTTCGTGTTCGGACGCGGCGGCGAGGAGGTCACCGCGTGCCTCGAGGCCGGCGTGCCGGTCGAGGTCGTCCCCGCGCCCACGTCGGCCGTGTCGGTCCCCCAGGCCGCCGGCATCCCCGTGACGCACCGCGGCGTCTCGGGCGCCATGCACGTCGTCAACGGCCAGGCGCCGCTGACCGCATCCACGCTCGCGGCGCTCGCGGACGACGCCGTCACGACCGTGGTGCTCATGGGCGTCGCGGCACTCGAGCGCATCGTCGCGGGCGCGATGGAGGCCGGAGCGCCCGACACCCGGCCGGTGGCGATCGTCGAGAGCGGGCACACGCCGCAGCAGCGCACGACCCGAACGACGCTGGCCCGGGCGGTGGCCGACGCCCGCGCGGCGGGCGTGCGCAATCCCGCGGTGATCGTGATCGGCGAGGTCGCGCGCCTCGACCTCCTGCTGCCGGCACCGGCCGCGGCGATCGCGGGCGACGCGGCCTGACCCGACCCGGTCCGCACCCGACGGGCCGTCGCGTCACATCCGCGAAATCTCCACCCCCGACACTGAGGACGTGAACCACGTGCCGGACACCGCACCCGAACCCTCCCCCGCGGCCCGCCTGCTCTCGAACGCGCTCACCGGCTGCGCGATCCTCATCGCGGTCGACCGCCGCTCGAGCGAGCTCACGGCGGCCCTCGAGCGCCACGGCGCGACCGTGCAGCAGGCGCCCGCGCTCACGATCGAGTCGCACATCGACGACGCCACCCTGATCTCCCGCACGCGCGAGCTGATCGCCGACCCGCCGGACGTCGTGGTCGCGACCACCGGCGTCGGCTTCCGGGGCTGGATCGAGGCGGCCGAGGAGGCCGGACTGGCCGACGAGCTGCTCGCGGCCTTCCGCGGCGCGCAGCTGGTCGCCCGCGGCCCCAAGGCGCGCGGCGCGATCCAGCAGGCCGGGCTCACGGCCGACTGGGTCGCCGAGTCCGAGACCGCCGCCGAGCTCGGCGAATACCTCGTGGCCGAGGGCGTGTCGGGCAAGCGCATCGCCGTGCAGCATCACGGCTCCGGGGCCGACGGGCTCGACGAGCTGTTCGCATCCCACGGGGCGCAGGTCGTGAGCCTCACGGTGTACCGCTGGGGACCGCCGCCGGACCCGGCGCTCGTGCGCCGCAGCGTGCTCGCCACCGCACGCGGAGAGCTGGACGCGGTGCTGTTCACCTCGGCGCCGGGAGCGGCCGAGTGGCTGAAGGAGGCCGAGCGCGCCGGAGCGCTGGAGGACATCCGGATGCTCGCCGCGGAGCGGCAGCTCCTCATGACCGCGGTGGGGCCGATCACGGCGGAGCCGCTCGTGGCGGCCGGCATCGAGACCCTGATCGCGGAGCGCGGAAGGCTGGGCTCCCTCGTGCGGGCGGTCGTCACGTACTTCGGCGGCGGGCATGCCCCGTCCCACCTGACGCCGGCCGGGCGGCTCGAGCTGCGCAGCGCCGGCGCCGTGCTCGACGGGCGGTTCGTCCCGCTCTCCCCCACCAGCCGCGACGTCCTCGCCGCGCTGTTCCGCGCCGGAGGCGGCGTCGTGTCGCGCACCGACCTGCAGCGTGCGCTGCCCCGCTCGGGCGACAGCGCGCACGCGGTCGAGATGGCGGTCGCGCGCCTGCGAGAGGCCCTGGACGCTCCCGACGTGGTCAAGACGGTGGTCAAGCGCGGCTACCGTCTCAATGTGGAGGATCCCGAATGACCACGGCGCCCACGCTCATCGCCTGCTCGCACGGCACCCGCTTCGCCGAGGGCCGCGACGCCGTCCACGCGCTCATCGACCAGGTGCGGGAGCTCCTGCCCGGGGTGTCCGTCGCCGAGGCGTTCGTGGATGTGCAGGACCCATCGATCGACGACGTGGTCGCCGCGACGGACGGCCCGGCGGTGATCGTGCCGCTGCTGCTGTCGGCCGGCTTCCACACGGGCGTCGACATCGCGCGGGCGGCCGCGACGCGCGCCGACGTGACGGCGACCGCTCCTCTGGGCCCCCATCCGCTCCTGGCCGAGGTGCTGTCCGAGCGGCTCGCGGAGTCGGGGCTCGCGGACGGCGACCACGTCGTGCTCGCCGCCGCCGGTTCGTCGCGCCCCGAGGCCGCGACGGACGTCGAGGCGATGCGCGAGCTGCTCGCCGCGCTGCTCCACCGGCCCGTGACGGTCGGCTACGCGGCCGGCGCCGATCCGCGGATCCCGGCGGCGGTCGACGCCGCCCGGGCGGCCGGCGCGCCGCGCGTGGTCGCCGCCAGCTACGTGCTCGCGCCGGGCTACTTCGCCAACCTCGTGGCCGACGCGGGCGCCGACGTCGTCACCGCTCCGCTCGCCCCCGACCTCCGCGTCGCCCAGGTGATCGCCGAGCGCTACCGCGAGGGCGCCTCCGCACTGGCCTGATCCGCACTGGCCTGATCCGCGCCGGGCCGATCCGCGCTGGCCCGATCCGTCAGCCGCCGATCGCGTTCATGCCCCGCGCGGGCTGGAGGAACGACGGATCGTCGATCGCGTGGCCCGGGAGCTTGCGCAGGATGCACCCGCGCAGCATGGCGTCCAGGTCGCGGTCCAGATCGTCGGAATCGCCGCGCAGGATGGGCAGCAGGTCGAACTCGGTGGTCGAGAACAGGCAGTTGCGCAGCTGGCCGTCCGCGGTGAGCCGGAGGCGGTCGCACGCGCCGCAGAACGGCGCCGTGACCGACGCGATCACGCCGACGCGCGCAGGGCCGCCGTCGAGCAGCCACGTCTCGGCGGGCGCTCCGCCGCGCCCCGGCACGGGCGTCAGCTCCCACCGGGCGGACAGCGCGGCGAGGATCTCCTCGCGCGTCACCATCCGCTCGCGCGACCAGGTGTGGCCGGCGTCGAGCGGCATCTGCTCGATGAAGCGCAGCTGCGCGCCGTGCCCGACCGCGAACTCCACCAGGTCGACCAGCTCGTCGTCGTTCACGTCGCGCATCGCGACCGCGTTGAGCTTGAGCGGGCGCAGCCCGGATTCCGCGGCGGCGGCGATGCCGTCCAGCACGTCGTCCAGGCGGTCACGGCGCGTGAGGTCGCGGAAGCGGTCGCGACGCAGCGTGTCGATCGAGATGTTCAGGCGCGACAGCCCGGCGTCGATCAGCCCCGGGAGGGACTCACGCAGCCGGATGCCGTTGGTCGTCATCGCGATCTGCACGGGGCCGTCGGGCCCCTCGATCCGCGCGAGCCGGCGCACGACCTCGACGATGTCCGTGCGCAGCAGCGGCTCGCCGCCCGTGAGGCGGAACGTCGTGATCCCCGCCGCGGCCGCGATGCGCGCGACGCGCTCGATCTCGTCCAGGGTCAGGATGCTCGTCTTCGCGAGCCACTCGTTGCCCTGCTCCGGCATGCAGTACGTGCAGCGCAGCGAGCACCGGTCCGTGAGCGAGATCCGCAGGTCGCGGTGCACGCGCCCGAAGGTGTCGACGAGAGGGCCGGACGCGGCGAGGTCGCCGACGGGCTCCGCCCGGCGGCCGATCGCGACCGGCACCGCGGTCATGACCCTCGCCTCATCCATCCAGCCTACGGTCCGTCGGCGCACGTGGCGGCACCCGCGACATGTCCTCCCGGGCGGCGGGGGCGCGCGCCGCCGCCGCCCGCACATGCCGTGAGTCGTCAGCCCGCGGGCAGCAGGCGGACGTCCTCGGGCTCGAGCGCG
>Ga0208492_1000495_pt1 | contig 32881 bp, 32 predicted proteins | sample Subbioar_CSW14AB_FD_184820 | JGI IMG/M metagenome (GOLD analysis project Ga0208492, IMG submission 184820) | Serpentinite rock and fluid subsurface biosphere microbial communities from McLaughlin Reserve, California, USA - CR12Mar_CSW14AB (SPAdes) | ecosystem: Environmental > Terrestrial > Deep... | reverse complement strand
CCCCCGGGCGAACCGCTCGAACGACGCCGCAGACCACGTCAGCTCCCGAGATTCAATTGCGAACCCGACTTCACCGGCTTTCGTTGAAGCCATTCGTTCTTTTACGTCAGCGCGAAGCGTTGCATTTTCAATCTCGATTGCGAAGTTGACAGCGTTTATGCTTCCTATGCTCGCCAAGGACCCATCCTAATGCTCGCCATGTTGCGCGTGATCCACGCCGGGCACGCTCTCGATCTTCGGCACCGTCGGCTGCGCCAGCGGACTCGTTCCGGTCGTTGGGTAGGGATTCCGACGCGGCGGGTTGCGGAAATCCGGATCGTCGCTGACCTTTCGCGCGAGCTGGCTCTTTGGATAGCGATACCAGCCCGGGTCGGTGTAGTTCCCCGCTTTCAAGTCATCGCGTACCTTCATCAGGGTGAACATGCCGCCCATCTCGATCGATCCGATAGGCCCAACGCCGGTCATCATCGGCAGCGTGTTGGCTGGACCTGGCAGACCTATCGCGACGTGCTCGCTGTGTTCCGCCATGCCGGACTTGCCCATCGCGGCATAGCCTGGCAGCAGCTTGCGGATCTCGGCTTCCACGCCGTTCTGATCCACGCCGATCGGATTCGGAATGGCGGGTCCCATCACTCCTATCGTGTGGTCCGACATGTGGCAGTGCAACGCCCAGTCGCCGGGTTCGGTCGCGACGAATTCGAGGTCGCGCGTCTGGCCCGCGCCGACGATCTCGGTCACTTCACAGTCGGCATACTGAACAATGGTTATTCGGCCCTCGCTCCATAGGTGGTCGGAGATTCATGCAGTACAATCTAATGGTGGCGTTGAATATCCTGCGCTCGCCAGATTCTGGCGTCACTTCAAATAATGTCTGCGAGGCAAAGGAAATGAGGTTAGGGCACAAGCTGTTTGTATCGGCGGTTGTGGCCTTGTCGTCGCTCGCACCTGTCGCTTGGGGTGTGGAGCGCGTGTATGCCGGCTCCCGTGATGCCCGGGACCTTCGACTGTGGCTAGCTGATCAACCTCGTGGCGCGGGTATCAGGGTGGGCGGCATTGTGTGGCAACCGACCGTGCCGGTGGGCTTGCGTTACGACGATAATATTTTTGCCCGTGATCTTCGCAAGGATGATGACGGCCTGTTCTCCGTGACGCCTTCCCTATTGGCTAAAACTCACTATGGTGAGCATGAATTGGCTATCTCGGCTTACTCGCGTTCTGACTTTGGTTTCGAGCACTCCCGTCAAGACAACACCGAGTATGGCGGAAGCGCAAGAGCCAAGATGCAGTTACTGAGCTGGCTCGACTTCGTCGCAAGCTACAGTTTCGACCATCTGGCTGAAGACTGGGATAGCCCTGATATTCCACTCGATGCGGCGGAGCAGCCGGAGGTCGAGCAAGTTGGATGCAACATCGGGCTGCAAGCTCATCTAGGGCGTTGGGCCACCGGCCTCAATTTTATGTGTACCGATGTTACTTACAACGACGTGGCGAGGCTGGGAGGGGGCGAAATTAACGAACGATTTCGGAACCGCGACATCGTCGACGTCTTCATCGATTTCAGCTATCAGCTAACCAATACCTTGCAGCCCTATATTCAGTTGGTGTGGAGTGATAACGGCTACGATGACTGGCCGATCGATCGCGATGGCGGGGGCAAGAGCGCCTTCCTCGGATTCCGTTTCCAGAGTGGAGAGGCGCTGGACGGGAACTTGTACGGAGGCTATGTCTTTCGCAACGGAGACGACGACGATTTCCGTTTGAAGGAAGCGGAGGGTGTCGGCTTTGGCGCGGAATTTAATTGGCGAGTCAACGAGCAACTCGGGCTGCATCTCGATGCGTTGCGCGAAATCGAGGAAGCGACCACAGACCTAGAATCGGGCCGGTTTACTACTACCGTTGCTTTGCACGCCGACCATAAAATGACCGGTAATCTGACATTGCAGGGGTATTTCGGCTACGAAGATGACGAATATGTCGGTACGCCTCGCGAGGAGAATCGCTACACCGCGGGTCTCGCTGTCCTGGGCACGTTTGGTCAGGGCCTGTACTCGCGTCTTGCGTACCGTTATGACACGCGGGATTCGAATTTCATCGGACGAAGTTATGATCGAAACCAGATACTGCTGACCGTTGGCTATAAGCGATAGTCACTAGGCGTTCCGCCCGGTGCGCCACACTTGATTTTCGCCGCTAGGAAGTGCGCCTTGGCCCGCAGTAAGGGACAGGATCAATGCGTCACGCGCGAGCACTATCAGTGAAGCTACTACCAATTCCTCTCAGTCGCGCGACACTAAACTGCCTTGTCCACCATCCTGTCCATGTCGAAGGCGGGGATCTTTATTCATGAAAGGTTTTATTGTCCACCTCATCGTCTCGGCGCTGTTGTTGTTGCTCGTCGCGTATTTCGTGCCAGAAATTCACCTTATCGACTTTGGTACGGCGCTGTTCGCCGCGCTGTTCCTTGGCATCGTTAACGGCATCGTCAAACCAATTATGGTGCTCCTCACACTGCCAATTACAATCGTCACACTTGGCCTCTTTCTGCTCGTAGTCAATGCGCTGATGTTTATGCTAGCGGCCGCCGTGGTGCCAGGCTTCGATGTCGTGGGGTTGTGGCCGGCAACAATGGGAGGCTTACTGTTGGGGGTATTCAACGTCATCGCTCGTCTGTTTATTGGTAATTAGTGTCCGTCCAGAAAGGGCACTTTTTACGCAATTTATCGGGGTGTTGTGCGCTCGGCAATCAACAATGAAGCGAGACAAGTCACTCTGAGGATGCAAATTGCGCCAATTGCTGTGCTGTAGAGCGCGGCGCGTGGGACGCGGGCACAACCGCCGGTTCGGCAGTCGTCGAAGGCTACATGCAGTCGACGACAGTGCCGCTATTCGAATCGATAGCGGGCCAGCAGACTCAGGTTGTAGGGAACCCACCGACGACCACACGTAGGCCTCGAAGTGTGGCAGTCCTTTCCAGATGCAACGTGCCAAACCATATGCGCGCTTCAGGCACGAGATCCCCGCCTCGGCGCCCGCGCGGAAGTTGCGCAGTCGACGATAGACCGAGGGACTCTTGACCATGTCGGCGATCGCCAGACCAGGCTTCTTGTGGAAGGCTACATCTTCGACGCCGGCGTCTTTGGCGTCCGTCAGATTGGCGGCCGTGGCATAGCCCCCATCGGCAGCAATCTGCCGAGGCATCACACCGTAGTGCGCTTGATGGCGTTCAAGCATCGGCATGAAGCGCTGACTATCGGCCGGATTGCCGGCTTCGACGACCGCATCGAGGATGAGTCCACTGCGTCCGGAGACCAAGTTGAGTTTGTGACCGTATTAACCTCACGCCGACCCTTGACGATGATGTCGGTATGCGGCTCGAACAAGCTCACTACCTTCTCATCAGCCCGCACTATCTCGCGGTTGAACACGCGCCGCTCAGTCTGCGAAATAATCTGCAAAATAAGCGTTTCGTAATGCTTGACCTAGACTGACCAGCCCAACATCTCAACGCTCCACAATAACTCAGCCGACAGGCGATCCTTGAGCTTGGTCAGCGAAGCCAAGGTCGCGCGCGTCACCGCAAGCAGGTCACGCTACAGCGGCGCTCGCTGGGTGGCTCCTCGCGTATACCACAACGCTTGCGCACTCTTCTTCGCGACGCGACTATGATTGACGAACGTCAGACGCGGGGCCCCGGGCAACTCTCGTGCCGCCTTGAGCAGGCGAACCATGACGCACACCTGTCCCGTAACAAGTGACTGTCACTCGGCGCATGAATGGGGCTGTCGGTGACCTTGCTGTCAATCCCTATGCGCTGCGCCGGCTCGATGCGCGCCGTCGCCGCCACCTTCATCAACGCGCGATTGATGAGTTCCCAGGTCGATGGTTGGATGGCAGCAACGACATGCTGGAGTGCCGACTTCTTCGGACACCAATGCATCGGCAAGCGCGCAAACGCCTGGAAGCTCGCCGAGTCCCGCAGATAGAACGCCAGCTCGTCATAGCTCAGTTGCCGATGTTGCTTGAGCACAGCGCAGCGCAACACCGACTCCGCCGACAGCCCGCGGCGCCCGGTCGGCTTCAAGCCCCGCTGGCACAGGTCGTTCATCACCGCCGTCAGCACGCTCCGATGGGCATCGAGCCACTCAGACATCGTCTGCAACTCGCGCCCCAGTTCATGATCGAAAAACACTTCGTATATAGTGACCTGGGCCGTGCGTTTCTGGCGCGTTCCCCCTCGTGCGGTGTTGCTGATCGACTGGAAAATCAGTGGTATGAAGCTCCATTAGATCGCGACCCGCCGGGGGTTTCGATCCCTCGCGACAAATATTTTCTTACCGATCAATACGCTGCCGTTTCTGGACGGACACTAATTAGCATGCAACTGGCCGGAGTAGCATAGCTGCGGCTGCCACCTCAACGCTAATTTGGGCCTGCGGCGCACGCTCGGGGAGTCCCCACCCCATACCGTGCATGGCGACGCACCGACGATGGCTGCGGCTGGAGTTATCGCGTCTCTTCTAGCAGATGATCGCCTAGCCGATGCGCGAGCGCGAGGATGGTCAAGGTAGGATTCGCCCAGCTTCCGGTCGTGAACACCGAACTGCCGGCAATGTAGAGATTGGCATAGCCATGCACGCGGCAGTTCCGATCCACTACGCCGTGTGCTGGGTCGGCGCTCATTCGCGTCGTGCCCATATGGTGATAACCGCCGATAGGATGATTGCCAACGGTAGCGTCTACCGGCCAGTCGGTGCCACCATCAGCAAGCCAGGCGGCCGGCTGCAGGCCACCAATGCCGAGCCATCTAAGCTCGCGCGCGAGACGCTCGACCATCACTGCAACAGTGTGCTTGTCGATCGCAGACAACCGCCAGTCGAGTGCGGCCCGCGGCATGCTGAGCGCGTCACGCGTCGCACCCAGCGTGACTCGGCTGGCAGGATTGGGGGCCTGCTCTGCCCGCACAAGCACGTTTACGCGTGTGAGGCCTCGCTCAAAACGATAGCGCTCGACCGGCTGGCGCACTGTGCGTTGAATCGTTTTCCGAAGATCGCGGTACAAGTGCCAGAGGCGACGCCGGGTGCGGGTAGGAGCAAGTTCGTGCTTAAGTTCGTTGTAGAGACGCTTGCGTAATGACAGACCCAGCGCGGCGTCACGCTGAAGCTTGAAAGTAAATGCGGAATTAAGGATACCTTCGCCACGTTGCAGGCTTTCGGCCGGCAGAAGAACCGGCGCCACCGGGATGCCGCTCAAAGCCGACCGACGCTGGAACGCAGCCCACAGTGCAAAACCGGTCCCGGCGTCGAGTACCGCCGCGCGGCCGTGTGGATGTTCCATAAAATAGCGCCCGACCTGATCCCAAGCATTGCCAATGCCGCCCTTCTCCACGTCGTTCGAAGCCAGCATCAGACGGGCATTCTCGATGCCTCCGGAGGCCAGCACATAGGTTCGGGCGGTAACGGTGGCCCGCACGCCGCTTAAGCTGGCGACGTCGAGACCGCATACCGTTGCAGCATTGTCCGCCGCCCTTATCCTTACCACGTTGGCATGCAACAGTATGCGCAACGCGGAATGCCCGACGATGTCGGAGCAGCGCGCAATTCCGAAGCGCTCTTTAACTTCGTCGAAGCGCCACAGACGCCTGATGAATGCAGACGTTACGAGGTTGAATTGCGAGTCCGTATCGTCTAGCCAGCCGCGCGCGGACCCCGCCTCTTGGCCGAGTTCCAGATCTGCGGCGGCCATCTGATAATAGGGCGCGAGCTCCTCAATGCAGAGCGGCCATCCACTCGCCGTCACCCAATCTCGACGTGCAAAATCAATTGCTTCGAAGCGGGCGCAACGTCCCCCCCAGATTGTGGTCGTGCCACCGAATATGCGTAACCGGGAATCGACCAGCGGGTAGTAGTCGGCGCCGAGGTTAGGCCCTGCGGCGAGCGCCTGGGTCGTGGTCTCGAAATCGAGGCCGCCGCTTTCGATTAGGCAGACTTCACGTTTAGCCGCTAGTAGGTGCCGCGCCAGCGTAATGCCGGCGGCACCGCTTCCGACGATTGCGATATCACAGGTGATGCGGGCCCCATCGGGATACTGCTGAAGGTCGTCAAACATAGTCAGTCAAAATTTGCGCGGGGCTGGGCGGTAAAGAAGCTATGTACTATACGACGCATCAATCCCGCTCCGCCAACTGGGAGAGCGAGGAGCCGCATGACTTCGGAACTCAGCGATCCGTCAACCGTGCCAGAGCGCGCACGTATTTCACGGGAGCTAGTCCGGCGCTTCATTGAGCTCCATCGCGCTAAGAGAATGAGGACCTGCTGGACGCGTGCATCAAAGGGTAGGCTCGAAAACGGCGGTGGGCATCCCTGGTGTTACGAAGGCAGACCGCGGTGCCGAGTTTGAAGACAAGCTGCGTCAGTTGATCGAGCTGACAAAGCGGATGGGGTATCGCTCTGGGCTAGAACGACGCGTACTGTTCCCCAGGGCGGCAGTGCTGGCGCGACCCGACCGCTCGGGATCAGCAAAGCAGATCCTTGGACGCAAAATTCACGAGAGCACTGGCACAGGCAACCTTAAAGCGGTTGAGCTGATCTTGACTCGGTGGATTGAGGAAGTCCGGATGGCGAGATGTCCGGCATCCGACTCCGCAGTGTTCGGCAAGGCAGCCATACGCTTCGTCGAAGAAGCCCGGAATAAGAGAAGCATCGCGGAGTAGGCGCGGCATCTTAAGTAGCTGGACCGGTTAATCTGGGCAAGCGCATCTCGGTTACCCTGGGGCGGTTCAGCGAGCCAAGTGTAGAAGCCTGCCCACCTCGGAATCGCGCATCGGCACGGTGGGCGTCTCTTACACAGGGATTCGTCTCCACTTGGTTGCGAGCTCGATTCCCACTTCTTTCGACGATGACCGGGCTACACGTGGGAGCACCCCTAGATCCAACATGGCGAGCGGTTTGCTCAGGTAATCGTCGCCACCAGCGCGCAGACCGCGCACACGTTCGTCAATGGCGGTCAGAGCGCTGATTACCAGCACGGGTGTAACGATGTGAAGTGCGCGCGTGTGACCGACGATGGTCAGGCCATCGAAGCCGCCGGGCAGCAGGTGGTCAAGGATCATCATGTCCCACACGCCACGCAAAGCCTGCTCAAGACCGTCGCGAGCGTCCTGCGAGTGCACAACCTCGTGTCCAGACTCTCGCAAACTATTGCAGATGTAGTACCCGGTCTGCGTGTCGTCTTCGATGACGCGGCATTTCATTAGGGACGAGCCTGCATTTGGGCGTAAGTTTTCAGCAAAGACGTCGATCAAGCAACTGCTGCGGGGTGCGCGCGGCCCATGAGCGAGAACACCGTCAACGCCGCCCTGCACCGCCTGTGCGTTGGCGCCGACACGAAATAAAGTAATTTTCAGGGACACGCTAACATTAGAGTGAGTCAGTCCGGCCAGCTACTGCCCGCGTCGTCCTTGATAATCGCGCCTTAAATTTGGGTTCACCACAGCGCCGGCATGCAGTCTCAATCTGAGGCCGGCGCCAACACCGGGCATTAAAAGGTGTCGTCGGCCGCCCAGTCGCCACGCCAGCGCGGATCGTAGGGCGTCCCCCGACGCAGGTAGCGGATGTCGGTCGACAAGCGCATTTCCGCACTTTGGCAATCAAGCGAGGCATGTACGATCAAGGGTGAATGGATGACCACATCGCCGGCAGCATAATCGGCAATCAACCAACGCCGCTTCGTATATTCGGATATCCAACCCAGGTGGTGACTCAGCGGCCGTCGGCGCGGTCATTAGGCGCCACATTACGAATGCGTTCGGAAATGTCGCTCTCTTGATGTGAACCATCCAAATAGACCAGGCCACCGGTCGCAACCGGGCAGTCGCCGAGCGGCACCCACAACGTGACCAGATCGCTAGCGGCCCCCTCCACATAAGTGCCGTCGATATGCGCGCGCGACGACGCCGGTCGGCCGGGGCACGAAATGGCGGATAGGTGTGCGCCGCAGACGCTCGACCGCGCCGGCCAGCACAGCCTCGGCCGCGCTACGCAGTTAGCGGGTGTTCGGCGAATTCGACGAATGCCGTTGGACGCACGAATTCGTAGGCAGGATGTCCACGCGTGCCATAAGGCGGCAAGCCCTGCGGCTCTTCGCCGGAAATGGCGGCGCGCCGCCAATCGCCATCCTTTACGAAACTGGACGGAAACTGCCGGAAATAGTTTTCGCGCACGGCCAGTACCTGTTTTCGGGGCAGGAGCCCACGCAGGAATACGTAGCCATGAATGTCTAGCAGAGCTCTGGCACTGCCGTCGTCTAAAGCGCTGACAGGCGAGGCTATAAGGGGGGCGATAAAAGCAGGTGAAAAGGCAAGCGGAAGTCCGTTCGAAACCAGATCGGCTGAGGTCATACGTGTGTAAAAGGTAGTGACGTGACGCGGAGAATGCACATATCGCGGGCGAAAACCCCTTCTGTCAAGGACTTCTGAGCGTCGGTGCGCCAGAATTCGAGCGCGCTGCTCACGAGCTTCGAGACAGTTCCGCCTAACCGACTACAGCAAGGGGACATGACCAGCATGAATTCGGCCAGACAATCGCCTAAATCAGAGTCGATGGAGTGCATCGAGACGGAGCGTGGTGAGCGATCAAGGACAATGCTCATGCGCTGGAGCACACCCCCCAGCTATCCGGCTTCCGGATGGTGTTGACTTTCAGCCGTCCATCCCATCTAAAATTCAAGCTGGGTATACTCGGCGCGCCTCATGACTATGGCGAGCAGCAGAATGTTGCCTGGATCGCTGCGCATGACGTATCGCGGTTTGCCCCCTGAAATCTGCCGACGGCCGGAGTCAATCGTGTCTGCCAGAAAGTTGCTGCTTGGACTGCTCTATTTATTGTTCGCATCGGCGGCACCGTGTCAGGACACCCTTAGCGTCTTAGGTGACCGGACCTGTGGCGCTTGGACCGAAAGCAGAAAGAATCCCGACTCTTCGGATTATCGAACTGCCGAATCGTGGTTGTTAGGATTTCTGAGCGGGCAGGCAGCGATGGGTTACATCCTCCCCAAAGAGACCCATGCTGAAGCCGTGACGCGCTGGATGGATGAATACTGTCAATCGCATCCATTGGAATCTATATCCACAGGTGGTCAAGATTTATTCTGGGAGCTTAGGGGTAAAAAAAATTGACTTCCAGGGTCCCTCGCATGACGCAGCCTCAGAAGTAATTTAGCTGAGGCGAAATTAACTTTTAGGCTCGTAGACTGGCACGCCTGGTGCAAGATATGCATTGTTGGCGAGTCGCACTTCCACGGCCGCCTCGTCATACAGGAAAGGAAGAAATGCAAAGCGACGACCAGTAACCATCGGGTCGACGCAGTGCAGTATCGAACACGAAAACACCACCGCGCATCCGACTGGCGGTTTATAGCGCTTCTGCGAGTATTCAGGGAAGTGCAATTCGCCACCGGTAAATTCATCGTTGAGATTGACGCTCACCGCGAAACGTCGGTGCGCCGTGCCTGCTGTAGTATTGTCTCGATGCGGTAGGAAATGAGCTTGTTGCGACGATTCATAACATGCCACCAGAAAGCGCTCCATGCGTGTCGCGGAGAACTGAAATGCTTTTTTTATTTCAGGAAATATCTTTCGCTCGAATCGATCCCAGAGTAATTGTCGGAGATGTTCGTTTTCAAGTACGCGGTCCATGCGTCGCTTATGCTCATAATCGATCGCCATCACGGTTTTACCGTCCTGCTGGCGCATGAATCCCGAATCCTCACCACCCTCACGCTCGTAGTATGCGATGAGCTCCGCGCATAATTCCGGTTCAAGTACGCGGGGGAGATAAAGCACGGGCGGCTGCAACTCAGTGCCAGTGAATCGATTTACAGCGGGCAGTCGCTCGAGTGCTTCACGCATTTCCTGCAGGTCACCGCCGTCCGCTTGGAACGGGATCACGGAAAGAATCCTCAACATCGGATCGATGATGAACCACAACAAGCGATGTTTGCGCGCCAGTTCGCCGGCGGTGTCCTCGACTGGCGAACTACCGTAGAGACGCGCTATCGCGCCGTCGAAATCCCAAAAGAAACGGATGCCGGGATAGGACGGTTTGAGCCTTGCGTGCAGCTCGTCGTTGGGATCGTTGCTGACACCGAAAAAAGAAAGGTTGGCATCGTCAAAGATAGCTCGCTCAGACAGTAGCAGCTCTAGCACCCGCGCAAATTCCGGCGCTGCGGCGGTGCCGAAAAAGGCCAGCACGATATAACGGCCACCGACCGTGTCAAAATGGTAGCGCTCACTACTGGTCGAGCGCTGCACAAAGCCTGGCGCCGGTTCACCCGGCATGAGTTTCCGATATTTTGCGATGGAGTTTGTCATCAGTCTGACCAATTCTGCAGAATGTCGGATGATGCGGCAAGCCTAGATGGGCAGACCCAGGGAATAACACCGCAGCGCTTGCGGAGCTTAAGCAATATTCCTCATTGCGGTTAGCTTTGGACCAGACTAGCAAGATAACTGAGCACTATGACGCCCCCTTTTTCGCTGGATGACGTTTCACGGGCGGCGAATCGTCTCGCGGGGCGCGTTCATCGCACACCCATGTTCACCAGTCACACGCTCAATCAACTGACCGGACATACCGTCTTTCTGAAATGCGAGAACCTGCAACGCGGCGGCTCATTCAAGATCCGTGGTGCGCTGAATAAGCTCATGGCTTTGACTCCCGACCAGCGCGCGCGGGGTGTAGTGGCCTTTTCGTCAGGGAACCATGCACAAGGTTTGGCGCTCGCGGCATCCATCATGCAGACGAGCGCGATGATATTAATGCCGACCGACGCGCCAGCACTCAAATTGGCGGCCGTCCGTGACTATGGCGCCGAAGTCGTCTTCTATGAAAGACGAACCGAAGATCGCGAGAGTCGCGCCAAGGAACTTCAGGCCGCGACCGGCCGAGTTCTGGTGCCACCTTATGACGACTACGACGTCATGGCGGGCCAGGGCACCGTCGCCATGGAAATGCTAGAGGACACTCTCCCATTGGACGCCCTGATCGCGCCCCTCGGCGGGGGTGGCTTGATGGCGGGCTGTGCAACGGCCGCGAAGGCTTTGCGTCCAGATATCTTGCTCTATGGTGTCGAGCCGGAACAGGGCAACGATACGTGGCTTTCGTTCCAACGTGGAGAGCGGGTCGGTATCGGTCCACCTGACACGATTGCCGATGGCGCGCGAGTGACAATCCCTGGCAATCTGACGTTCCCGATAATCAAGCAGCACCTCTCCGGGATACTCCTGGTTTCTGATCAGGAGATCGCCGATGCAATGCGTTGGCTGTTGCTGCGGCAGAAAATTGTTGTCGAGCCCACAGGGGCGCTCGCCCTGGCCGCGCTAATGTGCGGCAGAATACCGGTCTGGGAGGGCGCTCGGGTCGGCGTGGTCCTGTCCGGGGGCAACGTCGATCTTTGTGCAATTCAGGCCCTTTAGCCAGCAAGTCCCCCCACTGCGGATGAGTTGCTGCGCTCCCCCGAGCAAGACAAAAATCCCAATGATGGCTGCTTGTGTGGCCGTACTCTGGAAAGCTGAATATGGGTAATAGCACTTTTCTAATCGCCCTCGCCCTGTTTCTGGTGCTCCTGAATGGCTTCTTCGTCGCGGCCGAGTTCGGGCTAGTCAAGTTGCGCCAGACGCGCGTCAAAGCCATTGCCAAGACTTATGGGTGGCGCGGGCGCAACCTCGCTCGCGTGCATCGCAACTTGGATGCCTACCTGTCGGCTTGCCAGCTCGGCATCACCCTGGCGTCGCTGGGCCTGGGCTGGGTAGGCGAACCGGCCTTTGCCCATCTGCTGGAGCCATTGCTGACCGCGCTCGGCATCAAGAATGAAGAAACCGTAGGCACCATTGCCTTCGTCGTCGCATTTTTTGTGATCTCCTACCTGCATATCGTGGTGGGTGAACTTGCGCCCAAGTCGATGGCCATACGCCAGCCCGACCGGGTCAGCATCTGGACGGCGACGCCTTTGTACGGCTTCTATTGGCTCATGTATCCAATTATCGGGCTGTTGAACCATAGCTCGAACTGGATACTGCGGAGCTTGGGCCTGGACAGCGGTCACGGCCACGACAGCCATTACTCGGCAGAGGAGCTCAAGCTGATATTGCGTTCGTCGCGCGCCGATGACAAGTCGACCACCGATGAGTGGCGGGTGCTAGCTCAAGCGCTCGACTTCCGCGATCTCGAAGTCACGGATCTCATGCGGCCGTTCCAGGACGCAGCGACGCTGTCCAAGACCGATGACCTCGAAACCAGTCTCGCGCGCGTGGTGAATTACCGCTACACCCGTTATCCCTATCTCGATCAAGAAGGCCAGGTAATTGGCGTCATCCACCTCAAGGACGTTTTCATCGCGATGCGCAGCGGTGAGCCATTGACGAGCCTCGACAGTCTGGTCCGACCGGTACTGACGGTCTCGCCCAATCTATCGGCCACCGAGCTGTTTCGGCGCTTTCGCGAAGGCAGTCCCCACTTTGCCGTGATCGCCTACGACGGCCAGCCGCCGATCGGATTCATTACGCTCGATAATCTGCTGAGCGTCTTGGTCGGGGAGATCCGAGACGAGTTCCGCCGCACGCGCAATGAATGGACCAAACTCGACGATGGGTCTTTGATAGGCAAAGCCAGCCTACCTATCGTAACGGTGGAACGCGCACTCGGCATCGATATCGACGAAGAAGAGTTCGATTCCATCGGCGGATTGATTCTGCAGACCTTGGGAGATCTGCCGACCGAAGGTCAGCGTATTGAGTTCGAACGCTTCGATGTCGTGGTCCGCAAGATGAGTGGTCCGCGTATCATGCTGGTACACGTGTTTCCCAAGGCGGAAGAGGAGCCGGAAGACTGACAGATCGCGTGATTCTGGCGGTCACCAGGCACTAGATCGTCAAGCGGTGCCCGCATCGGACAGCCCGGCAGCGAACGCTTTCTCCACTGTTACTCAGTTCGTCGCTCGTGGTCAATTGTGCGTCTCATTCTGGCAATGTCGGCACCATGCGTAGAGGGCGTCATATATCACTAGGCCATGCCCCAACATTTCGTGATCGTCGGCAAAGCACTGGGACAGTCCTAGCGAAATGGCATAGAGCCCGCCGCCTCTGGCGCCAGGTCGAGCCGCGATGTGTCGGCACCCCGCACGATGACAGCGAGCTTGTGCAATGCCGGATCTTTTAACCCGTAGGTCCTGAGGAACACGTCGAAACTGCATAGTTCGCCGTCGTAGTGAGGGCGACGCCGGGAATATCGTAGGGCATCGCGTCGCTCTCCTGGGCAACGCGCAACGCTTCTTCCGTGGGAACGTAGAGAAATTCAGGCTTAGCGTCGATAAATCGGGCGATCAGCCAAGGACACGCGATACGGTCAATTTTCGGTCGCGATCTAGTCACCCACTTCATGCAAATTTCCTCGCCGAGTTGCTACCGCGCGCGCTCGTGAGACGGTGGCCCACCACGTCCCAGCGAATGTTCTGAAAGAAGGCGTCGATGTATTCGGCCGCCGCCGCCCCATAGTCCATATGATAGGCATGTTCATACATGTCCATCACGAGCAGTGGCATGGTGGCTGCCGGGCCGTGGGCATGATCGGCCAGCCAGTAGTTTTCAATCGCCTGCGTGTGCAGGTTATAGCCGAGCACGACCCAACCCGAGCCGCCGCCGAGACCGGCGCCGATTTTTCGGAATTCCGCTTCCCAGACATCAAAGCTACCAAAATTCGTCCCGAGTTCGCTGCGCAGAGTGGCATCCGCCTTGCCGTCGCCACCCAAATTACCGAAGTACAACTCATGGAAAACCACCGAGCCGGTTCGGATCAGGTGCTCGCGCTTGAGATCGTTATATGCCCAGGGCGCAGAATCTTTGTCCGACAGCGCCGTGGCCAACTGCTTGTTGACTGCGTTCAGTGTCTTCACGGCGCCGCCATAATTGTTTTCCCAATGCGAGCGCATCAGCTTTTCCGAAATGCCGTTCAACCTGGCTGGGTCAAAATCAAGTGCCTTGGGCTGTAAGCCCGTGGCGAATACAGGAGGAACGACAGGCATGGCGTCAGCCGCTGCAGCGACGCTATGCGTCACCGCCAGGCTAGCCGCGCCGACTGATACTGACTTGATGAAATCACGACGAGTGGCGTCAGACATGGTTGCGTTCCTTTAGGGTAGTAGGAGGGTTGGCACTGAAATGCTTAGGTAGGGAGATGGGCAATCGTGCTCGTTCATGGCTGCACGCCATGCGGAAAAATCAACAGACCAATGCCGGCCGCAGCAGCAACCACCACGGGCTCTGGAAGTTTCTTCCACTTCCACAGTAACGCCATCGTCAAAACGGCGAGCAGCATCGTGGGTAAATCCACGATAGACCGCCGGCCGAGGACAATGACCGCGCCAGTGATGGTGCCAATGGCGGCGGCGGTCGCGCCGTCAACAAAGGCGATAACGGCGGGTTTCTGGCCATATTTCTTGAAATAAGGCGCTGGGATAACGGTGAACAGATAGCAGGGTAGAAAAGTGCTGATAGAGGCGACCACCGCACCGGATAAACCCGCGATCAAATAGCCGATGAAGGCCGTGGTGATGACCACCGGGCCGGGAGTAATCATCGCCACGGCAACAGCATCGACAAATTGCTTTTCAGACAGCCAATGATGTTCGCTCACCACGCCGTCATACAGGAAGGGCACGATAGCCAGACCACTGCCGAATACGAAGGCGCCGGCTTTCGCGAAGAAGACACCGATTTGCGCGAGCACGGGCCAGTCTATGCCCACTGTCAGCAGGGCGGCCACTGCAATGGAATAGCTGGTCCCGCCACCCTTGAGCGCGCTGGGCGGCGCGCGCACCAGCCAAACCAGCAGCCCCGCGCCCAATACTATCCAAACCGTCTCCGACGCAGTGGCTGCCGTGACAGACGCGCTCACCAGATAGATGGGCCACAGCAGCTTGTCGCGACCGATGTTCCTGCTTGTCAATTTGTAGGCACTCATGGCGATGATGCCGATCACCGAGGCGCCGACGCCGTAAAACACCGCCTGCATCCAGCCAAGTCCGCCGAAGTGGGCATAGAGCCAGCCGAGCGCCAACACCATCACGAACGACGGCAATACGAAAGCGACGCCGACCAATGTCGCCCCACTATTTCGGTAGTGAACGTAGCCGAGATACATCGCCAGTTGGGCCGCCAGCGGGCCGGGCATGAGCTGCGCTAACGCCAGCCCTTCTTTGTAGTCGGCTTCGCTGATCCAGTGGCGTTGTTCCACCAAATCTCGATACATGTAGCCGACGAGCGCGACCGGGCCACCAAAGCCGACGGTGCCGAGCTTCAGCGCATAAAGCACCAATTGTCGAAGCGAATAAATAGGGAGCGGCGCCAGGCCTTTCGAAGAGGATGTTTCCAAGATCACGGTCCCTCGTCGGCATGATTGCCGATCAGAAGGGCAGAGCTTGGGTGCCGAGGCGCCTGAAGGGGAGACTGCCGGTTTCCCCATGCGGTGAGATTAAGCGTCGATAACGGCGAATTCAAGCCTTTGGGCACGGTTGCCCCACCTCGAATTTAGTGCCCGTGTCTATGGCGTCTTAAGCATTTGCCACTGCAGCCGCCAATTGACCGTGCATTGAATTGTCCGATAGCATCGCCCAATGCCCCGAACAACTATGATGCGCGTAGCCGCAGCCTTACTGGCTCTGCTCGTGCGGTCCTGGACTGGGGCGGCTTTCGGTGCAAGGATGGTGGCCGGTGCTGGCCATGCGCTTGAATGAGATGCCACTGTTCCCATCAGCGAGGGCGGTGTCGCGGATCACGACGACGCACGTCTTCAATGAATGCATCTGAAGGCCGAGAAGAATACCGCTCGATGTTACGGTCGAATTCAACTCATATTGGGCCTCCAAGGCTATGGCTGTGAGCGGCTTCCGATGACCGTCAACGCCCACCAATTCGGACCCGGATGCGGCATATACCGACTTCAGTCGAGAGAATTGCATCGGTTACACTGCTCAGAATGTTGAATCGTCTTCGCCAAACAGCCCCGATTGTCGCGATGTTGATCTGTGTAGCTCTGCTGGCTACATGGCTCACGGGCGCGCACGCGCATCGGCATGTCGGCGCACAGGAGCACGGACACACGCTGCACGCTTGGGCTGGGATGGACTCAGACCGTGAGCATGGTCGCGGTCACGAGCTACGTGTCGACCATGCCATCGCAGCGGATTTCCCCAGCAGCGAACACGATGATGGTGATCATTTGGCTCCCCATCCCTTGTCGCTGATCCACCAGGACGGGCACGAGAATATCGAGTTGCAGGCTCTGCAAGCACCCGCTGTCAAATCACTGTTGGATTTGCCCTTGCTGCTGTGCGTCGCTGTCTTGGTTCTGACGCGAACTCAAATCCCTGTTGTTGCCGTCCTCACTGATCCGCCAGATCCCAAACGCGCGGACTGGTTTCTACGCCCGCCATTGCGCGGGCCACCGTCGTTCTCCGTCGTTTGAGCTGACACGCCCGGCCATGCCGGGTCTCGCCTCCAAGCGCAATGCGCTGCCGGGGCCGTCTGACGGAGATGCATCATGTCGTTTTTTACCACGCGCAGGCTGGTTGCCTGTGCGTTTCTGCTGGCCCCGATCCTTGGCGGGGCAAGCGAAGCTCTCCCCGGCAACGGTGCGCCACTCACCCTGCAAGAAGCCGTCGGGCGGACGCTGCAATTCAGCCCCGATCTCGAAGTCTTCGGGTATGAGCTGACCGCACAGGACGGACGCACCCGCCAGGCGGGCGCAGCGCCCAACCCCGAACTCGTCATTGATGTTGAGGATGCCTTGGGCACCGGCTCCAGGAGTGGTGTGTCGGCGGTGCAGACCACCATCAGCCTGCGTCAGGTGCTGGAACGCGGTGCGCTCTTGCGGCGCGTCGCCGTCGCCAACGAGGGCCGCAATCTGCTGGATGCTGAACTGGCCGAGAAGCGCCTCGATGCCGCCAGCGAAGCCGCGCGCCGCTTCATCCAGGTGCTTTCCGATCAGGCCCGTTTGCAGGTCACTCACGAAGCAACCGTGCTGGCCGAAAAGACCGTAGAAGCCGCACGCATGCGTGTGCAAGCTGCCAAAGTGCCGGAGGCCGAGTTGGCCCGTGCAGAAGCCGCCCTCGCGCGCACCCGGCTGGAGCACGAGGATGTGGAGCACGAGCTGCTCACCAGCCGTCGCCAGCTCGCAGCCCTCTGGGGCGATACCGAAGCGGCGTTTGGCGACGCACAAGGGCAGCTCTCGCAACTGCCTGCGCTCGCGCCCTACGAGAGCCTGAGCGCCCGCATCAGCAGTAATCCCAGCCTGCTCAAGTTCAGCTCCGAGGCGCGCTTGCGCGAGGCGGAGGTCAAGCTGGCCGAGCAGCGCCGCAAACCTGCATGGACAGTCAGCGCGGGCCTGCGCCGCTTTGAGGCCGGGAACGACTTTGCCGCCGTGGTCGGCCTCTCCATCCCGCTGCCCTTCCGCGACCGCAACGAGGGCACCATCGCCACCTCACTAGCCCTGCTCGAACAGGTGGATGCCAGCCGCAGCGCTACCGAAGTGCGGGTGCTGGCCCAGCTGTTCGAGTTGTTTCAAGAGTTGCAGCACGCCCGCCACGCGGCAGACACGCTCGACACTGAAGTGTTGCCGCGTGTGCAGAGCGCGCTCAAGCAAACCGAATACGCCTATGAGCGCGGCCGCTACAGCTATCTCGAACTGGTCGCCGCCCAGCGCGAGCTGTTGGAAGTCAAACGCGCGCGCATCCAGGCCGCCGTCGATGCCTACGGCTACGCCACCGAAATTGATCGTCTGACCGGCGCAGTGCCCGGCACGACTCCCACCGAATGAGATCCGCCATGAACAAACTTCTTCCGGTGTGCCTGCTGTTATGCCTCGCCGCCTGTGGCCGCTCTGAGTCGCCTGCCGATGCCGCCCCCAAAGCCGCTGGCGGGCATGAAGCACCGGCTACCGAACCCGTCAAAGGCCCGCATCGTGGGCTGATGCTCACCGACGGGCCATTCGCCATCGAATTGGCGGTGTATGAAACCAATGTACCGCCCGAATACCGTGCGTGGCCGACGCTGGACGGCAAGCCGCTGCCGCTGGGCGACGTGACGTTGACGGTCGAGGTTACACGCCTCGGTAACAAGGCGAACACCTTCCAGTTCAAGCCGGAGGGCGACTTCCTGCGCGGCGATGGCGTGCTTATCGAGCCACATTCGTTCTCGCTGAAAGTCACGGCAATCCACGCCGGTAAGACCCACGCCTGGGCTTACGACAGCTTCGAGGGTCGCACCACCATCGCGGCAAAGGTGGCGGAAGAAGCGGGCATCAAGACCGAGCGGGCAGGCCCGGCAACGCTCACCGAAACGCTCACGCTCTACGGTCAAATGGCGGCCAATCCCGAACGCCAGCGGGAGGTGAGTGCGAGGTTTCCCGGCCTGATCCGCAGCGTCGGCAAAAAGCTCGGCGATGCGGTGCAGGCAGGTGAAACCCTCGCCACCATCGAAAGCAACGACAGCCTGCAAACTTATTCCTTGAAAGCCCCGCTCGCCGGTGTTGTGACGCAGCGCGACGCCAATCCGGGCGAGCAATCCGGGGGTCGTGTGCTGTTCACCATCACCGATACCAGTGCGGTGATTGCCGAGCTATCGGTGTTCCCCAAGGATCGCGCGCGGGTGCGGCCGGGTGCGGCGGTGACACTACGACTCGCCGATGGCGATGCGAGCGTCAGCGGCAAGGTCGCGCGCGTCGATGTCAAGGCATCCAGCAACCAAGCGGTGCAGGCGCGCGTCCTGATCGAGCAGCACGACGGCAGCTTTCTGTCCGGCAGCTTCGTCACTGGCGAGGTAGCCGTCGCAGTGCGTCAGGTGCCCCTGGCGGTGAAGACGGCGGGCCTGCAAGCCTTCCGCGATTTCACCGTGGTGTATGCGCAGGTGGGCGAGACCTACGAGGTGCGGATGCTCGAACTCGGCACCCCGCAGGGTGACATGGTGGAAGTATTGGGAGGCTTGGAACCGGGTACGCGCTATGTAACCGAGAACAGCTACGTCATCAAAGCCGACATCGAAAAATCCGGCGCGTCACACGACCACTAAGAGGACGCCGCCATGATCGAAAAACTATTGCAACTCGCCATTGCCCGCCGAGGGCTGGTGATAATCTTAGCCCTCGCACTGGCGGCCCTGGGTGCCCACAACTACACCCGCCTGCCAATTGATGCGGTGCCCGACATCACCAACGTGCAGGTGATCGTCAACGTGCCCGCACCCGGCTTCACGCCGCTGGAAGCCGAGCAGCGCGTGAGCTTTCCGATGGAAACCGCGATGTCGGGCCTGCCCAAACTGAGCTACACGCGTTCGCTGGCGCGCTATGGGCTGGCGCAGGTGACGGTGGTATTCGAGGACGGCACAGACATCTACTTCGCCCGCCAGCAAGTCGCGGAGCGTATGAATGCCGCACGCAGCCAGTTACCGGAAGGTCTTGAACCGACGATGGGGCCGATTGCCACGGGCCTCGGCGAAATTTTCATGTTCACCGTGGATGCCGAACCGGGCGCGAAGAACCAGGACGGCTCGGCGATGACGCCCACCGATCTGCGCTCGGTGCATGACTGGATCATTCGCCCGCAGTTACTGCGCGTGCCGGGGGTGGTGGAGGTCAACCCAATTGGCGGTTACAAGAAGGAGATCCTGGTCGCTCCAGACCCTGCAAAGCTGCTGGCCTACAGCTTGAGTCACGAAGATGTGCTGAACGCGCTGAAGGCCAACAACGGCAATCGCGGTGCTGGCTTCATCGAGCGCAACGGCGCGCAGTGGCTGATGCGCATTCCCGGCCAGGCCGAGGGCATGGATGACCTCGGCAACGTGGTGGTGAAGACGCAGGGCGGCGTGCCGCTGCGGGTGCGCGATGTCGCCACGGTGTCGCTAGGTCAGGAACTGCGTAGCGGTGCGGCCACGCAGAATGGTCGCGAGGTGGTGATGAGCACGGTCTTTATGCTCATAGGTGCCAACAGCCGCACCGTGGCGCAGGGCGTGGCTGACAAGCTCGAAGCGATCAAGGTTAGCCTGCCCGCAGGCGTGATCGTCACGGCCGCCTATAACCGCACCGTGCTGGTCAACAAGACGCTCGCCACAGTGCAGAAAAACCTGCTCGAAGGCGCGTTGCTGGTGGTCGTCGTGTTGTTCCTGCTGCTAGGCAATGCGCGCGCGGCTCTGCTGACGGCGGCGGTGATCCCGCTCGCCATGTTGATGACGGTCACCGGCATGGTCGCGAACCGGGTCAGTGCAAATCTCATGAGCCTGGGCGCGCTGGACTTCGGCCTGATCGTCGACGGCGCGGTCATCATCGTCGAGAACTGCCTGCGGCGGCTCTCGCACGAGGCGCGCGAACGCGGCTCGGTGATGCCGCTCAAGGAGCGTCTGCAACTGGTGTTCGAGGCGACCAGGGAAGTGATCCGCCCGGCGCTGTTTGGCGTCTTCATCATCACGGCGGTGTATCTGCCCATCTTCAGCCTCACTGGTGTGGAGGGGAAGATGTTCCACCCGATGGCCTTCACCGTGGTGCTGGCCCTGGTGAGCGCCATGCTGCTCTCGCTCACCTTCGTCCCTGCGGGCGTAGCGCTGCTGTTCCGCAAGCCGGTGGGGGAGAAAGAGAACCTGGTGATGCGCGGCGCGAGTCGTGTTTATCGCCCGGTGCTGGCGGCTGCGCTGCGTCTGCGGTGGGTATTGCTCACCGGGGCAGGTGTTCTTGTCGTGCTGTCAGGCTTTCTGGTGACGCGCATGGGCAGCGAGTTTCTACCCAACCTCGATGAGGGCGACATCGCCATGCACGCGCTGCGGATCCCTGGCACGTCGCTGGGGCAGGCCATCTCGCAGCAGAAACAGCTGGAGGAAGCCATCAAGCAGCTGCCGGAAGTGGAGCGTGTGTTCGCCAAGATAGGCACCGCCGAGGTGGCGACCGAGGCCGCACCGCCGAGTGTGGCCGACAATTTCATCATCCTGAAAGACCGCAAGGGATGGCCTGATCCCAGCAAGTCCAAGAATCAGGTGGTGGCCGATCTGGAAGCAGTGGTCACACCCATCCCCGGCAACCGATACGAGTTCTTGCAGCCGATCCAGATGCGTTTTAACGAGCTGATTGCGGGCGTGCGTGCAGAGCTGGCAGTGAAGGTGTTCGGCGATGACCACGACACGCTGGTGGCCCTCGGCGCACAGATCGGAAAGGTGCTGAACACCGTGCCGGGTGCTGCCGACGTAGCTGTCGAGCAGGCCACCGGCCTGCCGGTGTTCACCATCAAGCCGAAGCGCGAGACGCTCGCGCGGCTGGGCCTGAACGTCGCTGATGTGCAGGACTTGGTGGCGGCAGCACTCGGTGGTGAAGTGGCTGGCCAACTTTATGAAGGCGACCGCCGCAGCGAGATTATCGTACGTCTGCCAGAACGCCTGCGCAGCAAGCCGGAGGCGCTTTCAAGTCTGCCGGTGCCGCTGCCGGGAGGGGGCTATGTGCCGCTCGGCGAGGTGGTCGAAACCGAACTCGTCTCCGGCCTCAATCAAGTCAACCGTGAAAACGGCAAGCGCCGCGTGGTAGTGACCGCCAATGTGCGCGGCCGCGACCTCGGCAGCTTCGTCAAAGACGTGCAGACGGCGGTGGCGGAGCAAGTTGAACTGCCGTCCGGCTACTGGTTGGACTATGGCGGCACCTTCGAGCAGTTGCAGTCAGCGAGCAAACGCCTCGCTATCGTGGTACCGGTGACGCTGCTGCTGATCGTGGGCCTGCTCTACATGGCGCTCGGCTCCGCCCGCGATGTCGCCGTGATCTTCAGCGGCGTACCGCTGGCGCTCACTGGCGGCGTCCTGGCGCTGTGGCTGCGTGACATTCCGCTCTCGATTTCGGCGGGTGTCGGCTTTATCGCGCTATCCGGTATCGCGGTGCTCAATGGTCTGGTGATGGTCAGCTTCATCCACGATCTGCGCCAGTCCGGCATGGGTCTGGATGAAGCCATCATCGAAGGCGCGATGACGCGCCTGCGTCCGGTGCTGATGACGGCCCTGGTCGCGGGCCTCGGTTTCGTGCCGATGGCCTTCAACACCGGCATCGGCAGCGAGGTGCAAAGGCCGCTCGCCACGGTGGTGATCGGCGGCATCTTGTCTTCCACCTTGCTCACGCTGCTCGTGCTGCCGGGGCTGTATCGCCTGCTGGCACGCAAAACCATTTCTGTTGTGTCCCCCTGAGTCATCCATACCAAGGAGTTTTCCAATGAAACTGAAACTAATCGCCCCGCTGTTGCTCTCCCTGTTCGCTGGTTGTGCGTTCGCGCACAGCTATCACGACGACGAAGCCCCTCAGCCGCCGGTCGAGCAGGAATCGAAGACGGACGCCAAAGCCCAGGCACCGAAACCAAGGCACGCGCATGAGGCTGCCAAGACGCAAGACAACGCCGCAACTGAAACCCCTGCGACTCCGCCGGCCGCAGAGCTGAACAAAGCGCCATGAGCAAACCGCTGAACCAGCGCCGCGCCTGTAAGCGGCTGCTGCCGGCCCTGCTGGGCGTCGCCACGCTGCTGTGCAGCGGCATGGCTGCCGCCCATGGCGTGGCCGAGGGCGATGGTGTCTTCATCGAAACCGCACAGGGCGCACAGCTCTTGCCCTACCTGTATCTCGGTGCCAAGCACATGGTCACGGGCTATGACCACCTGCTGTTTCTGTTCGGGGTGATCTTCTTCCTGTATCGGCTCAAGGACGTCGGCCTCTACGTCACGCTGTTTGCGATCGGCCACAGCAGCACGCTGCTGTTCGGGGTGCTCAGCGGCACGCATGTGAACCCCTACCTGGTGGACGCAATCATCGGCCTGTCGGTGGTCTACAAGGCGCTCGACAATCTGGGGGCGTTCCAGCGTGTGCTGGATTTTCAGCCCAACACCAAGGCGGCGGTGCTGATCCTCGGCCTGTTCCACGGCTTTGGGCTGGCGACAAAGCTGCAAGACTTTTCACTGACCAAAGACGGGCTGGTGCCGAACATGCTGGCCTTCAATGTTGGTGTGGAGATCGGCCAGTTACTGGCACTCGCGGGCATCCTGATTGTGATGGGTTTCTGGCGGCGCAGTAGTGCTTTCAACCGCCAAGCCTTCGCGACCAACGCGATTCTGATGACCGCCGGCTTTGTGCTCATGGGCTATCAGCTCGCGGGCTATTTCCAATCTTGATGAGACTCGATATGACTGAAACCACCACCACGCTGCACGCCAGCACACCGCAATTGCTGAAGGCCACGGCACTGGCACTGGCGGCAGCAGGAGCCATCCTGCTGACCACCGTGCTGCCCGCCGAATACGGCATTGATCCGACGGGCATCGGCAAGGCGCTCGGCCTCACCGCGCTGCATGCCCCTGCTGGCGAAGCAAGTGCGGTCGCACCACCCGCGCCTGCCGCCAGCACCTTCGCCACTGATCCCACCGCAAGCGTCATCCAGCAGCCGACGCCCTACCAGAGCGGCGAAATGACACTGACCCTGCAAGCCAACGAGGGCGCTGAGATCAAGGCGCAGATGCGCGCCGGCGAAACCTTCGTTTTCAGCTGGGTCAGCGAGGGTGGCCCGGTGAATTTCGACATGCACGGCGAGAAGCCGAACGATGGCGACAAATTCACGAGCTATTGGAAAGACCGTGGAAAATCCGCAGGCCACGGCAGCTTCACCGCGCCATTCCAGGGATCGCAGGGCTGGTATTGGAAGAACAAGGGCAGCACACCTGTGACCATCACGGTGAAGATCAGCGGCTACTTCCAGAAGCTCTATCAGCCCGGCTGAAGTGGCGCGACCATGTTCTCCCTCCTGAAGAACCGCACTTATCGTCACCTGTTTCTTGCACAGGTGGTGGCGCTGGTGGGCACGGGACTCGCCACGGTCGCACTCGGACTTTTGGCCTACAATCTGGCAGGGAAAGACGCGGGTGCGGTGCTCGGAACGGCACTCGCCATCAAGATGGTGGCCTATGTGTTGGTGGCTCCGCTGGCCGGGGCCTACGCCAATCGTTTCCCGCGTCGAACGCTACTGGTGAGTCTCGACATCAGCCGTCTCGCAGTCGTGCTGGTGCTGCCCTGGGTGGATCAAATCTGGCAAATCTATGTGCTGATCTTCGTGCTGCAAAGTAGCTCGGCCGCGTTCACACCCACCTTTCAGGCGACCATCCCGGAAGTGCTGCCGGATGAGGAGGACTACACCCGGGCACTGTCACTTTCGCGCCTCGCCTATGACCTCGAAAACCTGCTGAGTCCGGCGCTGGCGGCGATGCTGTTGCTGGTCGTCAGCTATCACGGCCTGTTTCTGGGCACAGCCGTGGGCTTCATGGGATCGGCGCTGCTGGTGCTGTCGGTGGTATTGCCCTACGCACCTGCCACCGCGCCGCAACTGAACGTCGGTCGCAAGCTGACGCAAGGCCTGCGCATCTATCTCGCCACGCCCCGCCTGCGCGGCCTGCTGGCACTGACCCTGACAGCTGCTGCGGGTAGTGCGCTGGTGATCGTCAACACCGTGGTCATCGTCCGCGAGAGCCTGTCACAACCTGAAAGTGCCGTGGCCTTGGCGCTGGCCGCATTTGGCAGTGGTTCGATGGCGACCGCGCTGCTGTTGCCGCGTGTTCTCAAGCAATACAGTGATCGCGTGGTGATGTTCACCGCCGCCACGCTGCTCTGCGGCTTGTTGATCGCACTGGCCATCACCTGGCCGCTGCTGACGCCGACGCTGCAATGGCCGCTGCTATTGGCGGGCTGGTTGCTTCTGGGTGCCAGCTACGCGGCGGTCGTCACGCCCGGGGGCCTGTTGCTGAGGCGATCTTCGACGGAACGGGATCGGCCAGCCTTGTTCGCCGCGCAGTTTTCGCTGTCGCACGCCTGCTGGCTGATTGCCTATCCCGTTGTTGGCTGGCTGGGGGCGAAGGTGAGTATTTCGGCGGCGATCTGGGCGATGGCGGCATTAGCGGTGCTCGGCACGCTGCTCGCACGCGGCCTATGGCCTCGTGACGACGAGGAGGTGCTGTCGCATCAACACGATGACTTGCTCGCCGACCATCCGCATCTCTCCGAAAATACCGGCAGCCGAAGCCATGCTCATGCCTTTTTCATTGATGAGCAGCACGAACGCTGGCCCTCTCGCTAGCACCCTGGTGCATCACGATGTTGGAGCCAACATTTCGATCAAGCGGGACATCGATAGTCAGCCCATAACTTCGTCCAGATTAGCACTCGTTCTCGTTCAGTCTTCCGGCTCTTCCTCTGCCTTGGGAAATACTTGTACCAGCATAATCCATGGTCCGTTCGTTGTGCGGACCACGAAAGTGAAGCGTTCAAATTCGATGCGCTGGTCTTCCGCAGGCAAGTCTCCCAAGGTTTGTAGAATCCATCCACCAATGGAATCGACTTCGGCCTCGTCGATATCCACGCCGAGCGCAAGCTCTACTTTCACGATTGGCAAGTTGCCCTTGCCTATCATCGACCCATCGTCGAGTTTGGTCCATTCATTGCGTGTGCGGCGGAACTCGTCGCGGAGTTCGCCGACCAGCGCATTTACCGGGGTTGCGACACTAGGAGCCGATTTACTCGCTAAGTAACTGAGCGGCCTCGATCGATCGCGAAGCGGGGCAATTTATCTCCCCAGATGTGCCCCCGTAGTCGGCGCGCTGCCAGACCTACTCCGCATGACGCAAGTCGGTCACCGCCCTCCCCCGACAACTATCCCCGCACCCTGCATCTCCTTGACCAAGGCCTTCGCGAGGATCGCCATCTCTACTGACGAGTCGCCGGCATTCGGTTCTGCCAGGGCTTTTATAATCTCTCCTTGGCGACTGGTGGCGACGGGCCCGTAACTGGTCAAGGTCGTCAGTACATTCTCGTGGCCGAGGTTCTGGCTCCATGCCTTGAACGCCTCGGGTGTCTGGCACATGACCTGCCCCAGCCGCACCAGGGTGTGACGAAAGCTATGGGGATTGAAGTAGGGCAGGCCCGCGTCAGCGAACGCCTGGCGGAAGACAGCTCGGATTGGGGCTGCACTGCTCCAATGCGCCCGCACGAGGCCCGAAGCTTCAAACTTACGGCTGGGGCCAACGATGACGTGGGTCGCCGGAAATAGCGGATCGTCATCCCCCCAGAGCAGCGCCCCACGCAGATAGGTCACCCATTCCTCGACGATTGTCCGGACTTCGCCCCGGACGGGGAAGAAGTACGACGTGAAGCTCTTGCTGAATTTTGTCTTCACTTGACGGGCGTCCTGCTCGATGCATCCTCGCGTCAGATCCACATGCTTCAGCCTCAGCGACGCGACGGCGCGGTCGCGGGCGCCGGTCAGGATAGTCAGGGCGACCAGCGCCCGGTCTCTCTTCTGAATGTCGGTGTCGCAAGGCATCTGTGCGAGGACATGGTGGACTTGCTCCAGCGTAGGCCCCACCTGCTCGCGTTTCGCGGTTGCCACTCGGACGTCTTTTTCCGAGAGATTGAAGTAGTCCGCGTCGGAGTACTGCAGGCGCGAGCGATAGCCCGGCTGACCCGCGAGCCAATGGATGAACCGCTTCAGATGCGACAAGGTTGCATGCATCGTGGCCTTGCTCAGCTTGTCGCCAGTCTTGAGGCTCGTCTGCTCGGCCAGACGCCGCTTGAATGCGATGGCCTGCTCAATATGGAATGACTTGAAGTCGCGATATCCGGTGGACTCCTCAAAACAGGCGGTGGCTGCCGCGACAGCGTCGACCGTCGGCTCGGCGTGCTGTTTTGCTTCCCTGAGGTATGCGTAGTACCGGCGCTTGATCCGTTCGTTGGCCGGGTGATGTTTTTGCATGGATTTTGCCCTACCAAGGGAAGTCAACATTTACGAAGGGTTCGGGGCTCTTGCCTATGTGCAGTGACGCTTTCGTCATCGTTACGTCCAAGTCGCCCCTCACCGCATGCAATTTCGCCAGACTGACGCGCCGATACATCATCAAATCGCAGTCGGGGCAGATGCCGCACAGGCTGCCCAGGGTGTCTGTGGTCGGGAGGTAATCGGCCATTGCCCCGACCGGTGCTTTCGGTGCTCGGCAGCGGACGCAGTAGATTTGGCCCGGCTCGCACTTGCGCTTGTGCTTCGTCCGCTTTACCGAAATGAACTCAACGAGATCGGCGCCAAGGATCAAGTAAGGCTTGCGGTCATTCAGGTAGGGCAGCCCCAGCTGCAGCCACCGGCGAACCGTGTGACGGTGCATGTCGAACAGCCGAGCGACCTCCTCGACCGTGTAGTTTCGGTGAGATTTCACTAAGCGCGGATTGGGGTGGCGTTTGCTCATCGGCCTTGCCATCACTCGCCGCGACTTGCGCGGAGGTAGGCGTCTGCGTCGGCCGACTGAGCAACTACACGCGGGACAAAATTGGCTCCCGTTCCGGCAGGAACCTCCGAAACCGGCGAAACCGATTCGACCTTCCAAAGCTCCGCAGAGCGACTGCCGGGCGCCTTGATGAGGCGCAGGCCGTCTACGATCCGCCCGGCGTGGCGCTTGATCCACCACCCGAGCTTGCGACGATTGATGTCACCGCGGTCCTCAGCGATGTCCCGGATCACATCCTGTAGTTCGTTCTCGTCGTCACGGATGCCGCCAGATTCACTGACCGCTTCGCGCACCATCGCGGCGGCACGACCGAAGACCTGTTGCCACGCGCGCAGCAGTCGCCCCAGCGTTTCGCGATCGGGGTCTTCCGCGATGGCTTCGAACAACGATGCCGTCGGATCCGGGAGCCCGAGCCACAACAAGGGTTGGCGGCACAGGTTGGACCAGTCCAAGTAACCGGCGATCCCGCGGCATTCCGTCATCGGCCGTCCGGCGACTATCCAAGCCCGCACGATGGTCAGCGCGGCCGAAACATAGCGTCCGCGCGCTCGCAGCACGTCTTGCACGAGGTCTGGGCGAAAAAATGTCCGCGCAGCCGGCACCTCGCACTCTGGCGACAGGTTGATGGTGACGCACCGGCGCGCCATATCCTGGACCGGCCCGACATTGTTGCCGCTCGACAGGAAAAGGGCCCGCGTATTCACCGTCGCAGTTTTAGAGAGGCCCAGAATCCGGCCTGTCAGGAACTCTGAGGTCAATGCGGTGCACAGGCTTTTGTGTGCGACGAGGTCGCCCGTGAGATTGTCGAACTCGATGACAGCCGGCGCTCGCAGCAACTCTGCCAGGAGCAATTTTCGGCTTTCCTCGTCATCGGATGGAAATGTCGTTGGCGTTCCGCGCTGGGCAGTTGCAAGGGCAGTAATGAGTTCGCAGAGATAGGACTTTCCAGAACCCACCATATGAGCCCGGACATGGAACATAGGAGCGTGCGGCAGCGTCGGCCGCAATGCGGCGGTGAGCATTGCCGCGAGCGTTGCGGAGCGGTCGGTGTCGTTCGCGAAGCTGAATTCGGACAGCAAGTCATTTAGCGACGCGAGCGCAGCTTCCGCGTGCTCACGGGCAGGTTGGTCTGAAATGATAAAATCTGGGGCGTTGAACACGCCAAACATGCCGGTCGCGATGTCGTAACCGGCGGCGGTCATCAGGCTGCCATCGGTCCGCAGGTACGGCTGGCGTGCGATGCCATTCAATACCGGCAGGTGACGGTAGGTCATAGCATCACATAGCACGGTGGCATGCCGTGCCGGCGGATCAATTCGAGACCAGTCGTTGGCACGAGCATCGAATCGCTCCCAGGTCGCAACACCCGCTAAGGCTCGGACCAGGGACGGTTGGCTCACCTCATGAACTCGGGTTTCACCAGTGCCCGGATCGGTGACGACCGTGACGATGAGACCGCCACGCTGATAGTACCGGCCCGCCAGCGCGAGCTCGCGCTCGGCGGCGTCAACCACACGATGAATTTCACCGGGAATAACGCGAATGGTGGGTTTCATGCGCGCGGCGTCGATTTCGACATCTAGGAAGCGGAGCAGGTTTCGAACTCGTCTACCGGAACAATGACCATGCATGCACTTGAAGCCGCCAATAGGCCACTGGTCGTCTGGCTCGAAGTAAGCTGTGCCGCCATCGACGCCAGCCGTGTGTTCCTCGACCCAAGGACAGGTAATGTCGTGTTTGCCGTCGCCGAGGGGGGCTTTGTATAGCCTGCGGTCCAGCAACGCGTTGGTGACCGGATTGCTGTCGGGCCGCGGGATCACCACGAAATCGTTATGCAACGAATCGACCGACGCCATGCGCGTCGGTGGCCGATGCCGACGTCCGACACGCGTCAATTCAAGCTCGAGGCCTGTGATCAGATCTTCGATGGAGCACCGACGCTCGGGACCCCACGCCGCCATACGGCACTGGAAGGGCGGCGTGCGCTTTCCATTCGCACCGACAGGGAGACGCGCCAACCGAGCGCGGGGCCCATTGGCACCGGGGTCGCATAACCCGGCGTCAACGATGGCGTGCACGAGACGGTCACCGAGACTGCCGTCGCTAAGTGGATCCGTGAGGACATAGCCCGCCTGGTAGTTGCCCGGCGATGTTTCCAGCAACCACGTCGGCGGCAATGTCAGCCGTTCAATGGGAACCTTCGTACCGATGTCATCCAGCATCACGGCATGGAGCGCCGCGAACTGCGATTTTCGGCGGCGATACCTGCCCGCCTCGTCTGGCTTGAAGGAGGCCAGACTGAAGTAGTTGTTGGCAGTGGGCGGAAGCTCTAATGGCGCTTCGTTCAACGGTGCGAGCGGGGTACACGACCAGGCCGCTGGCGAAGCGGCCGCAGGGTCACCGTTGAAACTCACGACGACAGGACAGATAGCCGACGCACCTTCTCCGAACACGGCAGCCAGGAATGCGGAATTACTGACCACGGCGGTTTCGTCGGTTTTGTAGGTTGCTTCCACGGCAAAGGAAAAATTTGGCAGGGGCGGTTGAGTCATACCGGCCCCCTACGCCCGAGACTTCCGCGCCGATTCAAGCTGCTCGACCAATGCGCGGATCTCGTCGTCCGTCTTCCCCGCGATGCGGGCTGCATTGAGTATGGCCACCTCGTCCGCCGGCCAACCGACGGCACGCATGCCGATCGCTACCTGGCGGGTAAACAAGCCTTGCTGGATGTCGAGATAGTGTGCGCTGCGCGAGCGACCACGCTCACGGAGCACTTCGGGAAGTCGAAGGATGGTATGCGTCATGTTGGCACCTCTCGGGCCTGTGTTGAACATGACGCGCATTGCGAACGAGGTAGGGCCCTACCCCGCAAGCTATCTCGTTGTGACGGTGTAACTGACTAACCGCGCAGTGTTTTCCGCGCGCTCGGAGAAGGATGATGGCCTTGCCTTAAACCATCACTGTCACTTTTTCGAATCGGCGGACCGCTTTCTATAGACAATCTGTTTCAATCGCGAATCCGTAATGCCTTCTTCATCGGCGACCTTCTTCAGAAAAGCTTTCGTCCCCTTGCTTTTCTCCTCTTTCACTCTTGTCTTCAGGCGCTCTTCTCGCCGTTCAGCGGACTCCGCGTCCCCTGCGCCGGCCACCGGCTTATCGGTGCACCGGTCAAGCATTCGGCGCTCGATCACAATCTTCCCGTTCTTCCAATTTATAACATCCGCTAGCGCGAGGGTGTGCCCTGCTAGATTCAGGGTGAGCGTGAGCGATACATCAGCGGACAGCACCACATGGGCCGAATGCTTCGCCCCCTTGAGCACGCCAATCTCCCATCGTCCCGCATCGCTCTCGCGATTTTCAGTCGCAATGAGACCAAGTCCAGCAGATAGCCATTTCGAGATGTTGGCACCGGAAGCTTGCCACTGCTCCAGATTGGCGAGCTCTACCTGCACTCGGTTAATGTCGCTTCGGCGATCGCAAAGAACAAACGCGGTGGATGCGCCCGCGTCGTCCCCAACGACATAAACAGGCTGGGCGCATGCCTGCTCGCATCCCGGGCAAACCACGCTCCGCGCCGGGCGCGCTTTCGTGAGAATTTTCTGCGCCTTGAGCGCGGCGACGACGTCATCCGGCCAATTGAGTAAGGTCTGCGCGTCCGCAATGATGGATTGGCCACGGGTAGCGCCCAGCCGGCCGAACAGCTCGCGCAGAACCGCAACGGGCGTCATCAGGTCACCGCATTAGCGGTCAGCGTGGCGCTTTCCTCGGCAGCAATGAGTTCTTTCGGCTCGATGCCGGAAGCGAACAGCATATCGCGCAGCTTGAGATCGAGATCGTCGTACTTTAGCGAGCAGGAATTGGGATGCGTGATCCGGATCGATACAGACTTCGGCGGCTTGTCGGCGCTCGTGGTCACCGTCGCCACCAAATCGACTTGAGTCACGTTGTAAAGCTGGACGGGGAGTGATTTGCGCAACTGAGCAAGCAACTCATAAACTGCGTCGGACTTCTGGCTTGTGTCCGCCTCCAGAGTAATCCGTTCGCCCCTCTTCACTCTCGATGTGAGACGCAGTTTTCTGACCACCACGTCCTCCACGCCGCTCGCGGGATCAAAGACGAAATTAAATTCTCTGTCGCCCAAAGGATTGAGATCGTAAACGCGCCCGTCCTTTGGATCATCCGGAAGTTTGTCCACCTTGAGAATCGCGCTCGCGAAGATGCCTTGCAACGGCTCGACGGCTTTGTGCGGCCCGCGATAATTCAGATCGAGCGTCCCCTCGGTTTGGGAATAGACGTAGATCACTTCGAATGCCGGGTTATGGGGGCGGCGCGCAAACTTGCCATCAACCCATTCGACCGCCTGCTGCGAATAGTCCTCCGGATAGGCGAAGAAATAGTCCAAATCGCCTCTGCGGAACGGCTCCACCACGCAGTTGTTGCCGCGTCCCTCCTGGTGGAAATAGTCCCGAACACGGCGCGCCAGTTCAGCAATGCTCGCGTCGTCAACGGCCGCGGGGGTCTTGGCCAGGTTCTTGCGTTTGCGCCAGTACGAGAGCGAGTCCGCATGGTAGAAAAGCGTCGCCCCCTTCCAGAACACCTTATGTTCGAGGAAGGTGACCATGGCCCGTTCATAATGGTTTGGGAGCCCGCCCAGTTTCTCGACGAAGCCCGAACGAGCAGTCGCATCGCGAAGCAGATGCCACTCCGCCTCGTCGATAATGGCCCGGAAGCCCTTCTCGCAACTCAGCTCAAATATCTCGCGGAACTCGGCATCCATCTGGTTTCGCACAATCTCTGGAAGGGCCAGCCACGCTGCAAACAGTCCGTCGGGTTGGGTTTCTTTCATCGCGCCAAAATCCAGCTCAGAGAAGATCCCCTGTTCCTGGAAATAGCGGGCGAGCAGCCTGTTCGGCATCTGCCGGAAGAAATCTCTGGTCGAGTAGTGCCTGGCCATGCGTTCTCTCCTAGCCCGTAGACTGTGTAATTGGATGCAACGGGAATATACTGTACATTGCAGTACATACGGATTACAAACGCCTCATCGAGGAGCCCATGACCGCGAGCAAGACCAGCACACTCACGCTTCGCATCGAACCAGGGTTTAAGGAAGCGCTGCGGATCGCCGCAGAGCGCGAACACCGCTCCATCGCCAACATGGTTGAGGTTCTAATCCGGGACTATTGCCACCGTAATGGCGTGGCCATTCCCGAGCAGCAGGATTTACCTCTGGGCGATAGCTCACCCGAGGTTCGAAACCGCTGAGCACGACCCATGGCCATCAAAAGGTCCGACCTCTACTCCTCCCTGTGGGTCTCATGCAACGAACTGCGCGGCGGCATTGCATCAAAAGTTGACTCCAACTGGATTTACTCTCGACTCTACGTCATGCCCAGGAATATTTGACCGTATGAAAAACTTTGAACCGCCCCGGGTTCTGTGGAGGCTGTTTAGGTTAAGTCAGGCCGCTTCCGCGAGTGGCCGTGCGAGTTCCCGATAATAGTTTGCTTCGGCTTCCGC
>Ga0208492_1000494_pt1 | contig 33014 bp, 31 predicted proteins | sample Subbioar_CSW14AB_FD_184820 | JGI IMG/M metagenome (GOLD analysis project Ga0208492, IMG submission 184820) | Serpentinite rock and fluid subsurface biosphere microbial communities from McLaughlin Reserve, California, USA - CR12Mar_CSW14AB (SPAdes) | ecosystem: Environmental > Terrestrial > Deep... | reverse complement strand
CCCGCCACAACACCCGCGCGCTGCGCCTGCTGCCCAACCCCCCGCCCCCCTTCCACCCCACTCCAGAACCGCGCCCCCTCACCAAAGCTCGTCGCCACCGCGACTGACCCCGTCCGAGTCGTGAACGCCCGCGCCCCGCCCCGCGAGCACCGCTGCACCTCGACGCACACCCCCGACTCTCCCGGCACCCGCATCTCCTGCGGCCTGCGCACCGCGCGCATCCTGGTGTAGCCGCACACCCCTGGAGCGCCATTGCGCGCCTATTTCGCCGCGCACCCGTCGCGGCCTTCCCCAAAACCAGCGTCCCCCTGCCCCACCGGCCCATCCGCGCCCTCGCGCGCCCGTCCCCATTCCGGAGGCGCCATGTCTCAGGCCACGCCTGACCTCATCGCCCTGTCCCGTTCCCGCGCCAACCCCGCCAGCGCCGCGACACCCCCGCCGCGCCGCCGCTGGTTCGCGCGCGTCGCCGTACCCCTCGGCGTGCTCCTCTCCATCGCCCTCCTCCTCCTCTACTCCGCCCGCTCCCTCCTCTGGCAACAGACCGGCGTCTGGGTCGCCCCCGTCCTCGCCCAAAACGCGGCCGAGTCCCCCGGCACCTCCCCCAACACCGCCCGCCCCGCCACCGTCCTCGTCCAGGCCCCCGGCTGGATCGAGGCCGACCCCTACGCCGTCACCGTCCCCGCCCTCACCGAAGGCGTCGTCCGCGAAGTCCTCGTCCTCGAGGGCCAGCACGTCGACGAAGGCCAGGTCGTCGCGACGCTCATCGACGACGACGCCAAGCTCACCCTCTCCCGCCTCCGCGCCCAGCTCGAGGCCGTCCGCGCCGAGGCCGAGTCCGCCCGCGCCGCCATCCAGGTCGCCGACGCCCGCGCCGATGAAGTCCGCGACGACCTCAACCGCAAGCGCCCCCTCGTCAAAACCGGCGGCGTCGCCGCGGGTGAACTCGCGCAGCTCGAGGTCCGCCTCAAAACTATGGAGCGCGAAGTCGCCGCCGCCCGCACCAATGTCACCGTCGTCGAGGCCCGCGAGCGCGAGCAGGCCGTCGCCTGCGAAGAAGCCGAGCTCGCCCTCCACCGCACCAGCATCCGCTCCCCCGTCGCCGGCGTCGTACTCGCCCGCCTCGTCGAGCCCGGCACCCGCATCAGCATGGAGAGCGCCTCCGCGATGATGGGCGCGGTCGTCCGCATTTATAACCCCGCCAAGCTCCAGGTCCGCGTGGATGTGCCCATCTCCGAAGCGGCAAAGGTCGGCCTGGGCACCGACGCGCAGATCGTGACCGAAGCCCTCCCCGACCGCGTCTTCACCGGCAAGGTCACCCGCCTCGTCCACGAGGCCAACATCCAGCGCAACACCGTGCAGGTCAAAGTCGCCATCAACGACCCCGCCGACACCTTGAAGCCCGAGATGCTCACCCGCGTCCGCTTCGTCGGCCGCGCCCCTGATTCCGCCTCACAGCCCGCGTCAACAACAACCCTCACCGCCACCGGCCCCGCCCCCGCCTCCTACCTCATCCCACTCGCCGCCCTCATGAACCCCGCCAACGACACCGCCACCATCTTCATCGTCGACAACACCGCCGCCGCCGGCGCCACCGCCTCCCTCCGCCAGGTCACCTTCCGCCCCGCGATGGACGGCTACGTCGAAGCCACCGGCGCGATCCGCGAAGGCGACCGCGTCATCCTCGAACCACTCGACCAGGTCCGCGACGGCGCCCGCGTCCGCGTCCTCGGGGAAAAACCCATCAAGGAGGCCGCCCATGCCCCTCATTGAGTGCCGCCGCCTCACCAAGTCCTACACCAAGGGCGACACCCTCATCACCCCGCTCCAAGAGCTCGACCTCACCGTCGACGCCGGCGAGTTCCTCGCCCTCATGGGCCCCTCCGGCAGCGGCAAGACCACGCTCCTCAACCTCATCGCCGGCATCGACACGCCCACCGGCGGCAATCTCCTGATCAACGGCACCGACATCGCGACCCTCTCCCGCGCGAGGCTCGCCGACTGGCGCAGCGAGAACGTCGGCTACATCTTCCAGCTCTACAACCTCGTCCCCGTCCTCACCGCCTACGAGAACGTCGAGCTCCCGCTCCTCCTCCACAAGATGCCCGCCCGCGACCGCCACGCCCGCGTCTCCGCCGCCCTCGCCCTCGTCAACATCTCCGACCGCCACGACCACTACCCCCGCCAGCTCAGCGGCGGCCAGGAGCAGCGCGTCGCCATCGCCCGCGCCATCGTCACCGACCCCCGCATCATCGTCGCCGACGAACCTACCGGCGACCTCGACGCCACCTCCGCCCAGTCCATCATGCATCTCCTCATGCGCCTCAACAAAGAGCTCGGCAAAACCCTCATCATGGTCACCCACGACGCCCGCTCCGCCACCTACGCAAGCCGCACACTGCACCTCGAAAAAGGCCAACTCGTCCACACCCCCGAACCCCTCCCCGTCTGATCGCCTCCGACTTTGAAATTTCAAATTTCACATTGCCTTCTGCCTTCTCCTCCGTCTTCCACTCGCTGCCTTCTGCCTCTCTCTGAGATCTCAAATTTCAAATTTGCCTCCCGCCTCCCGCCTTCCGCCTTCTGCTTTCTGCTTCCGACTTCGCTTTGAAATTTCAAATTTCAAATTCTGCCTTCTGCCTTCCCGTCCCCGTTCCCCGTCCCCGTCCCCCCTCCCCCCGAGGCCCCCATGCTCCGCTTCCTCCCCCTCATCCTCAAGCAAGTCTCCCGCCACACCACCCGCACCCTCCTCACCGTGGCCGGCGTCACGGTCGCCATGTTCCTCTTCATCGCCGTCCAGACTCTGCAAGACAGCGTCAAGCGAGCCACCGAAACCACCGCCGCCGACACCACCCTCATCGTCTACCGCGAGAACCGCTTCTGCCCCGCCACCAGCCGCATCCCCGAGTTCTACGGCCCCCGCATCTCCAAACTCCCCGGCGTCACCGACGTCATCCCCATGCAGATCGTCGTCAACAACTGCCGCGCCAGCCTCGACGTCATCACCTTCCGCGGCCTGCCCGCCGACGACCTCTCCAAAGTCTCCGCCGACTGGACCCTCATCGAAGGTGACCAGAAAAACTGGACCAGCCGCTCCGACGCCGCCTTCGTCGGCGAGCGCCTCGCCAAACGCCGCGGCTTCAAAGTAGGCCAATCCTTCGATTCTTCCGGCATCACCGTCTACGTCGCCGGCATCGTCCGCTCCCCACACCCCCAGGACGAGAACGTCGCCTACGTCCACCTTGACTTCCTCCAGCGCGCCTCTACCAGCCGCGCCGGTCTCGGCGTCGTGACCCAATACGTCGTCCACGTCGACAACCCCGCCAACCTCGACACCATCGCCGCCGCCATCGACGACGAGTTCCGCCACGAGGCCGACCCCACCTCCACCCGCTCCGAGAAAGCCTTCGTCGCCCAGGCCGGCGCCGACCTCGTCGAGATCGTGAAGTTCACCCGCTTCCTCGGCTGGGGCTGCCTCGCTGCCGTGCTCGCCCTCGTCGCTAACGCCATCGTCCTCAGCGTCCAGGACCGCATCAAGGAGCACGCCGTGCTCCAAACCCTCGGATTCCGCGGCAGCGCCATCGCCCAGCTCATCATCGGCGAAGGACTCATCATGGGCATCGCCGGCGGCGTCCTCGGCACAGCCCTCGCCGTGGGCGTCGTCAAGTACGGCAATTTCAGCCTCAGCAACGAAGGTCAGAGCGTCAACATCGCCGCCGACTGGAACGTCACCCTCCTGGGCCTCGCCCTCGCCGCCACCGTCGGCGTCGTCGCCGGCCTCGTCCCCGCCATCCAAGCCTCCCGCCGCGAAATCGCCTCCTGCTTCCGCGCCGTCTAAGTCTTACTCCTCCGCCTGTCTCGCTGTCTCGCTGCCTCGCTTCCTCGCTGTCTCGCTTCCTCCCCCCTGTCTCGCTGTCTCGCTGCCCCCCTGTCTCGCTCCCTCCCAATGAAACTCCTCCCCTTCGAATACGCCGTCCGCAACCTGGGCCGCTCCACGCCCCGCCTGCTGCTGTCCGTCTTCGGCTCCGCCCTCGTCGTCCTCCTCGTCCTCGCCGCCGCCGCCTTCGTCCGCGGCATGGACACCGCCCTCCGCGCCTCCGGCGGCAAGGACAACGTCGTCATCCTCGGCGCCGGCAGCGAAGAGTCCATCGAGCGCAGCGAGATCGAAGCCGGCGTCGGCGGCCTCGCCGCCGCCACCATCCGCGGCATCCGCACCCGCGCCGGCCAGCACTACCTCTCCCGCGAGGTCCACGTCCAGCTCCCCGTCACTACCACCCCCGACCAGGAACGCGGCCCCACCGTCCTCGTCCGCGGCATCACCCCCGCCGCCCTCCTCGTCCACAGCGACGTCCAGATCACCGAAGGCCGCGCACCCCGCGCCGGCTACGACGAAGTCATGGTCGGCGCCATGCTCCCCGTCAAGCTCGGCGTCCCCGCCGAAACCCTCGCGCTCAACAACCGCCTCTACATCGACAAAAAACCCCTCACGATCGTCGGCCGCTTCGCCTCCCCCGGCTCCGTTACACAGGCCGAGCTCTGGGTCCCGCTCACCGACCTCAAGCAGGCCACCAAGCGCGAGACCGATTCCTGCATCGTGCTCACGCTCGACCCCGAGGTCGCCGACGCCAGCGATGTGGACCTCTTCGCCAAAGCCCGCATCGACCTCGAGCTCACCACCACCACCGAGCAGGCCTACTACGCCCGCCTCTCCGAGTTCTTCGCCCCCATCCGCATCGTCGCCTGGGTCACCGCCGCCCTCATCGGCGTCGGCGGCCTCTTCGGCGGCCTCAACACCATGTACGCCGCCTTCGCCTCCCGCGTCCGCGAGATCGGCACGCTCCAGTCCCTCGGCTACCGCCGCGGCGCGATCGTCGTCAGCCTCGTCCAGGAATCCGTCCTCGCCACCGCCGCGGGCTCCCTCCTCGCCGCCGCCCTCGGCCTCCTCCTCCTCGACGGCCTCGCCGTCCGCTTCTCCATGGGCGCCTTCGGCCTCCGCGTCGACGCCCTTGCCATGATCATCGCCCTCCTCTCGGGCCTCGCCCTGGGCCTGCTCGGCTCCCTCCCCCCCGCGTTCCGCTGCCTCCGGCTCGATATCCCCACCGCCCTCAAGTCCATATAACTACTGCAAGGAGTTTCAAGACATGAAGACGACCACCATGCTGCTCACCGCCGCCCTCTGCTCGATGATCGCCGCCGCCGGCTGCGAGAAGAAGCCCGCCCCCGCCCCCACAAAGACCACCTCAACCGGCACCACCGCTCCCACAACAGGCGCGAGCCTCATCCCCGCCGGTTTCTTCCTGACCGCCGCCCCCGAGGGCGCCAAGCCCGTCGAAGAAGTCAAAGCCGCAACGCCCAAGGTCGGCGACACCGTCGCCATCAGCGGCCGCGTCGGCGGCAGCCGCAACCCCTTCGTCGACGGCCGCGCCGTCTTCACCCTCATGGGCCCCAAGCTCAAGGCCTGCTCCGACATCGAAGGCGAGGGCTGCAAGTACCCCTGGGACTACTGCTGCGAAAAGCCCGCCGACATCGCCGCCAGCGCCGCCACCATCCAGGTCGTCGACGCCACCGGCGCCCCCCTCCGCACCAACCTCAAAGGCGAGCACGGTATCCAGGAACTCTCCAAAATCACCGTCGTCGGCAAAGTCGCCCAGATCGACGGCCCCAACATCGTGATCAACGCCACGGGCATGCACGTCAACTAAACGGCGGCTTCGAGGAACTCACAGCGCAAACGCCATCACCTCCAGCGACGGCATCAGGTTCCCCACGGCGTCCTTCACCTGGAACGAGTTCGTCCGCAGGTAGTAGCTGCCGCTCGCTAGCGTCGCCGCCGAGGTCATCCGGTACGACACCACCCAGCTCGTCGCGCTCTCCCGGCTCGCGCTCAGCACCGTGAGCGAGCTCTTGAACGCCCCGCTGCCGCTGGAGAGCTTCGGTCCATACACCAGCAGCGCCGACCCGCTCGTCAGGCTCGCATCGTTGAGCCCGTCCGCGTCGGTATAGCGCACGGTCACCTCCCACGTCTTTGTGGATGTCTTCGAGCTCGAAACCACCGCGGCGGTCGTCGCGCCATACGGAGCCTCCGCAGGGCCCGTGGTCATGAACGCGCCGTGGACAAAGTACCCCGACAGCACCGACAGCCGCGAGTTCTGGCCGACGCGGATCACCTTCTCAAACACCTGGCTCGCGCGGCTGCTCAGCGTGTACGCCCCCGCATTGCTGTCCCACCCGCCCACCGGCGCGGCCATCGAGTACGTCGCCAGCACCGACCCATCGCTCGCAACCGTCGGCGACCCCACCAGCGTCGCCAGCACCGTCCCCTTCGCGCCGCTGTACTGGATGTCCCCGTTGCCAACCGACGCCAGGTCAATCCCAAGCTCCGCGTGGTACCGCACCTTCACCGTCCACGCGCTGCTGCTGAACGAGCTGCTCGCCAGCACCGCCGCGGGGCGATCGCTGGCGTACGCCGAGGTCGTGAGCGTGTACGACGGCAGCAGGTTGCCCGCGAGATCCCGCACCTCGCCGCCCAACGACGCGAACGTGTAGCTCCCGCGGTCCATCCAGCTGCCCGAGACCTGCGCCACCTTCGCGTAGTAGTACGCCGTGACGGAAGTCCCCGACCCAGACGTGTACGCCAGCCGCGCGATCGACACCGTCCCGCCCGGCCCGGTCACCTTCAGGTCCCCTGTTCCGATCGAACTGCGGTCCAAACCCTTGTCATCCGTGTACTTGATTCCTATGAGCCACTGCGACATGTTGCCGAGCGTCGCGCTCACCACCTCCGCGTGCGGCGTCGAAAACCACAGCGAGTACGCCTTGAGGTTCGCCGCGCTGTTCCACGCGCCTGACTTGCTCCGCACCTGCTGCGCCTGCAACGTCACCGTGTAGGACCCGTTGTCCGCCCAGTCCCAGGCCCCCGTCCGCGCCGCGAACACATACCGCGCCGTCACCGATCCATCCGCCGCCACCGTCGGCGCACTTTTCAACACCGCTAACGCCGAGAACGCTGGCAGCGGCGTTACTCCGGTCGTCTTCGCCGCGGCGGTCATCCGCAGGTCCCCCGCGCCGATCGTCGCGAGGTCAATCCCCGCCGGTGCCGTGTACTTCACCACGACCACCATGTCCGTCGTGCCCACCGACACCGATGTGATCTGCGCCACCGGCGCCGACATCACCAGCCGCGACTCCAACTGGTCGAACGACTGCTGAATCACTTGCATCGCGGCGCTCCGGGAAGCCAGGAGTCCTGGCTCACCGATTGAATCGGGCGGGCCCCCGGCCCGATTCACGCCCCACGCCGCATTCACGCACAAACACCCGCCCCGAACCCCGCGCGATCGCCCTCTCTTACCCGCGCCGCGCAATCCCATGTGTTATCAAAGATCTTCCCGATTCAGATGGCATCAACGACAAACGTATCGCACAGCCCCGCCCGCTCGCCCTCGTCGAACAGCCGCTGCACGGCCGCGAGGCCTTCGGCGCCCATGTCCACCGTCCACCGGTTCACGTACATCCGGACATACTCATCCACACGCTCCAGAGTCGGCGCCCCGCTCCCGCCGGGCATCGCCGAGTTCGCGAGCGCGAACGGCATCGTGTACTCGAGCGACTCGCGCCGGTGCTCGAGCGCGTAATCGACCGACCGCCGCAGCGTCGCCGAAACTTCCGCCAGCGCCCCCGCGCCGAAACGCGCATTCAGATCCCGCCGCACCGCGTTACACCCCAGCGGCAGCGGCAGTCCGGTCTGCTCCTTCCACCACGCTCCAAGATCGACCATTAGTTTCAGCCCCGCCTGCTCGTACAGCAACTGCCCTTCGTGGATCACCAGCCCCGCATCGACTTCACCCCGCGCAACCGCGCCGATGATCTGCTCGAAGGGCATCTCAACGATCCGCTCTTCCTCCGCCGCGCGCTCGCGACCCAGGATCATTCCGAGCACCAGGAACGCGGTCGTTCGTTTCCCCGGCACCGCGATCCGCACTCCGTCCTTGCCCAGACAGTTGATGCAATGGACCTTTTCCGAGTCAGGCCGTGCGATGACCTTCGGGCCGAAGCCCTCGCCGAAGGACGATCCGGTGCTTGTCACCACGTACTTGTCGCGGACTTGTCCCCAGGCGCGGAAAGACAATGCGGTGATATCGAGGTCCGCGGCCGCCGCGGCGCGGCGGTTGAGCACTTCGATGTCAGCCGGGACCGCCTGGAATCGGAACCGACCGGTGTCAATCGTGGGCGGTGCGATTAGTGTGCCGTCGGGGCGGACCTTGCCGGTGATCGGCCACCACATGAATGCATCATCGGGGTCGGGCGAGTGGGCCAAGGTCAGCAGGGGGCGGGGGTCCGGCATGCGGAAGGTTAATCCGCCCGCCGCACTCAGCGGTCTCGACCCCAAGGTCGCTCGCGCTTCTGCGGCGCGTTCGCCAGACTCGATGGAGTCCGGCGCTCTGTCCGCAGCCATTGGCGCGGCGGCCGGCGCTTGGGGGCGGTTTCAGTGGCGTTGCTGGACCGGTTGAACGAATGTGTCTTCATGGCAGCACCTTGGACACACCATACCCCGCCTCCACGATTCCACAAGGGCCGAAACGGGCGGTCGCTGCACCGGACCCGATTGTGGGGATGTCTCAGCCGTCCACAAGTTGCCCGCAGCACACGATCTAGCCACTTCCCTACCTCCGGGTGAGTTGAAGTTCACACCACCCTTGGTTAACCTGTGCCACCCTTCGAAGGCAGTAGGCCCTGGCGGGCGGTGTTGGGATTCACCGCAACTCTCGCGTTCCACGCGGGAAACCGAAGAGCCGATGCCCCTCGAGGCGAATCTTGGAGATCAGACACCTTCTTTGGTCGGCAACAACGTGTGATTACCCCGGAGCAGGACTCTACTTCGGGCTCAGCCTTCATGCCGAACACGTTGCCATCGCCCGTTTTCTCACGTCACGGCAGGTCCGGACCCTCATCGGCGGAACCGTCACCCTTCGAGTTGGAGAACCCCCGTTCCCGATCAACTTCTTCGCCATTCGCGACCCTTCCGCGGTCAAGGTGAAGCCCGTCGATAAGCCACCGCTGCACAACGGCTTCCGGCACGTCAAGCTCAGCTGCAACTTTGATCGGGCGCAGTCCACGCCCGAGAGCGAGAACGTCGCGCGCCAGCTCGACGAGCTTGCTCGCCGTCTGGCCCCCGCGGGCAAGCCGCCATCCACCGCGGCCTTTGTCATGACCATCGGCCTCTCCATCGCTCGCGAGGACAAGTTCTTCCACGATGCCATCCAATCCCATCCCGGTCAGGGCTGGGACGAGCTGTATCAGCGCATGAAGGATCTGGGCTGCAAGGCCGAGGATGGTCTCGGCAGCTGACCACCTCCGGCTGAGGAGGGTGAACCAACTCAGGCCCCGCACTCCGGGCAGGGGCTTACGGCTCGCGCCTCGTACCCGCAGTTCATGCACAACCCTCGGCGCCGTCGCCGTGCTGCCCGCAATGTCCCGACAGCGGCCAACATCATGAACCACCCCGCAGCCCAGAGTCCCAGGTTCGCGGCGAACCCCGGCCAGTAGGGAACCAGCGGCAGTGCCCGCGGGTCGTACCAAGCACCTGTCTCCCGTGCTGGGAGCGGCACGCCACCCATCACTTTTCCGGTCATGGCGGCGCCGGTGCCTGAGCCGGAGAAGCGGTATGTCAACGCCACCCAGGGCCAGCCGCAACCTTCGATGATTTCGTAATGCGAGTTGGGCCACGCGTTGAGCGGGACCGGTTCCGGCAGGCCCGCGGCCCAGCCGGGGAGAGCTCCGAGGTCGTCGCGCTCGGTGTACTGGGTCGCGCGGATCATGACGACTGAGAGAACCCGCCGCCGGGTGAACTGACCGTCCGAGCCGATGACCCACCACTCCGACGGGCTCAAGCCGCGTGCGCGGGTGGCGGTAAATGAGTTGCTGGTGCCAACCAGGGCGCCGCCGATCCAGGCCAGCGCGACCGTGGTGACTCCTCCCAAGATGAAGGAACGTAGAAGGCGACGCGTCCAAGTGCGGGTGCGCTTCATTGCAACAGATTACCGGGGAACACCCTCCGGGCGTGAGGCGAATGGCACCGACCGAACCCCCTTTATGAGGCCCTTTCCCATGAAAACCACCGTGACAGTCCTCAGCCTGCTCGCCGCCTCTTCCGCGTTCGCCGCCGTGCCCACCGAGTGGACCTTCCGGGTCGTCGCCCGTGAGGGTCAGACCGGGGCTGGGTTCGGACTCCCCACCGGGGCTGAGCTCGTCCAGAACGATCCCTCGATTGATAGTGACGGGTCCGTTGCTGTGCGGTACACCTTGAGCGGCAGCAATGGGCTGTTCGTGTTCGACGCCGCCGCGGGTACCGCCACCAGCTACCCGCTCGCCACCAGCTACTTCAGCGGGTCGGACTTCCTCAATGGGCGCATCGCGCTCATCAGCGAGTCGGAGGTCGATGTCCTGGACAGGACCGCGACTCTCCTCTACTCCTTCCCGCTGGGCGGAACCGAAGGCGTCACGGGCGCCATCAATCGCGCCCGGCTCTCGGCCGGCGGGGCGGTCGGGTACCGCGCCGCTTCCGGCGGCACGACCAAGCACATCGTCGATCAGTTCATCGCCGGCAACCGCGAGCAGGCTGCGCTCGCGACAACCAACGAGTACACCTTCCTCTACTCCCCGACGATGAACGACTCGCTCCAGATGGCGAGCAAGGCCGACTTCACCACCGGGGGCACTGGCGTCGGGCGGTGGCAGCAGGGCCAGGCCCCTGTCACGATCTTCTCGACCGTGGGGTCCAGCTATAACGCCGTCTCCAACGGCACCGATCTCAACAATGCCGGCGAGGTTGCGTTCTTCCCGCGGCTGACCACCGGCAGCATCTTCGAGCTCCGCAAGGGCAGTGGGGGCGCAACGACTCTCATCGCCACGGGGGACCCTAGCAACCCGCAGGGGATCAGCAACAGCGCCTTCGCCAACTTCCCGCCGGTCATCAACAACAACGGGCTGGTCGCATTCCGCCCGAATGACTTCGTCGGCAACGCGATCTTTATCGGCGACGGCACTGATCTGGTCCGCGTCACCGGGGACACCAGCTCCGTGACTCTGCCCGACGGCGGCCAGGTGCAGCTGGGGTTCGGCTCGCCGCGTGTGGCCGTCATTGGGAACATCGCTCTCAACGACGCCAATCAGATCGCGTTCATTGGGCGTCTTTCGGATGGAACTGACGCCGTGATCATCGCGACACCCGTGGGCGGGTGCGGGACTTCGGACTTCAACGGGGACGGGGACTTCGGGACTGACCAGGACATCGAGGCGTTCTTCGCGTGCCTCGCAGGGACGTGCTGCGCGACCTGCTTCGAGGGTGGGTCGGACTTCAACGGGGATGGGGACTTCGGGACGGATCAGGACATTGAGGCGTTCTTCAGGGTGCTCGGCGGCGGGAGCTGCTGAGGGCGCTGGAGTTGAGTGAGGACTGGAGCGCCCGGGGTGTGTGCCCTGGGCGCTTTTCGTTTTTGGGGAGTGGGTCTGCTGGGGCGGATGGGTCGGCTGGGGCTTTTGTGGTGGGGAGTCGGTGCTGGGAGCTGGCGGTGGCTTGAGGCGGATGATGTTGACGGCGGCGCGGCGGGCGGTTTCGTCGTGGGTGTTACTGCGGGCGATGTGGACAAGGCGCACGAGGGCCTGGTGGAGGGCTTCGGCGTAGAGGGTGCGGGTGCGCTGGTTGGCGATGCGCTCGACTTTGTCGAGGCGCTCTCTGATGTGGGGCTGCTCGGACCAGTCGGCGAGCGCGCCGACGGAGGTCTGGAGCATGGCCGCGAGTTCGGGGAGACGGGCGTCGTGGTCGAACCAGGCTTGGAAGAGTTCGCGGTCGTGGGGGGAGAGGTGGGAGGGAAAGGCGTGGGGCTGCTGAGGCGGCTGGGTCTGATGGGGTGAAGGCGCGGCGGTGGCTGCGCGCTCCGCCGGTGCTTGATGGCTTGCGTCGCTCGAACCCACCCCAACCCCTCCCTCAGGGAGGGGCTTCGGAGAAGGCAGCGCGTTGTTGGTGGGGTTGGGCATAGGGTGGTCCTCTATCCCGACGGGCATGGGTCACGTTTGTGCGCGCTTTTGGGGGTGGTGCGCGGCGCGTGGAGTGAGTTGGGGCTGTGATTCTCGAAGGAAAAGAATTGTGGAAAATGGCGAGATGGGTTTGGAGCGCGTGCAGAGTTGTGCGCACAAACGTGACCGATGGGTTGGAAGTCGTTGAAAGAGTTGGGGTTGCGCGGAGGGGGTACTGCGCGCGAAATTGCGCAACGGTGTACCTCCTTGTTGCAACAGGGAGTTGGGGAGGAGGGGTGTAGGTGGTTGTGGGGGAGGGGGTTAGGGGCGGTGTTGGGGAGGAATGCAGAGGATTGCAGAGGAGGGCAGAGGGGAAAAGTGGGGCCGGTGCTGCAACCATCTGGCTATGCCAAGCTTTGACATCGTCTCCCGGTTGAACTTCGCCGAGCTCGACAACGCCGTGAACAACACGCTGAAGGCGATCGCGGCGCGGTTCGATTACCGCGGCACCCAGTACGAGCTCGCCATCGACCGCAAGGAGAAGGTGATGAAGGTGATGGGTGAGGACGACGGGAAGATCAAGGGGATCAAGGAGATGTTCCAGTCGGCGGCGGTAAAGCGCGGGCTGGACGTGCGGAGCTTTGAGTGGGGCGAGATTGAGCCCACGATCGCGGGGAAGAGCAAGTGCGAGGTGAAGCTGAAGGACGGCATCAGCCAGGACGCGGCGAAGGCGATTCAGCGGGCCATCAAGGACACGAAGCTCAAGGTGACGGCGTCGATTCAGGAGGATGAACTCCGGGTGACGGGGAAGCAGGTGGACGACCTTCAGTCGGTGATGGCGCTGTGCCGTGCGGGTGTTCCGGGGGCGGAAGTCCCTTTACAGTTTGTGAACATGAAGAGCTAAGAGGGCGTCGGCGGGGAATGCAGGGCAACCCCGGGGGCTAGGGGTGCGTACGGGCCTTGCCGCGTGTGGCATACTGGAGAACATGATGCGTACGAATGTGCTGAACCCGCGTTCCGCCCTGCTGGCGGTGTTGATGGCTGGTGTGTGCTCCACGGCAATGGGTCAGTCGGCGGGCCCGGCGGTGTTCGCGACGAATAACGGCAACCTCCGCGGGAGCCTCACTAGCTGGCGGATCAACCCGGATGGGACGGTCTCGCTGGTGCAGGACCTGGTGATCGGCGAGCGGGTGAGCAGCGCCCCGTCGATCCAGACCACTAACGCGTATTCCGGTTCGCTGACACCCAACGGCAAGTACATCGCGGTGGGCCACGCGACGAGTTTTACGCAGGAGCAGATCACGATCGTGCGGGTGAACTCGGACGCGACGATGGCGGTCGCGGAGACGTTCATGCACCCGAGCACGCCGCTGGACCTGATCTGGATGAGCGATGAGATTCTGGCGGTGACGGAGACGTACTCGAGCGGGCAGAACCGGGTGCGCACGTACCGCTTTGATCAGGCGACGGAGACTGCGACGTTTGTTCACTCGGTGAATGTCGGCGGGTTCTGCTCTTCGCTGGCGCGCACGCCTGATGGCGAGTGGCTGTTCGCCACGGATTCACCTTTGCAGGGCTCGTCGGCCGTGTTCACGATCCGTGTTTCACCTGAGGGGATGATGACGCGGGTGCTTGATGGGTTTACCTACGGGTATGCGCTGGGTCTGGGCATGAGCCCCGACGGGCGGTTCTTGTACAGCGGCGGGGGGATCAGCGGCGGGAACGTGGCGACGGTGCAGGAGTTTGATCCGATTTCGGGCGCACTGGGCCTTCAGTCGCCCTATTCGTCGGCAGGAAGTTCGCCCAAGCAGGTGAAGGTTTCGCCGAGCGGCAACTACGCCCTCGTTGCGCACGGCAGCGACGGCACGGCCCGTTGTCACGCGATTGATCCCACCAATGGCGGGCTGACGTACACCGGCAACTTGGTGGACACGGGGGCCCAGGGCTCGCTGGGGTTCATCGACATCGTGCGGGTCAACGGGATGGACTTGGCGTTGTTTACGGATCGGGACACTACGGGCGGGCGCGGGATGTGCTCGGCGGTGATCAACCCTGATGGCACGCTGACCGAGAAGAGCATGCGTGTGGATGGCGGCGGGATCGATCCGTTTGACGTGATGGCGTGGGTGCCGCCGGGCCCGAGCTGCGGCACGAGCGACTTCAACGGCGATGAGGACTTCGGTACGGATCAGGACGTCGAGGCGTTCTTTGCGTGCATCGCGGGCAACTGCTGCGCTACGTGCTTCGCGGGCGGGGCGGACTTCAACGGGGACGGCGACACGGGCACGGACCAGGACATTGAGGCGTTCTTCCGTGTGCTGGCGGGCGGGAACTGCTAAGTCTCTCGTCGATTGAGAGGAACCCCTTGTGAGCGCACCATCGCGCGGTAGACTCGTCCCCGCTGGGGAAAGGAGTCAACCTGATGATGCGCCGCTGTGTTGCTGTGTTTGTGGCTGCTGTCGCTGCCGTGTCCGTGAACGCGGGAGACTGGACCAACGCGGGGGGAAACCAGGGCCGCAATGGGCTCACGGCGGAACTCGGGCCTGATGCTGCGGGGGACGTGCTGTGGACCGGTGGAGTTCGCAGCTCGATCATTGCGTGGCAGCCGGTGATCGCCGGGCGACGCGCGTTCATGGTGCGGCAGACGGGGTTCCCGCCGGAGCAGACGGGCTCGCCGGTGGTTGCGCTGAATCTTGATACCGGCGCGGAACTGTGGTTCAAGAACATCCCGGCCAACAGCGGCGACTGGACCACGTGGGTCGCGGGGGTGAGCAATGGTCAGGTGTACGTTTCCAGATCGGGGAACGGCGCGTCGGTGTCGGCGAAGCTGTGGGCGCTGGACGCGGTGACCGGGGACTATACATGGCCCAGCGGCTCGCAGGACCTGATCGATGCCGGGGCGTACGAGGGCGTCGTGTTCGCTGACAACGGCGACCCGGTCGTCGCGAGCTTCCGGAGCATCAAGCGCATCCGCGCGACGGACGGAACAACCGTGTGGACGGCTGCCCGGACGGGCTCGGTGAGCGGGAACTGCGGCGGGGCGATTCGGGGCGATGCGATCTACGTGGTGGACTCCGTCGTTGGCGGCCAGGCGATCAAGAAGTTTAACCTGACGACCGGCGCGTTCATCTATCAGAGCCCTGTCATGGCGGGGTTCCTGGTGCAGAACTCGCCGATGGTGGGCGCGGACGGGACGATCTATCTCTCGCGCGTGCAGAACAACGTCAACGTGGACTTCTTCTTCGCGATCAACGACGACGGGAACGCGATGCAGGTCCGGTGGTTCCAGCCGGCGGGGTATTCGACGGGGTCGGAGTTCGCGGTGGGGAATGATGGGAGCGTGTACATGTGGGGGCCGGGGGGGGTGATCGAGCGGCGCGCCGCGGCGGACGGGGCGCTGATCAACCAGACGGCCGCGCCGATTCCAGCGGACTTTGCGACGCCGCGGATGGCGGTGGATTCGGGCGGGCGGGTGTTCTTTTCGAATGGGGCGTTCAGCAACGGGCGGTTCTACTCGTTCAATGCCGACCTGACGGAGCGGTGGTCGATCGCGGTGCCGAACATCAATATCGGAGCGCCGGCGATCGGGGCGGATGGGACGCTGGTGGTCGCGGGCGTTGGGTCGAACGTGTTTGCGCTGCGGACCGAGCGGACGGGTGGGGGATGCGGGACGAGCGACTTCAATGGCGACGGCGACTTCGGGACTGACCAGGACATTGAGGCGTTCTTCGCGTGCCTTGGCGGGAGTTGCTGCGCGACGTGCTTCCCCGGAGGCGCCGACTTCAACGGCGACGGGGATGTGGGGACGGATCAGGACATCGAGGCGTTCTTCCGTGTGCTCGGCGGCGGGAACTGCTGAGTGGTCGCAAGTGAATCGTGGTGAGAGGGCTCGCGGGTGCGCGGGCCCTTTTCTGTTAGCAGGCGGAAACCACGGATGAGCAAAAAGAGCGTCAGTCCCCTGTGCGTGCGGCGACTTCATCCGGCGTGCGGAGGGCGTGCGGCGGATGAGTGACATCCGTGGTCTTTTGGTGACGTGATTGGGGGGGAATACCCCATCAACAGTGAGGCGCGGACTCCGTACGTTGGGGTGCAAGTTGCTGGGCCGGTGGAACTGGCCGCGACGCACCTGACGATTTCTGGAGGTCCTTGATGTACAGCCTGAAGACTGGAATGTTCGCGGCGGTGGCCCTCTTCGCCTGCGCAGGGGTGGGTGCCGAGGCGGCGGTCGAGAACTACGGCCTGTTCGCGAGCAACTATCACTGGCAGTACAACGGGAGCACGCCGACCGCGCCGTACGCGTTCACGTTCAGCGGTCGGGTGATCAACAACAATCCCGATGAGTTCCGCAACGCGGCGGTGGTCCACACGACGGCGGTCACGCCGCCGATGTTCCTGACCGACTACGGGTCGGAATGGACGTACACCTCGTCGGTGTTCAACACGGCGGCGCTTCGCAACGCGAACTTTCCCTCGGGGATGTACGCGTTCCAGCTGTCGGGCGGGACGATGGGCAACGCGATGGCGTTCAGCACGATCCCGAACTTCACGTCGTTCGCGATGAGCCCGCCGTCGTTCCTGAACATCGAGGCGATGCAGGCGGTTGACGCGCGCAACGAGCTGGACATTGTTCCGGGGATCTTCCTGATCCCGCCGGGGGTGCAGGGGTACACGTACCTGGCGATCTTCGACGGCGCGGGAAACCTGGTGGCGAAGGGGGACTCGGAGCCGAACCTTGGGGCGTTCACGCTGCCGGCAAACATTCTGATGCCGAGCCAGACGTACACGGTGTCGCTGTACTTTTCGTGCCGTGTGAGGACGACGGGGGCGGGGTTCTCGGGCGCGGGGTCGGAGGCGGGGTGGGACTCGATCACGTCGACGCTGCTGACGACGGTTCGGACGTGCGGGAGCTCGGACTACAACGGCGACGGGGACTTCGGGACCGACCAGGACATCGAGGCGTTCTTCGCGTGCCTGGGCGGGCAGTGCTGCCAGAACTGCTGGTCGGGCGGGTCGGACTTCAACGGCGACGGCGATTCGGGGACGGATCAGGACATCGAGGCGTTCTTCCGTGTGCTGTCGGGTTCGGGCTGCTGAGCGTGATCTCGGGTTCGTACGGTTGCTGCTACCCTCGGTGAACGAGTAGCAAGGAACCGCGCCCGTGAGCATTCATCTCTTTCAGGCATTCGGTGTTGAGCTTGAGTACATGGTGGTCGACCGGGACACTCTGAAGGTGCGTCCGGTGGTGGATCAGCTGCTTCAGCAGGCAGGGAAGTTGCCCGGCGCGGTGGTTGAGACTGAGGGGGACCCTGCGTTCCCGAACCAGGTTGAGTTCGAGGACATCGCGTGGAGCAATGAGCTCACGCTGCACGTGCTGGAACTGAAGACGACGGCGCCGGCGAAGACGCTGGGGGGCTTGGACCGGACGTTCCATCGGCACATCACGCGGATCAGCCAGATGCTGGCGGAGATGAACTGCATGCTGCTGCCGGGGGGCATGCACCCGACGATGGACCCGTTCAAGGAGATGGTGCTGTGGCCGCATGACTACGGCGAGGTGTACAGCGTCTTCAACAAGATCTTCGATTGCCGTGGGCACGGGTGGGCGAACCTGCAGTCGGTCCACCTGAACTTGCCGTTTGACGGCGACTCGGCGGAGGGCGACGAGTTCGGGCGTTTGCACGCGGCGATCCGGTTCCTGCTGCCCATTCTGCCGGCGTTGTCGGCGTCTTCGCCGATCATGGATGGCACGGTGACGGGGGTGCTGGACAATCGGCTGGAGGTGTACCGCACGAACAGCCGTGCGATCCCCGCCGCGGCGGGGATGGTGATCCCGGAGCCGGTGTACACAAAGGGTGAGTACGAGCGGGTGATCTTCGAGGAGATCTACCGGCAGTACGCGCCGCACGATCCGGACGGGACGATGCGGCATGAGTGGGCGAACAGCCGTGGGGCGATCGCGCGGTTCATGCGGAACACGATCGAGGTGCGGGTGCTGGATGTGCAGGAATGCCCGGCGATGGACCTGGCGATTTGCGGGGTGGTCTCGTCGGTGCTGCGGGCGATGGTGGAGGGGCGGCTGGCAGACTTGGCGGAGCTGCGGCAGTGGGGGGTGCAGCCGCTGCACGCGATCCTGCTGGAGGTGATCCGCAATGGCGAGGCTGCGGTGATTACGGACGCGGGGTACCTCAGGGCCTTGGGGATGAAGGAGTCGAAGGCCTCGGCTCGCGAGGTTTGGTCGCATCTCGTTTCACGCACGATCGCTCAGGAGCCGGGGTATGCGGAGTTCAAGCCACAGCTGGACGTGCTGCTATCGCAAGGACCGCTCTCGCGGAGGGTGTTGAAGGCCGTGGGTGCGAGCCCGGACCGGCGGAAGATTACGGATGTGTACCGGCAGCTGTCGGATTGTTTGTTTGGGAATGTGGCGTTTACGGTGTGAGTGACACGGGCGCCGCGAAGACCACCGAGATGAAGACATCTCGGTGGCACGGTTTCTTCCTACGATCTGTTGATGTCCACTCAGGAGCGACAGACACGGCAGCGGCAGGCCATTCGCGATGCGATCGGCGACGCGGGGGTTCCGTTGTCGCCGCGTGAGGTGCTGGAGCATGCGCAGTCGCGGGTGAGCGGGCTGGGGATGGCGACGGTGTACCGCACGCTGAAGCTGCTGGTGGAGGCGGGGGTGGTGCAGGCGGTGGAGATCCCGGGTGAGTCGGCGCGGTATGAGCTGGCGGGGAAGGACCATCACCACCACTTCTACTGCAACGGGTGCGGGAAGGTGTATGAGGTTGAGGGGTGCCCGGGGGATTTTTCGGGGCTGACACCGAAGGGGTTCAGGCTGGAGAACCACGAGCTGGTGCTGTTTGGGCGGTGCGCGGCGTGTGTGGGGAAGCGTTAGACGCCGCGGAGATGGACGCCGACGTTGGTGCAGGCCTCGCGCAAAGCCTTATCAAGGGTCGCGAGAGGGCACCCTCGCGACTGGGCGAGGTGCAGGTATGCGGCGTCGTAGGTGGTGAGCGTGTGCTTGCGGGCGAGTTCCAGCACCGCCGAGAAAACGGCTGCGTTGCCGTCATCGACCTCGATCTGGAAGTCGTCGAGCCTAAGAAGGAAGCGGTCGACCAGTGGTCGCGACGTGCGACCCTTGCGCTCGGCCATCGCGAGCACGTTTGCGACTTCAAGACGCCAATGAATCGGGACTACAACGAGTTGCGTGCTGACCTCGTCCAGGACTGCGGAGCTGGCGGGCGTCTCTTCGTCAGGGAAGAACCAGCTCAGTGTGATCGAGCTGTCGATCACCATCAGCCGACTCAAGGACGGCCCTCATTGACGAGGTCCTTGATCTTGAGGCCACCAAGACTCTGTCCCTTGGAGAGTTCCCTGATCTCTTTGACAGCCGCGACTCGCCTCGCGCGGGCCTCTTCCTCGTTCAGCACGACCGGTTCCGTAGGAACAATGCGCGCGACAGCAACGCCGTGGTCTGTGATGGTGATCTGCTCGCCGGAGCGAACGCGGCGCATGATCTCAGCAAACTGAGCGGCCGCTTCGACCTCGGGAACAGAGTTGGGTTGCTGCTGGATCATGCTCAATATTAGGGAGTATGACAAGGGGTCAAGGGGTTGTGGATTGCAGCTTTCGCACCGCCTCCAGCCTCTGCTGATGCACCGCCCGGTCCGGCTCCAGCGCAATCAGCGCTCGGATGTGCCGCTCGGCCGTCGCGAAGTCCTTCCGCCGCATCGCGGAGGTCGCGGCGAACTCGCGGGTCATTGCGTCATAGGGGTTGATTTGCGTCGCTCGCTCCGCCTTCTCGCCGGCCTTCTCCAGGTGCCCCGCGGCGAGGTACTGGCGGGAGAGCTCGATGGCGTAGGCCGCGGACTTCTGTTCGCGGGCGTCGAGGTACTCGAGGTGCTCAATGGCTTGTTCGGGGCCGCGGTCGATGGCTTGGCCGGCGCCGGAGAGGTAGAACTCCGCGAGCAGCTTGTGTGGCATCACGTCCAGCGGGCGGGCGAGGGCGTAGCGCTCGACGAGCTCGACGTCCTTGGCCTGCATGCGGCCGTCCTGCTGGATGACGCGGCTCTTGACCACGGCCGCGAGGACGAAGGGGTTGCTGGGGTACTTCACGAGCCACGCCTCGAGCTGCTCGGGCGTTGGGTCCTGCGGGACTGCGGCCGCGGACTCGTCGTCGGGCTTGGCGGACTTGTCGGCCTCGGCTTCCTTGTCCATCAGCTGGAGGATGTCGGGCGAATCCTCGGTGGGCAGCAAACCCCAGCCGATGAGCTGATCGCGGGCGTAGGCCTTGAACAGCGTGAGGAACTCGGCGCGACCAATCCCCAGCACCTGCCGGAACGCGGCCTCCTCGCGCACGCCTTGGGCGTACAGGTCCATCAGCTCCAGCGGCTTGGTCATGCCGTAGCGCTCGATGATGAACTCGTACATCCAATGGCCCTGCGCGTACGCCTGCGAGCGGTCGGTGGGCCTCTTGGGCCGGGCGAACATCACGTTGATGGTGTCGAAGTCAAAGAGCGTGTCGGTGCGGTAGGCGCGGGCGAGCATCTCGACGGTGTGCGTGTCACGGGGTGCATCCTCGAGGTACACCGCGCCGGCCTCGGTGAACCAGTGGGGCAGGCGGTTCTTGGTGCGGCTCAACGTGACGGTGTGCGTGTACTCGTGCTGCACGACGCGGGCCCAGTTGTACGCGCCCAGGTGGCCGGGGCCTTCGCGCGGGGCTTCCATCGCGATCACGGGGCCGGTGGCCGCGGCGATCGTGTGCAGCTGCGGCATGCCCGTGATACGGACGCCGAACCACCGGTGGTTGGGGTAGAGCTCGACGACGGTCTTGTACGGGGGCTCGTGGTCGATCCCGCCGGGGCCGTTGCCGGTCACGCGCTGGTAGATGGTTTCCAGCTTGGGCAGCATCTCGCGGGCGACGATCTCGTCCACGCCGGGCTTACACCGCACGATGAAGTGCTCGCTGCTGACCTGCGCGTAGTTGCTCAGCTCGCGCATGAGCATGAGGCTGTTGGCGGCGCGCACGTTGAAGCCGTCCAGCTCTTCCGCCGCCTTCAATGCCGCAAGGGCCTCGTCGTTGCGGCCCGACTGCATCTCGGTGAGGCCCAGCTCGATCACGGGCTCGGGCCACTTGGGCGAACGCTTCACGGCCTCTCGCAGGTAGTTCGCGGCTTCCTCGTACTGACGGGCCGAGGCCATCGCCTTCCCCGCGGCGAGGTACGCCACGGGCGATCCGGGCGAGAGCTGATCGAAGGCGTCGAGACGGACCTTCGCCTCCGCGAAGTCGAAGCGTCCCGCGGCGGCGGCGGCCCACATCGCGAGCAGTTCGCGGTTCTTCGGGTACTTCGCGAGCGCGGGGGTGAGGGCTTTCTCGGCGAGCTCGCCTTCGTTCTGCTTGAGCTGCACGGCTGCGCGGACCATCGCGGCGTAAGGCGAGACCCCCGGCGCGGCGAGCTCGTCAAGCGTGAGCGCGACGCTTTCGGCGCGGGGGAAGTCGAACGTGTCGGCGGCGCTGCGGCCCGCGAAGTACCAGCCCTCGGCGGTGCGCGGGTTGAGCGACATCGCCTGCATGAGGGCCGCGCCCATGTCGGGGTAGTTGTTCTTGTCCTCCAAAAGCACGGCCTCGGTGAGCATGGTGCGCCAGGAGAGGCGATCCAGGGTGTCGCGGGCGTGGGCCAGCAGCGTGTTCATCTGCTGGAACTCGGCCCCTGACTTGCTCGCACCGGCGATGCGGGCGTGGAGCATGAGGGCTCGGACGCCCTCGGAGACTTCGTCGGCGTCGCGGGTGTCGGAAAGGCGCTTGGCCAGCCCTTCAAGAGACGTCGCGGCTTCGCCGGCGCGGCCGAGGTCATACAGCGACTCGGCGCGGAGGCGGGCGGCGCGGATGGACTTGGCATCCTTGAGGAGCTCGAGCGCCTTCTCGGGTTCGCCGCGACGGAGGAACGCTTCGGCACGGTCCTCGGGGGCGACTGTCGCGTCATCGAAGGAGGCATCGAGGAAGTCACCCCGGATCAACGCGGCCTTGGCGCGCAGAGCGGGGGTCGCGAGGTCGGCGTCTTCCCACAGACCGTGTTTGACGCGGATCGCGGCCCGCTCGGCCTCGGTGAGATACGCCTGATCCAGGAGCGTCGTCACCGACTCAGCGGTCGGGGGCGGCTCCATGGGCTTGATTGCGGGCTCGACCTGCTCGGCGTCCACCGGCTCGCGCCGATCCTGAGCCTGCGCAGGCAGGGCCAAGGCCAGGCCGGCGACCACCACGAGCAGGCTGGTCAGCCCGCGTCCATTCAGCTTCCGGGCGTGTGCGAGCAAACTCGTGCCTCCGTGCATCAATAAGAGTTCGTGCGGCTCCCCGCACCCGAGTCAGTACGCACTCTGTTTATCGGCGGTTTTCGGGCGTGCCTTGCTGGGGCGTGCTGGTGGAAGTGGGGGCGGGGGAGGTGGTGGTCGTTGGAGGAGCAACGGGGGCGGGCTGGGCAGGAAGGGCCTGAACGTCCTCCTTCCAGCCATCAGGCGTTCTCGTATCCAGCACGCCCGCGGGCACGGTCTGGTTCACCTTCACGTTGACGAGCTGGACGAGCGAAATGTCCCCCTGCGGCGTCAGCGTGCGGGCCAGGCGTGGCAGCAGACGGCCGGTCGTCGGGTCCGGGCGGTACCAGAGGCGGATCTCAGAGAGCTCCGCGTTGGGGTCGTTCCGGCGGGGCGTGAGCTTGAGCTGGTGGCTGTCCTTCACGAACTCCTCGAGGGACTTCTGCTCAGAGGGGTTGGTGGCCGCGAGGTCCTGCAGTGGGGGGAGGAGCAAGGCATCGAACTTCTGGAGGATGTCGTCCCGGCGCTGCCCGATGGGGAGCGGGAACGGGCCCTCGCCGACCTTGAGCGGGTCAAAGCCCTGGCCCGCGCGGGTGATCTGACGCTTCACAATCTGCTTCTCGGCGGGCTGCTTTTCGATGAGCCACTCGCCGTCGAAGATCATGATCTGGTCCTGCTGCATCGCGGGCTGGTTGCCAAGCTTCAGGAACGTGAAGTGGATGGAGAACTTGCGGGCGCCCGGCGCGGGCTTGCCGGACTCGAGCCGCTGCTGGCTGTCCACGTAGTAGAGCTTGCCCTGGCGGTGCTGCTGGTCGCCCTCAAGGCCGAACACGCGGCTGTAACGCACGTCGGCGTCGAGCGAGCGGAGGTCTTGGTCGGCCGTTTCGAGTTGGATCAGCAGATCGTCGGCGGTCTTGATGACTCCGGGCACCTGGGGCTTGGGGTGCTGACCCGGCTGGACCGGGGCGGGCTGTAGGAGGCTGGTGTTGGGCTTCTCCTGCCCCAAGGCATTACCCACGAGAAACAAGGCCAGCACGATCGCGAAAGACTTCATCTGGATTCCCTTCCCGGGTTTGGTCTGGGCTATGTGCCTGGGACCACTACCCTCTGCAAGCTGAACGCGGCCGCGGCGTTCCCATTGTGAGGTCATGCCATGAGAACCATCGCCCGCCTGTTCGCCCTCGTCCTTGTAGCGGCCATCTTGGTCCCGACGTTCATGTTATGGGATGGGACGGGGCGGAAGGGGTTCACGGCCCTACCAAATCCCAACTTCGAGCAGCTTCAGAAGCAGGATGGATCACTTTCGGGCCTCTTCGGCGGCGCAGCCCCGGAGCAGGCTCCCATCGACAACTCGTTCCGCTTCGGGCTGTTCCCCGCTGGGATGGGTCCTGAGGCCATGTCCGTCACGACCGTGGCTGGGCCGGCAATCCTGCTGGGGCTGCTGGCGTTGTGCCGTGGAGGCAAGTCCGGCTGCTGTGGGCGGCGGTCCCAAAGCGGCGGCAACGCCGCGGCCTGATGCCCTCACTGGGTTACCGGACCCCTCGGGCGGCTTGGATACGCTTCCGCTTCACCCCAACAGGAGTACCCGTTCATGTTGAAGTCCCGTGCGCTGTTTGTGTCTGCTGCGGCGTTGATGGTGGCCGCTGGCCTGGCGATGGCGCAGCCCGAGAAACGTGAAGGCGGCGGCCGCGGGCGTGGCCAGGAGTCGAGCGCCCCGGCTCAGGACTTCCCCAAGTCGATGCCGGTCCCGGCGGAGATGGCGTCCAAGGGCACCGTGTACTACGCGATCTCCGGCAAGGAGCGGCAGATCACCCTGCATTCCGACGCCCCGGTCGAGCAGATCGACGGCTATAGCTCGAACGTGGTGGGCTACGCGATTGCGGGCCCCAAGGACAACCCTGCGAAGCTCGTCGGCGGCGAGTGGCACCTGCCCGTCGCCAGCATCGATACCGGCAACCGCATGCGGAACAAGCATCTGACCGAGGCCGGCTGGCTCGACGCGGCCAAGTACGAGAACATCGTTTTCAAGCTCACCGAGGTCAAGGACGTCGCCCCCGCCAAGGAGCCCAAGGAGAACACGCAGGCGTTCACCGCCACCCTGGTGGGTGAGATGACCATGCACGGCGTCACCAAGCCCATGACCATCACGGACGCCACGATCGCCTTCCGCAAGGGCGACGACACCACCAAGAAGATGGTCGATGGCGACCTGATGTCCCTGAGCTGCAAGTACACCATCAAGCTCGGCGACTTCGGGGTCCAGAACAAGGTCGTCGGCCAGAAGGTCGCGGAAAACATCGAGCTGACCACCACGCTCGTTCACTCGACGGTGGAGCCCAAGGCTGGCAAGCCGGCGGAGAAGCCCGCGAAGGATGAGAAGAAGTCCGACGCGAAGCCCCCCGCGGGCAGCTGAGCGGGTAAGCGACAGGTTGTCCCAGTTGATCGCGATTCCAGAACCGCCTGCGAGTGCAGGCGGTTTTTCTTTGGGTGATGCGGTGGGTGTCTTGCCGGGCAGTCCGTATCCTCGTCCACCATGCCGCAGACCACCAATGCCCCTGCCGACGCCGCGACGAATGCCCCGGTTTTCAACCACGTGAAGGCGGAAACGCCGTGGCTGGACGTCATGGACGGGGCGCAGCGGATCGAGGCGAAGGTGCTCGATCACGGGTTCATTGCCCTCGTGGACGCGATGCCGCGGCTCGTGCCCAAGGGCAAGACGGCCGACAGCGCGATCGTCCAGGCCGCCCGCGTCTCCTACGGCGAGGGCACCAAGCAGGTGAACGAGGACCGCGGGCTGATCCGCTACCTCCTGCGCCACCGCCACACGACGCCCTTCGAAATGGTCGAGTTCAAGTTCCACATCGCGATGCCGATCTTCATCGCGCGCCAGTGGATCCGCCACCGCACGGCCAACGTGAACGAATACTCCGCGCGGTACTCGATCGTGCCGGATCGGTTCTATAAGCCGTCGATCGAGGCCGTGCGGAAGCAGTCGGCCAGCAATCGGCAGGGCGGGGAAGAGACGTTCAAGGTCGACAGCACGGACTTGGGCGAGGTGGCGACGGCGCAGGAGTTCCTGACGTACCTGGGCGAGTGCGAACGGCAGTACAGCAAGTACATCGAGCTGACGGAGAAGGGGGTTTCGCGCGAGCTGGCCCGCATGGGGCTGCCCGTGAACGTCTACACCGAGTGGTACTGGAAGTGCGACCTGCACAACGTGCTGCGTTTCCTGTCATTGCGGATGGATGCGCACGCACAGCTGGAAATCCGCGAGTACGCGAGCGCGATGTTTGCGCTTCTGGAGCCCATCGTGCCCATCACGATGGAGGCGTGGCGCGATTACGAGCTCGACTCGGTGCGGTTGACGAAGCTCGAGGTCGAGGCGGTGCGGTCGGCGAGCGGCGGCGCGGCGCCGGATATCGCGACGACGAACAAGCGCGAGCAGGCGGAATGGGCGGCGAAGCGTGCGGGGCTGGGCCTGGGGCCGCGCTGAAGCTGCCGAGTTGAATCAAACCAGAGGGGCGAGCTGGGTGGCGGCGACAAGAAACGGCGTTCTGGCGATTCTGCGCAAGAACTGCGGAAAACCGGACATCGCGGTTTGGTACGAACTGAGACCTAAAACGTGGGTCTGCGCGGTGTCGTCGCGAAAAAAGTCGGGATAAATCCGCGGGGGGCTGCAACCCTGCGGACCGGGCGTTTCGGCGTTCCCCTGACAGGGGCCTGCATGATGCTCAAGTACTGTGTTTTCAGGCTGTTGGAGAGCATTCGCCGGGGTGCGGAAGGGCAGCAGACCGGGGGGTGTTTCCCGCCTGGAGAGCGGCGGAAAAAAAAAGGTGGCGTTTAGGTGGCAAAAACGGCTTGCGGTGTTTTCGAGTCCCGGTATGCTTCGTCCGGGTCAAGGACGAGTTGTTCGTCCAGTCAGCGTGTTCGGGGTTCTTCAAAACTGTTCAGTCCGTTCTTTCTTAGTGAGGAGATTGTCATGAAGAGTGTGATTGTGTCTCTCGTCGCCGTCGCCGGCCTCGCCGTCGCGGCATCCGCCGAAGTCAACACCAGCGTCAGCATGCTCGTGTCCCTCGATGGCACGAACTTCGGCAGCAGCGTTGACATCCTCGAAGGCACCGGCCTTCACAACGTTGAGGTCATGGTCTCGGTGAGCTACACCGGCACCGCGGCTCCCGTGGGCCTGGCCTCCCTCGTCTTCCAGCCCACCGTCTCCAACTTCGGCGGGTCCAGCGGCGCCGACGTCGCCCTCGCGTACGCCAACGGCGGCGCTGGTGGCAACACCACGGCCCCCGCCGGCGTGGTTGAGGACGCGACTGGCGTCTACGGTCGTCTCTCCCCCTGGGGCCGCACCTCGCTGGGCACCGGCCAGGCGATCTTCAACCACCTCCACACCGGTGGCTCGGCTGGCGCCCCCGCTGGCAACTGGCTCCGCGTCGCGCAGCGTCAGGTGACCGGTTGGATCGGTGGCACGGGCAACACCACCGGCGGCTCGGGCGTCAACATCGCTCAGCTGGCGAACATTGGCCGCACCGCCTCTGACCCCGCCTTCAACCCCTCGCTCACCAACGTCCGCGTCTTCCGTTTCGGCATGATCATCGACTCCGGCGCTGCCGACGGCGTCGGCCGGACGCTCACCGTTGACGCTCCCGCTGGTGGCTTCGGCAACCGCGCCACCACCGGCGACCGCGAAGTGTACTGGTTCGCCAACCTGAACGAGAGCTCCGGCTCCGTCCGTGGCACCGCCATCGTCAACTCCGGCGCGATCAACGTCGTCCCGGTTCCCACGCCCGCGACCCTGGCCCTCCTCGGCCTGGGCGGTCTCTGCGTCGCCCGTCGCCGCCGCTAATCCCGGCCTGACGGTCTGACTCTGAAGCACACTCTCACCCCTTCCCGGTTTGCCGGGAAGGGGTTTTTCGTTTTGAGAAGGCGCGACTCAAGTCACGGCATTTTCAGGCCAACCGCCGAGGCTCCGATAATTGGGGGTTTGGGTGACTTCGAGTTTTGCGACGGGACGCCCCTCGATCGAGAGGCGACGGCGTCAGTGCGTAAGCCTCTGCGCCGACGATCCTTGTGCGTCGATGGCACATTTGATCGGGAAGCGTCTAGTAGAAGCCGTCTCCGGTGCCTCGATTCAGGTTCGGGAAAGGGAGTGGAACGCCGCGGATAGGGGGTTATGAGCAAGAAGTACCAGCCGGAACCCTGACAGACGGCGTGTTCGCGCGACTTCGAGCAGTTTCGGCAGAATTCACTCACCAGATTGCTGGCATCCTCTCAGACCTGTGGCAGTCTCCCCTCGGGTCATGAACGAGTCGTTCGTTCAGAAAAGCGTTTGTGGGTCTATCCCCTAACTGGTTCTGTGAGGAGATTGCTATGAAGAATGTGATCGCGTCTATCGTCGCCGTTGCCGGCCTGTCCGTCGCGGCCTCCGCTGCCACGACTGTCAACATGCTCGTGTCCACCAACGGCACGGACTTCAGCAACAGCGTGAACCTCTCGGCGAACACCGGCCTGCAGACCGTTCAGGTCCTGGTCAGCGTCTCGACCGACAACGCGGCCGCCCTGGGCCTCGGTTCGATGATCTTCCAGCCCACCGTGTCCAACTGGACGGCGACTGACGCCCTGGTGCCCTTCACCAGCGCCTTCGGCAGCAACACCTCGACCCCCTCGGGCGCGGTTCCCGATGCCTCCGGCCAGTACGGCCGCATCACGCCCTTCGCCGCGGTGTCCAACACCTCCGCCCAGCGCCTCTTCGGCCACGTGAACAACAACGTGAGCGGCGTCAACTACCTGCGTATCGCGCAGGCCCAGGTGACGAGCTGGATCGGTGGCACGGGCAACACGTCCGGTGGTTCGGGCGTGAACATCAAGCAGCTGAGCAACATCGGCCGCACCGCGTCCGACCCCGCCTTCAACACCCAGCTCACCAACGTCCACGTGTTCCGCTTCGCGGTTCAGATCGACACCAGCGTTGCCAACCGCAGCTCGCTGACGGTCAACGCCCCCGCCGACGGCTTCGGCAACCTGAACACCACCACGGGCCAGCGTGAAGTGTACTGGTACGCCAGCCTCAACGAGGCTTCCGGTACCATCCGCGAAGTCCCCACCGTGGTCGCCGGCATCATCAACATCCCGACCCCCGGCGCCCTCGCGCTGCTCGGTCTGGGTGGTCTGACGGTCGCTCGCCGCCGCCGGGCCTAAGTCTCTGAGGGGAATGATCCCCGCTTTCTGAACGACTCGCCCCTCCCTGGGAATCCAGGGAGGGGTTTTTCGTTTTTGGGTGCGAGGCGGGGAGATTGGTGGATTACCGGAAGAAGCGTGGCAGTGTTTCCTCGGGGTGTCCCGACCCGTGTGCATGGGTGAGAGAAGCAGATTGACGCCGTGTGATTCTGGGAGCGTGCCGATGAAGCGACTGATTTCGACGTTGATCGCGGTGGCGGGCGTGTGCGGCGTCGTTAACGCGGCGACGACGGTGGAGATTCTGCTGTCGACGAATGGTGTGGACTTCAGCAGCGTCATCCAGCCTTTCGGTGGTGGTATTGGCCTTCAGACGGTCCAGGTCCTGGTGAGCGTCTCGACGACCAACCCTAACGCCATCGGTCTGGGCTCGATGATCTTCCAGCCCACCGTTTCGAACTGGACTTCGACCGATGCGCTGGTGCCGTTCACCGCGGCGTTCGGGAGCAACACATCGACCCCCTCGGGCGCGGTTGCGGATGCGTCGGGTCAATACGGGCGAATCACGCCGTGGGCGGCGGTGTCGATCTCATCGGCGCAGCGGCTCTTCGGTCACTTTCATCAGAACGGGTCCGGCGGCGCTCCCCCGGACGGCTTTCTCCGAATCGCACAGGCGCAGGTGACCAGCTGGATCGGGGGCACGGCTAACACGTCGGGCGGCTCGGGCGTGAACATCAAGCAGCTGAGCAACATCGGACGCACGGCCTCGGACCCGGCCTTCAACGGGAACGTGACGAGCGTCCACGTGTTCCGGTACGCGGTGCAACTCGATACGAACGCGATCCGGGGAGGCAGCGGCCTCTTGGGGGTGAGGTTCGACGCTCCCGCGGCGGGGTTTGGTAACCTGAACACGACCACGGGACAGCGCGAGGTGTACTGGTACGCGGACATGAACGAGGCGTCGGGGTCGATCCGCGAGGTGCCGACCGTGATCCCGGGCCTCATCGCGCCGAGCCCGGGGGCGATCGCGGTGATCGGCTTCGGGATGATCGGCGTCGCGAGGCGGCGTCGGAGCTAGGTTGACGTTCTGAGACGGGGAGCATCGATGAAGCAGCGCGTGGTGTCGGTGATCGCGTTAGCAGGGTTGTGCGCGGCGGTGAACGCGGCGACGACTGTCGAGATCCTGGTCTCGACGGATGGCGTCAACTTCGCCAGCACGATGCTGTTCACGCCCGGCTCAGGCCTGACGACCTACGAGGTCATGGTGCGCGTGTCGACCACGAACACCGCAGCGCTGGGACTGCATTCGATCATCTTCCAGCCGACCGTCTCGAACTGGAGGGCGACGGACGCGCTGCTGCCGTTCACGGAGAGCTTCGGCGGGCCGGTTCCTCCGCCGACGCCGGATGGGGTGCCGGATGCGCCTGGTGAGTATGGGCGGATATCCCCGTGGGCGCTGGTGGCGAACACGACGTCTCAGCGACTGATCGGGCATGTACACCTCGCGTCGGGCGGGGCGAACCAGCCGCCGACGGGAACCTACCTGCGGATCGCGCAGGCGCAGGTGACCAGCTGGATTGGCGGGACGGGCAACACGAGCGGCAACTCCGGCGTGAACATCCGCCAACTCAACAACATCGGTCGCACAGCGTCAGATCCCGCGTTCGTCAGTCAGATCACGGATGTGCGGGTGTTCCGCTTCGGGATTCAGCTTGACACCAACGTGGCCGGGCGGAGCTCGATCATCATCGACGCACCGCGGTCTGGATTCGGGAACGTCAACACGGCGACCGGGAACCGCGAGGTCCACTGGTTTGCCGACATGAATGAGCCCGCGGGTTCGATCCGCGAGATGGCGAACGTGATCCCGGCAACGATCGTGGTGCCGGGGCCGGGGGTGATGGGCGTGCTGGGGCTTGGGATATTGAGCGTGGCGCGGCGGAGGCGGAGCTAGTACTTCAGGACTGAATGGACCTGCCCGAACTGCGTGACCCTGTCGCGTCCCCGCAGGGCTTCGAGTTCCATCAAGACGGTGATGCCGAGGATGCGGGCACCCGAGCTCGCGAGGAGGTCGCAGCACGCCTTGAGGGTGCCGCCGGTGGCGAGGAGGTCGTCCACGAGGAGGACCTTGTGGCCGGTGGTGATGGCGTCGGCGTGGATCTCGACGCGGTCGGTGCCGTACTCAAGGGCGTAGTCGACGCCGCGGACGGCTCGGGGGAGCTTGGACTTCTTGCGGATGGGGACGAAGCCGGCGGAGAGGGACTGGGCGATGGCGGTGCCGAAGATGAAGCCGCGGGACTCGGCGCCGACGACGAGGTCGATCCCAAGGCCGCGATAAGGGTTGGCCATGAGCTCCACGGCGAGCGCGAGGCCGCGCGGGTCGGCGAGAAGGGGGGTGAAGTCCTTGAAGACGATGCCCGGCTTGGGGAAGTCGGGGACGTCTTTGATGAGGGCGCGGAGTTGGTGGAGGGGATCGTTCATGGGAAAATCGGAAATCGGAAATCGGAAATCGGACAGTACGGCGGATTGCGCTAGGTTGCGACCTTGATCAGGCTCGCGGCCTGGGTGGCTAGTTTGCGGGCCTTTTTTGTGGTTTTGGCGACTGCGAGGGTGACGCCCATGCGGCGGTACTTGCGAGTGGTGGGCTTGCCGAAGATGCGGACGTCCACGCCCTTGATGGCGAGGGCGCGGTCCAGGCCGGGGTAGGTGGGGGTGGTGGTTGACTCTTTGTCGGCGAGGATCACCGCGCTCGCGGCGGCCTTCTCGTAGCGGATCTCGGGGATGGGCAGGCCGAGGACGGCGCGGGCGTGGAGGTCAAACTCGCTGAGGTCCTGGCTGATGAGGGTGACCATGCCGGTGTCGTGCGGGCGAGGTGAGAACTCGGAGAAGATGACCTCGTTGCCGGCGATGAAGAACTCGACGCCGAAGAGGCCGGCGCCGTTCTCGCCGGCGATTTCGTCGGTGATGGCGCGGGCCATCTTCTGGGCCTTGCGGACGAGGGCGGGCTTCATGGCGCAGGGGAGCCAGGACTCCTGGTAGTCGCCGCGTTCCTGGCGGTGGCCGATGGGCTGGACGAAGAGGGTGCGGGCCTTGGGGGTGAGCTTCTTGCCGGTGACGATGGGGCGCTGGCGAATGGTGAGGAGCGTGATCTCGTAGTCGAAGTCGATGAACTCTTCGACGATGACGCGCTTGGTGTCGCCGCGCATCCCGGCGACGGCGTAGTCCCAGGACGCGGCGATCTCCGAGGCTTTGCGGACAACGGACTGGCCCTTGCCGCTGGAGGACATGACGGGCTTGATGACGCAGGGGAGGCCGATGCCCTTCTTGGCGGTGATCGCCTGCTCGAGCTGCGCACCCGATTCGGCGTAGGCGAAGCGGGCGGTGCGGAGCTTGAGCGTGGTCGCGGCGACGTCGCGGATGGCGTCGCGGTTCATGGTGAGGTAGGCGGCGCGGGCGGAGGGGACGACGGAGAAGCCGGCCTTCTCAAGGTCAATGAGACGCTCGGTGCGGATGGCCTCGACTTCGGGCACGACGTGGTCGGGCTTGTGCTTGCGGACCACGGCCTCGAGGGCGTCGCCGTCGAGCATGTTGATGACTTCGCAGTCGTCGGCGACCTGCATCGCGGGCGCATCGGCGTAGCTGTCCACCGCGATGACGCGGCAGCCCAGACGCTTGGCGGAGATGGTGAACTCTTTGCCGAGTTCGCCGGAGCCGAGGAGGAGGAGGGTTGGCATGGGGAAAACCGGAAGTGGGAAACCGGAAACCGGAAGTCGGAACGCGGGCGGCGAATGGTAACGGAAGTGGGTGGGCCGGAGCGGGAGGCTTGGCCTGAGGGGGCTTCCTAAGGTTGTGGCAATGGCGAGTGAACCACGGAATGTGCGGGCGGGCAAGGGGTTGGAGGTTGTCGAGCCGATCGGCAAGCGGGTGCTGATCCGCAAGGATGAGGACAAGAAGCAGACCAAGTCGGGGATTCACCTGCCGGACAAGATCGAGATCCCGACGATCACTGGGCGGGTGGTGACGATCGCCGCGCAGGTGGAGCGGGACCCGGATTATCCGATTGCGCAGTATGACCGGGTGCTGTTCAACCCCAAGCACGCCATTCCAGTGGACTTTGAGGGGGACAACCGCCTATTTGTGGTGCCGGTCGAGGATATCGTGGCGGTGTTCCGGCGGGACGGGACAGGCGGGGCGTAGGCCGTGGAACCAGTGGGGTGGGCGTGGCGGCGGCTTTTCTGGGCGACAACCTGGGCACTGGCGGCGGGCAGGATGAGTTGCCCGAGGTGTTGCACCTGCGTGGTCCGGGGCCGGCGTTTGACGTCTCGGTGACGCCGCCGGGGTCGAAGAGTCTGACGAACCGGGCGATGCTGCTGGCGGGGCTGGCGAGCGGGGCGTCGGTGCTGCGGAACGCGCTTGTGGGGGGCGAGGACGCGGCGGTGATGCGGGCGGGGCTGACGGCGCTGGGTGCGGTGGTCGAGGAGACGGGGGATGGCGGGGTGCGGGTGCGGGGGGGTGGG
>Ga0208492_1000493_pt1 | contig 33056 bp, 23 predicted proteins | sample Subbioar_CSW14AB_FD_184820 | JGI IMG/M metagenome (GOLD analysis project Ga0208492, IMG submission 184820) | Serpentinite rock and fluid subsurface biosphere microbial communities from McLaughlin Reserve, California, USA - CR12Mar_CSW14AB (SPAdes) | ecosystem: Environmental > Terrestrial > Deep... | reverse complement strand
TGCGTGCGGCGCTGGCGCAGGCGCCGGGGAATCCGGATGCGCTGTTCATGCTGGGCGCTGCGCTGGCGATGCGCGGCGATCATGCTGGGGCGCTGGCGCAGTATGATGCGGCGCTGAAAGTCCGGCCGACACATGCGCAGGCGATGGCGCAGAAGGCGCGGAGCCTTGATGCGCTGGACCGGCGTGAGGAAGCTGTTGCGGTGGCGAGTGCGGTGGTCGGCCTGCCGGCCGATGCATGGTCGCTGGATACGGCGGGCGTCGTGATGACGCGTGCAGGGCTGCACGCGCAGGCGGCGGCGCTTTATGGGCGCGCGGCGAAGGGCGCGAGTGTTCCGGGCTATCACTACAATTTCGGGTCGGCGCTGGTTTTCCTCGGGCGGTTCGATGAGGCGCGCGAGGCGTTCCGGCAGTGTCTTACACGCGATCCGGATCATGGGCCGGCCTGGGCGGGGCTTGTGCAGATCACGCGGCAGACGCGCGAGCAGAATGAAATTCCGCGGCTGACGCGGATTGCGGAGCGGTCGGTCCGCGATGCGGAGGCGGTTTACACGCTGGGCCATGCGATCGCGAAGGCGCATGAGGATCTGGGCGAGTCGGCGCAGGCGATGGCGTGGCTGGCGCGTGCCAAGGCGGGGATGCGGGGGCGCATCGACGCGGCCGGCGATGCCGCGATGTTCGCGGCGGCGGAGCGGAGCGCCGGTGCGGTTGGGCAGGGCGATGTGGCTGGTGCGCCGGTGTTCGTGGTCGGCCTGCCGCGGTCTGGCACCACGCTGGTCGAGCGGATTCTGTCGAGCCATAGCCAGATGACGTCGGCGGGGGAGTTGAACGATTTCGCCAACGAGCTGAAGGCGGCGACGGGTGTTCGCAGCAACAGGTTGGTGAGCGGGGCGCTGATCGAGGCGGCGGCAGGCATTGATCTCGCTGCTGTGGGCCGCGCCTATCTTGATCGCGTCAGGGGGGCAATGGGCATTCAGGGGCGGTTTGTCGACAAGCTGCCGGACAATGTGCTGCTGGCGCCACTGGTCCTGCGGGCGCTGCCGCAGGCGAAGGTGATCTGCCTGCGGCGGCATCCGGCGGATGTTGTGCTGGGCAATTACCGGCAGGCGTTCGAACCGAACGCGCCTGACATTGCCTATGCGTTCGATCTTGAGGAGACCGCGCGGCATGTCGTGCGGTTCGAGGACTTGCTGCGGCGGTATCGCGAGGTGTTGCCGTCGGAGCGGTTCATGGTGCTGAGCTACGAGAATCTCGTCGGTGACTTTGAAGTGGAAGTGCGCCGTATGCTGGAGTTCTGCGGTCTCTCCTTCGAAGAGGCGTGCATCCGCTTCGAGGAGAATGCCGCGCCGGTGGCAACAGCCAGCGCGGTGCAGGTGCGCGAGCCGATCAACGCCAGGTCGATCGGACGCTGGCGCCGTTATCGCCCGGCGCTTGATCCGGCGTTGCGCATTCTTGTTGAGGGCGGGGCGATGGACGCGTCCGAGCTTGGCTAGGGCGTCTTCGCAAACGTCTCACCCGTGCCTGGCATGAAGGCGGGCGGCAGCGGGCCGACCACGCCCTGCAGGAAGGTGACCTTCGTTTCGATTGTCAGCGACTGGCGCACGGCGAGGGCGGCCTGCAGCGCCGCATAGTCGGGCCCGTCGCCGCCCATGGCGGCGGCGTCGCGCGTGGCGGCCCAGTGCTCGACGCTGGCGTAGCGCGTGGTGAGGTAGACTTCGTCATAATCGGGCGAGGCTTCCTTGCCATCGGGCGGCGGGATGACCTGCCACATGCCGACGATCCGGGCGCCGATCTTTTCGAAGTAAGGCCAGATGCCGTCCTGCGAGGCTTTCAGGAATTGCGGGAAGGTGCCCTTCCTGATCTTCCAGTAGCGGATGGTGGTGATTTCCTGGCCGGCCTGCGGGGACAGATTGCGCACCGGGCCGCGCGTTGCGGGACCATCGCGGTTCATCTGAATCGGATTGTTGTTGGGCGGGAGCTGTGTCGATGGCGGCTGCGCATTGGCCGTCGTACAGGCGGCCGTAAGCGAGGCAGAGAGGGCGAGACAGGCGAGGGCCAGCGTGAGACGCATGCGAAACTCCCGGGTGTTTTGCCAAGCGTAGTCGCGGTTACGGCGGCGCGCCAAGGTCACGCTTGCTGAACTATGCGCGAGGCGGTTGCCGCGGCGCGGCAGCGTTCACATCTCTGACGGGACCGGCGCCTCCATCAATGACACCTTAATGGCGCGCCGGTATCGTCGATTTCCCGTACTCCAGCCGGTCCGTGATTCCATGAACCTGTTCGAAGGCCTCAAGAGCGACTGGACCTACATCAACGGTTTCCGCCGGATCATCGGCGCGATCGGCAGGATCGATCCGGAGGCGGAGTACACGCTGGCCGATGCGATCGAGGATGCGATCGACGATCATTCCGAGCGCACCTTCATCTCGTTCGAAGGCAAGGACATCACCTATGCCGATTTCGAGGCGCGGGCGAACCGCTTTGCGCACTGGGGCCAGTCGATCGGCTTGAAGACCGGCGACACGGTCGCGCTCTTCATGGAGAACCGGCCGGACTACATCGCCTTCTGGACCGGCATGGCCAAGCTCGCGGTGCGGATCGCGCTGATCAACTACAACCTCACGGGCGCTGGGCTGGCGCACTGCATCAAGGTGGCGGACTGCAAGGCCATCGTGATGAACCCGGAACTGGCGGCGAACTATGCATCGGCGAAGGAGCAGGTGGAGCTGCCGTTGGGCGCGTTCGTGCTCGGCGGCGCGGTGGATGGGCTGGTGCAGATCGACAGGGCGGTGGACCAGATGGGGCCGGGTCGGCCGGATCGTTCGGTGCGCGCGGGCGTGAAGGGCGGCGATGTGGCGCTCTACATCTACACGTCCGGCACAACGGGATTGCCGAAGGCGGCGAAGATCACGGGCGTGCGCGCGCAGGGCCTGATGCGCGTGTTCAAGGACGCGACCGAGGCCAACCACAATGAGCGTATCCTGCTGACCCTGCCGCTCTATCACGCGACGGGCGGGATGTGCGGCGTCGGCACGGCGCTGAACGCGGGCGGGTGCATCATCCTGCGCCGCAAGTTCTCCGCTTCGCACTTCTGGCAGGAGGCGATCGACAATCGCGCGACCATGCTGGTCTATATCGGCGAGCTTGGGCGCTACCTGATGAACCAGCCGCCGAGTTCGCTCGAACGCAGCCACACGATCCGCAAGGGCTTCGGCAACGGGCTGCGTGCTGACGTGTGGGCGGAGTTCGTGGAGCGGACCGGCATCAGCCATCTGGTCGAGTTCTATGGCTCGACCGAGGGTAATGTGAACTTCTTCAATCTCGACGGGAAGATTGGCGCTGTCGGGCGCATTCCGCGGCTGTTGCGCTCGCGCCTGCCGGCGCGGATCGTGAAGTTCGATGTCGAGACGGAGCAGCCGGTGCGCGGACCGGACGGGCTGTGCATCGAGGCGGCGCCGGACGAGCCGGGCGAGGCGGTGGGGCCGATCAATGGCGAGCCGCGCCAGCGTTTCGATGGCTACAATGACGAGGCGCAATCGAAGAAGAAGCTGCTGCGCGATGTGTTCGTGAAGGGCGACCTGTGGTTCCGCACGGGCGACCTTATGAAGATGGACGCGGACGGCTATGTCTATTTCGTCGATCGCGTCGGCGACACCTTCCGGTGGAAGGGTGAGAACGTTTCCACCAGCGAAGTCGAGATCGCGCTGTCCTCCATGCCGGGCGTGACGCATGCCATCGTCTATGGCGTGGCTGTGCCGGGGCAGGATGGACGCGCGGGCATGGCGGCGATCACGCCGAAGCAGGGGATCGACCCTGCGGTGCTCTATGCCCACATGTCGAAACACCTGCCGGCCTATGCGCGGCCAGTCTTCCTGCGCTTCCAGGACGATGTGGAGATCACCGGCACACTGAAGGTGCGCAAGGTCGATCTCGTGAAGGACGGGTTTGATCCGATGAACACGACGGATCCGCTGTTCGTCGTGGACAATGATCACCATACCTATCGTCAGATCGACGCCGAGGTGATGCGCGCGATTGTCGGCGGAACAGTGCGTCTTTAGGGATGCGGCGGAGGAGGGAAGCCCTCCTCCGCCTTTCAGCTCCACAGGTCTCCCAGCGCGAGCCCTTCGACAAAGCCGGGATGATAGACACGCGGATAGGCAGCTCCGCGCGCCCAGTCGTCGATCAGGGACGCGACCGAGGCGAGCGATGCCCCCGTGCGGACACCGACGCTGGCGAGGCGACGCACGATCTCGCGCAGGAAGGCTTCGTCGAGATCGACGTTATCGACCGCTTTCGCTTCGGCGAGGCGCCACCCCGCAGCATCGCGGCTGAGCGCGATGGCAGCGGGCGTTTCCGCGCGCCAGACATAGACGGCCATGCGCCCTTCGGCGACACGGGCGCCATGCTCGGCGAGGCAGTTGCGGAACTCCAGCGCGACCGCTTCCAGCTGCTTGCGGCTGGTGATGCGAATGAACGGCGCATCGAGCACCGGAGGCGGATCACCGGGACGGAACACGTCCGGGGTCAGATCCTCCAGCGCACGCGTGAACAACGCACGGGTATCTCCACCAGATCCCCAGCGGCGGGCCAGGCGTGCGGCCGCGTCCGGATCGCGCAGGAGAACCGCGAGACGGAAGGCCGCTGCGAGGTCCGCTGCCGCGGCTTCGGACGGAACTGCACGCACCACGGTCGCCGTGCGCAGGGCCGGCGGCAGGGCCGCGATCGGGGCAAACGCATCGGGATGAACGGTATCGAGATGACGCAGCACTTCGTTGGCTGCGGCATCGGTCATGACGTCCATGAAGATGTCGTAGTCCCGGCGGCGCCAGAGCTGTTCTCCCGCCTTGGAGAGCATGCGCATCAGACCCGTTGCCAGCGGACCGGCGACAGCATCGGCGACGACGGCGTCGCGCTGGTATTCCACCAGGCGGCGCAGTTCGGACTCACCGATGGGACGGCGTCCGTGTCCGGCCAGCAGGATCGCCGCCGCATGACGGCGGGCTGCGGGCAGGGCGAAGAAATCGCCGTGGGGCGCAGGCCACAGGCGCGCGATCGGGTCGGCGAACTCGCCGGCCACGAACGCCAGCAAGGGCGTCGCCGTGCGCGCCGCCTGCGGCGCGCGGGTGAACAGTTGCGCGACCATGGTCGCGTCTCCTCTCAACATGGTCCCGCGATCCCGCCGGTATGGCGTGGCGCAGGCGGGACGGGCGCTCGCGGCTGCGAGCGCTCAGTCCACTTCGGGTTGCGAGATCAGACGCTTCCGGAACCGAGCCCGGGGCGCTGATCGGCCCCTGGGATCACGCACGCGAGGTGCAGACACAGGGGCGACGTGATTTTTGTCAGTCGCCTCATCGGCTCGTGGCTCCTGTCGGAAGGGAAAAGTCCCCCCGGACACGCGACGGTCTGCCGCACAATTCTGGCGGCATTTGGGCGCCAGCGAATTTCGCTCTAGGTTGGATGCAGTGGGTCAAGAAGGACGACACAAGATGAAACGTGCTGCGATGGTTCTGCTGATGCTGGGCGCGAGCGCCTGCGGGCCTCAGGAAAAGCCGGCGGATCCGGCCGCGGCGCCGGCCGTTGAAGCGCCGTCCGCTGTTGTCGCGCCTTCGGCCGACCTGGCCGCCGACGAACTGCCGGCGCCGGATGGCGAGATCACGGTGTCGGGTCTCGTGGCGGGCCAGCGCGTGAGCAGCCCGCTGGTGATCGAAGGCTTCGTCAAGAATGACTGGATGTTCGAGGGCGTGTTCCCGGTCGAGATCGCATCCGACGGCGAGACGCTGGCGCAGAATGCTGGTCAGCAGCAGGCGCCGGACAACTGGACCAATCCGGGCCCGGTGAAATTTCGCACCGAGCTGGTGTTCGATGTGATGAAGGAAACACCCGCCGTCGTGATCTTCCGCGAAGACATGCCGAAACCGAAGAGCCCGGATAGCGACGAGCCGGGGCCGGGGCGCACGCTGCGCATCCCGGTGGTGCTCGTGCCGCCGGCGAAGTGAGCGCCTTTCGACCCGAACGCGCGATCCTCGAACTCGACAGCCGTTTCCATGCCGAGGTCGCGCCTGCGGACTTTCCGCAGCACACGCTGCGTTGGCGCAACCAGCGCTGGGCGGAGCGTGTGGGGCTCGGCGGGCTGAGCGACACGCTGTGGGTCGATCACTTCGGACGGTTTGCGCCGCTTGAAGGCTCGCTCGAAGCGCCGCTGGCGCTGGCGTATCACGGCCACCAGTTCCACACGTACAACCCGCAGATCGGAGATGGGCGCGGCTTCCTGTTTGCTCAACTGCGCGATGACAGGAACCGCCTGCTCGATCTCGGCACCAAGGGCTCGGGCCAGACGCCGTGGTCGCGACAGGGCGATGGTCGACTGACGCTGAAGGGCGGCGTGCGCGAGATCATGGCGGCGTCGATGCTGGAGGCGCTGGGCGTCTACACGTCGAAGGCTTTCTCGCTGATCGAGACAGGCGAGCAGCTGCATCGTGGCGATGAGCCTTCGCCGACGCGATCATCGGTGCTGGTGCGGCTGTCGCACAGCCATGTGCGGTTCGGCACATTCCAGCGGCTGGCGCACTCTGGCGATGCGGAGGGCATGGCGCGGCTGGTCGAGTACTGCGTCCGCCATTTCCATCCGGCGGCGGCCGGCGCTGACATGGCGGAGACCGCTGTCGGCCTCCTGCGCGAGACAATTGCGGTGACAGCGGAGCTGGCGGCGTCATGGATGGCGGCGGGGTTCGTGCACGGCGTGCTCAACTCCGACAATATGGTGGTGACGGGGGAGAGCTTCGACTACGGGCCGTGGCGCTTCCTGCCGTATTCCGACCCGAGCTTCACGGCGGCGTATTTCGACCAGACGGGGCTCTATGCCTTTGGGCGGCAGCCTTCGGCGGTGCTGTGGAATCTCAGCCAGCTGGCGCAATCCCTGACCTTGCTGGCGGATGTTCCGGCGCTGGAGGCCGAGCTGGGCCGGTATGAGGCGCTCTATCGGGCGGCCTTTCCGCGGCGGGTTCTTGCCGTGCTGGGCCTGCAGGCGGCGGGGGAGGAGGCGGCGCTGGAGCTGCTGAAGGCGTTGTTCGGGTGGATGGGGACCAGCCGGGCGGCCTGGCCGCAGGTGTTCTTCGACTGGTTCGGCGGGGAGGCCAGCGTGGAGCGGACGGGGCAGAGTCCGCTGGCAAAACTCTACGCCGCGCCGGACTTTGCGCCGGTTCGCGAAGCCCTGCTGGCGCACCGGCCGGAGCGGCCCGAACGGCTGGCGCACCCTTATTTCGCTGCCCAGCGGCCCGCGAACCTGCTGATCGAGGAGGTTGAGGAGCTGTGGTCGCATATCGCCGAGCGCGACGACTGGGGGCCCTTCGAGTCGCATATGGGGCGGATAGACGAGGCGCGTCAGGCCCTGGCGCTGGAACCCGGTTAAGCACGTCTGAACAGCCGATTCGGCCTGAAATCGCGACCAAAAAGCCATGAGAGATGTCGGGGCTCTACGGGTTTGTTAACTGTTGCCGCGCGAGAACGGTATCAAACGAACTGCAGGCTTGTTGCGTAGATGACGTCCGCACCACTTCCCATGGGATCGGCATCGCCGCCCGAAGTGATCGAACGCTGCTTTGCCAGCGCGACCGAGCATTTCCTGAATGCCGTGAGCGAAGCCTTTGCCCTGATCGACCAGGACGGCCGCGTCGTTCGCGCCAACATCGCCTATCGCCGCCTGACCGGCCCGGCCGGCGGCGCGCATGACGCCTCGATCATTGCCTATGTCGAGCAGGAGCGCCGCGAAGCCGTGCGCGAGAGCCTGCGTACGCTGGGCGAGAAAACGCCGACGCGGAACATGCAGCTGCGTTTCCGCATCGGGCACGAGACGCGCCTGATCGATGCCGAGCTGTCGTGGCTCGGGCCGGAGGGGCTGATCTCGTTCGTGGGCCGCGATGTGACGCGACAGGACCTGCTGGAGCGTGAACGGCAGGAAACCTCTGCTGCGCGCGATGCGGTGGAGCAGGTTGGCGATATCGGGCACTGGCGCGCGGGCCGCGATTTCAAGCTGCAGTGCACGCTGGGCGCCTCGCGCATCCTCGGCCTCGATCCGGCGGCGCCGCCGCTGGTGATGACCGACCTGGTGGAGATGATCCATCCCGAAGACCGCCCGGCCGCTGTGGATGCGGCGCGCGAGGCCTTCGACAAGCGCAAGCCGATCAAGCACACCTTCCGCGTGCGCCGGGCCGATGGCACGACGCGGCTGATCCGCGTTGCCGGCGCGCCGTCGATCGATGCCCGTGGGCAGGTCGAGGCGATGCATGGCGTGATCGTCGACAAGACCGACGGCCACACCGCGCTGCAGGCCGCGCTGAATGCCGACACGACCGTGCGCCGCTTCGTGAGCGCTGCGCCGATGCCGATCTGCATGTGCGACAAGGACCTGCGCGTGCTGCTGGCCAGCCAGAGCTGGGTCGATGAACAGAAGCTGAGCGAAGAGGAAGTGCTCGGCCGTTCGTTCTATGACCTGCTGCCCTGGATCCCGGAGAAGTGGCGCGCGGTTCACCGGCAGGTCGTCCGTGGTGAAAGCCTCAGTCATGACCGCGACCCGTTCGTCGACGGCAATGGCCGCAATGGCTGGCTGAAATGGTCAGCCGCTCCGTGGCGCGATGGTTCGGGCGAGATCGGCGGCGTCGTGATCATGCATGAGGACGTCACGGCGTTCGTGCAGGCCCGGCATGAAATCGAATCCTCGAAGGAGCGCCTCTCCTTCGGCATGTCGATCACCCAGATGATGATCTGGGAGCTCGATTTCGAGATGCGCGAGACGTATCTTGAGGGCGACTGGAAACATTTCTTCCCGCAGAAGCCGACCTTCGACTCGCTGACGGGCGGCGATGCGTTCATCCACGCGGCTGACCGCGAGATGATGGGCAACAAGTGGCGCACCCACCTTGCCGGCGGTCCGCCGTATACGGCGGAGTATCGCGCCGTGTTCCCGGACGGGCGCGAAGTCTGGCATGCGGCGTCGATCCGCATCCTCAAGACGGTGAAGGGCTCGCCCGCGCGCGCCTTCGCAGTGATCCAGGATATCACGGCCCGCAAGAACATCGAGCTGAAGGCGATGGAAGCCGAACAGCGCGCACTTGTGGCGGCGGCGGCGAAGTCCGACTTCCTGTCCAACATGAGTCACGAGATCCGCACGCCGTTGAACGGCGTTCTCGCGGTCTCGGAAGTTCTCGCGCGCACGCCGCTGGATGAGCGGCAGGGCGAGATGGTGCGGCTGATTTCGACGTCGGGCCGCACGCTGCTGCGCGTGATGGACGATCTTGTCGAATTCTCGCGGCTCGAGGGCGACGAGATCCAGTTCGATGTCCGCCCGTTCGAGCTCGAAGAGGCGCTGCGCAATACGTGCGAGGCGGCGCGGACGCGGGCGGAAGCCAAGGGGCTGCGGTTCGAGACGTTCATCTCGGCCAGCTGCGATGGCGTGTTCCGCGGCGATCCGGTGCGGATCGGTCAGGTGCTCGGCAACCTGCTCAACAACGCGGTCAAGTTCACCGAGCAGGGCAATATCAGCGTCTCGGCCGGCGTCGAGGAAATCGGCGAGGGCAAGACGCAGCTTCGCCTGGTCGTGACCGACAGTGGCGTGGGCTTTGCGCCGGAAATGGCCGAGCGGATTTTCGAGCGCTTTGAGCAGGCCGACATTTCGACCTCGCGCCGATTCGGCGGCCTTGGCCTTGGCCTGTCGATCGTGAAGCGGCTGGTCGAGATGATGCACGGCACGGTGAAGGCCGTGTCGAAAGAGGGCGAGGGCTCGTCGTTCGAGGTGCTGTGCCCAATCTCGCGCGATCGCATTGCGGCGCTGGGCGCGATCACGGCAGTGGCGGTCGAGGATTTCGACACCGAGACGGCGATCGACAATCTCCGCCTGCTGGTGGCCGAAGACAATCCGATGAACCGCCGCGTGGTGGAACTGCTGCTGGCGCAGAGCGGCGTGCACATCACATTCGCCGAAAACGGCAAGGAAGCCGTCGAGAAATTCTCGACGATGCGGTTCGACCTTGTGCTCATGGACCTGCAGATGCCGATCATGGGCGGTCTTGCGGCGATGCGCGCGATCCGCGCGTGGGAGAAAGAGCAGGGCCGCGTGCCGACGCCGATGCTGGCGGTTTCCGCCAACGCGACGGACGAGCACGTTACCGAGGCGAAAGAAGCCGGCGCGGACGACCACGTCGCCAAGCCGATCGTGCGCGAGACACTGTTCGAGGCGATTGCGCGCCATGCGCGGCCTGCAGCGGCCGAAGGTCCGGCGCCACTGGACGATGGCGACTTCGATCTCGACGAGTTCGATATCGCCGTTTGAGGCATGAAGCCGCGCTTGCGCGACGAGCTCCTGCTGCCTGTGAGCCCGCCCCCGTCCTTCGAGACGATCGCACCGTGGGAATTCCGGTGTTGAGACAGCGTGCCTGCGATCCCTCAGGATGAGGGCTCTCTACACAGGTGTGCTGGTAGTTGAGTCCTCATCCTGAGGGATCGCAGGCACACCGCTTCAACCTGAAGAATCTCGCGGTGCGATCGTCTCGAAGGACGGGGGCGGGCTTGCCGCTGCATTACGGCTGCTGGGCACGGGCCTGGCGGTTCAGGAGGATCAACCCGGGAAGATAGCGCGGAAGAAGTCGCCGACGCCGCCGGGGACGTAGACGGCGACCATGATGAGGCCGAGCGTCAGGACGTGCAGGGCGGTGATGAGAGCCGTCACCATCACGAAGCCGGGCTTGTAGGTCTTGTGCCTGAGAACGTGCTGGGCAAGGAGGCCGCCGATGATGCCGAAGGTGAGGTCGGCGAGGTGCAGGATGCGCTCGGGTTCGCGCCACTCGCGTCGCTCGGCTGCACGCTTGTCGGCATAATAAAGCATCCACGAGGCGATGCCACCGATGAGGTAGAGCAGGCCGACCCAGACGGGAAAGCGGCCGAGCATGATGTTGTTGCCGAGCAGGACGATGATCGTCGCGGCGGCTGCGGTGCGCATGGAGATATGGCGCATGCCGGGGGTGGGTTCGCGGCGCTCGGGTTGGGCGGCGACGCGTTCCGATCCTTTGACGTGGGCGATGCCTGCGGTCTTCGACTGCAGCGGCCGGATGATGGTGACCTCGACGGCGGCGGGGCGGCCATTGGCGCCGGTTCCGACTTCGTAGGAGAGAATGTCGCCGGCCTTGGGTCGTTCGGTGCTTTTGCCGATCGACTTCATGTGGACATACAGCTTGCCGCCACCGGGGCGGCGGATGAAGCCGAAACCCCGGGCGTCGTGCCAGTCCTCGAGTATGCCTTTTTCGCGCGCCACCCGATCTGGTTAATCCTACTTGTTTGCGCGGTTCCTAACGAGATCGTCGACAACGGCAGGATCAGCGAGAGTTGATGTATCGCCGAGGTTGGCGAAATCGTTCTCGGCGATTTTCCGGAGGATCCTGCGCATGATCTTTCCGGAACGGGTTTTAGGCAGGCCCGGCGCAAACTGTATTACATCTGGCGTAGCGATGGGGCCGATTTCCTTGCGCACCCACGCAACGAGTTCCTTGCGGAGATCGTCGGTGGCGGGCTCGCCGGCCATCAGGCTGACGTAAGCATAGATGCCTTGGCCCTTGATATTATGCGGGTAACCGACGACGGCCGCCTCGGCTACTTTCGGATGTGCAACGAGCGCGCTCTCGACCTCGGCGGTGCCGAGGCGGTGGCCGGAGACGTTGATGACGTCGTCCACGCGGCCGGTGATCCAGTAATAGCCATCCTCATCGCGGCGGCAGCCATCGCCGGTGAAATACTTGCCCGGGTAGGTGCGGAAGTAGGTGTCGACGAAGCGCGCGTGGTCTCCATAGACGGTGCGCATCTGGCCGGGCCACGAGTCGAGGATGCAGAGATTGCCGGCGGTGGCGCCTTCCAGGACTGTTCCCTTGTCATCAACAAGTTGCGGGCGGATCGAGAAGAAGGGCTTGGCGGCGGAGCCGGGCTTGAGCGCGTGGGCGCCGGGGAGGGGCGTCATCAGCGTGGCGCCGGTTTCGGTCTGCCACCACGTATCGACGATGGGGCAGCGGTTCTCGCCGACGACGCGGTAATACCATTCCCAGGCTTCGGGGTTGATCGGTTCGCCGACGGAGCCGAGCAGGCGGATGGATTTGCGCGAGGAGCCCGTGACGAACTGGTCGCCGGCGCCCATGAGGGCACGGAGCGCGGTGGGGGCGGTGTAGAAGATGTTGACCTGGTGCTTGTCGACCGTCTTCCAGAAGCGCGAGGCGTCGGGCCAGGTGGGGATGCCTTCGAACATCAGCGTGGTCGCGCCGTTCGCGAGTGGCCCGTAGACGACATAGGAGTGGCCGGTGACCCAGCCCACGTCAGCGGTGCACCAGAAGACTTCGCCGGGCTTGTAGTCGAAGACGATCTCGTGGGTCATCGAGGCCCAGACGAGATAGCCACCGGTGGTGTGGAGGACGCCCTTTGGTTTCCCCGTCGAACCCGACGTGTAGAGGATGAAGAGCGGGTCTTCCGCGTTCATTTCCTCGGGCGGGCAGATGTCGGAGACGGTGGCAGAGAGGTCGGCGTACCAGTGGTCGAGACCGGCGGACATGGCGATGGGGCCGCCGGTGCGCTTGATGACGACGACGGATTTGACGGGGGATGTGTCGCCGAGGCGCTTGATGGCTTCGTCGACATTGGCTTTCAGCGGGATCGGCTTGCCGCCGCGCAGGCCTTCATCGGCGGTGATGACGCAGACGGAGGCGCAATCGTCGAGGCGGCCGGCGAGCGAGTCTGGGGAGAAGCCACCGAAGACGACCGAATGGATCGCGCCGATGCGGGAGCAGGCGAGCATCGCATAGGCCGCTTCCGGGATCATCGGCATGTAGATGGTGACGCGGTCGCCCTTCTTGACGCCCTGCGACTTCAGCACGTTAGCGAAGCGGCAGACTTCGGCGTGGAGCTGGCCGTAGGTGATCTTCGAGGAGACGTTGGGATCATCGCCCTCGAAAATGATGGCGGTGTCGTTGGCCTTGTGGGGCAGGTGGCGGTCGATGCAGTTGGCGGAGACGTTGAGGGCGCCGTCGTAGAACCATTTCACGTGGAGGTCGGCGGGGTTGTTGGTCTTCGAGATGTCCCAGTTGACGTCCTTCACCTTGGTGTAGGGCTTCATCCACTGGAGGCGCTTGCCGTGTTCGCGCCAGAAGGCTTCGGGATCGGCGACGGAGGCGGCGTACATGGTCGCGTACTTTTCCGCGTTCACATGCGCTTTGGCGGCAAAATCCGGCGGCACGGGATAGACGTGGGCTTCGGACATGTTCGCTTCCTCTCCATCAGGCATCTGGCGCGCCGTGAGCGTGTGATCGCTCATTTCCGGCTGTAGTTGAAGCTACCGGTTGGTCCAAGACGCTTTTCGTAGCGGGTCTGCCTTGCCGCGGGGCGGCAAAGTCAAATTGGCGTGGTTCGCGGGCGCGTCAGGATGGCGCTGGAGCGAATGGGCGCTAGACTGCCGCAAAACAGAAAAATGGCATCCGGAGGAGAGACACATGACACGGTTCGCGAAGCCTCTGGCTGTGGCGGCGCTGGCGCTGGTGCTGGCGAGCCCGGCCTTTGCGCAGTCGGACGCGGGCACCAAGGCGCTGGCGCGGAACTTCGACGGCGTCTGGACCAACGCGTCGGGCACGCGGCTGGAGCGTCCGGGGAATTTCGCGCAGCTGGTCGTGCCGAAAGAGCAGGCCGAGGCGCTGAAGAAGGCGGCGATCGATGGCCGCGCGGCGGCGAACGCACCTTCGGACCTGAGCGCGGGCGCGTTCAAGGACGCCAATAGCCAGGCGGGCTACAACGCGTTCTGGACCGATCCGGGCACGGGGCTGATGAGCGTGCGCGGCGAGGCGCGGTCGTCTCACATTGTGAGCCCGGCGGACGGCAAGATGCCGTTCAAGGATCGTGCGAAGAGCCTGGTGCTGCCGATCCGCGAGGGCGTGGAGTATCGTTCGGGCAAGGGAGCCTATGAAGGACCAGAGGATCTGCCGCTGCGCGAGCGCTGCCTGATCGCGCAGAGCGATGGCGGCGGGCCGGTGATGCTGAACGGGCTCTACAACAACAATTACGGGTTCCACCTGACCAAGGACTATTTCGTCATCGAGGTGGAGATGGTGCACGACGCGCGCATCATCCCGATCTATGCGTCGGCGGAGGTGGCGAAGGCCTCGCACAAGCCGGCGGTGATCAAGCCGTGGCTGGGGGACTCGGTGGCGTGGTGGGATGGCGACACGCTGGCGGTCGAGACGAAGAACATCAACCCGACGCAGGAATCACGGACGCAGACGCCGGTGTCCACGCAGGGCACTGTGACGGAGCGCTTTACGCGGATCGATGCGGGCGAGCTGCTGTACCAGTTCACGGTCGAGGACCCGGTGCACTACACGCAGACCTGGTCGGGCGAGTATGCGTTCAAGCCCAATCCGGGGAACATCTACGAATACGCCTGCCATGAGGGGAATTACTCGATGGAAGGCATTCTCGGCGGCGCGCGTCTGGCGGAAGCGGCAGAGGCTGCGCAGGCGGCGGCTGCAAAGCCCAAGGGCAAGACCGGCAAGTCGAAGCGGTAGGCGAACCTACTGGCCGTCTGACGGACGCTTCATCATCCCACGCGCGATATGGCGCGCCTCGGCCTTGGCGGTCGAGGCGTCTCCGCGCGTGTTGTACAGCGAGATCAGGTAGTCGAGATCCCACTGCGTCATGCGCGCGGTGCGGTCGTTCTTCTCGGTGTTGAACAGGTTGAGGATGCTGGGGTGGTCGCGCATGTCGACGTCTGCGGCGACCTGGGCCAGCGCGACCATTGCGACATAGTCGGTCAGCGAGGCAAACGAGACCGAGCCGATGCGCTTGGTGTCGAGGATGATGATGGCGTGGTGGAGATCCTCGCGCACATTGTTGCGGATGCGCGAGGCGCCGCGCACGCGGACTGACATCGCTTCCATCGCGTTCTGGCCGGTGTCGACCAGCACGGTCTGGCTGACATGCCACCAGCGCACCGGGGCGTTCGACTTCTCGAACTTGCGCAGCGCGGTGCGGCCGAGATGGCTGGTGCCATTGGGCTCGGGACGGAAGGCCTTCGGGCTGTCCTTTATCAGGCGCGCGGCGAGTTCGTCGCCATTGGTGTCGGCGAGGATGAGGACGTTGGGCTTGCAGCCCGGTTCGCCCGGATCGAGGCCGACGGCGAGCGCGACGAGGGAGACCTGGTCGATGAGCTTCTGGGCGTAGGCCGGCGTGACGTTGACCACGCCCACGCACACCTTGCGATCCCAGCGCGCGAGATTGGCGCCGTCCGGCGCGGCCGAGGCGCCGATTTCGGCGACGAAATCACGCACGGCTTCTTCGGGGCGCTGGGCCTCGATCACCACCTTGTCGCTGCCGGCGGCGGGCGGCGTCTGGGCGAGGGCGGGCGTGACAGCGGTGGCGGCGAGGGCTGTCAGGAAGGCGAAGGTGCGGATCATCGGACGGGCTCCGGCTTGCTTCAGGAGACGCTGCAGGGCGGCCTTGCGGCCATGGATCGGCGCGGACCGGCGCCAGTGTCTTCTGACGGATATCAAAGACCTGCTTTTCCCGAGGCGGATAATGCTGTCAAGTAAAGCAAAACGAATGACAGGAAACGGCCCGATGAGTGCAACCGCGAAGAAGGCAGCCCCTGCAAAGAAGGCAGGCGGGGCTGTCGAGCATTTTGATGTGCTGATTGTCGGCGCGGGAATATCTGGCGTCGGCGCCGCCTATCACCTCAAGCACCAGATGCCGGGAACGAGTTTCGTCGCGCTGGAAACGCAGGAGACTTTCGGCGGCACGTGGACCACGCACAAATATCCCGGCATCCGTTCGGACAGCGACCTCCACACGTTTGGATACCGGTTCAAGCCGTGGGTGGGCCCGCCGATCGCGGCGGCATCCGAAATCCTGAAATACATGCAGGAGGTGATCGACGAGAACGATCTCACCCGGCACATCCGCTATGGCCATGTGATCAAGACGGCCAGCTGGTCGGGCAGGGACAATCGCTGGACCATCGAAGCGCTGCGCAAGGCGGATGGCGCGACGGTGACGATCACCACGGGCTTCCTGTGGATGTGCCAGGGCTATTACCGGCACGAGAAGGGCTACACCCCCGGATGGGCGGGCATGGACAGCTACAAGGGTCGGATCGTGCATCCGCAATCCTGGCCCACCGATCTCGACTACAAGGGCAAGACGATGATCGTCATCGGGTCTGGCGCGACAGCGGCGACGCTGGTGCCGGCGGTGGCGAACGATACGGCGCATGTGACGATGCTGCAGCGCTCGCCGACCTATTTCATTCCGGGGCGCAATGCGATCGACATCGCCGAGCAGCTGCGCGCGCTGCAGGTGGACGAGGAATGGATCCACGAGATCACGCGCCGGCAGATCCTGAAGACGCAGGATGAGTTCACCCGCCGCTCGCGCGAGGAGCCGGAGGCGGTGAAGAAAGAGCTGCTGGATGCGGTGAAGCTGTTCCTTGGCGAGGACTACGATATCGAGAAGCACTTCACGCCGAGCTATCGGCCATGGCGCCAGCGCATCGCGTTCATTCCCGATGGCGACCTGTTCCAGGGCATCGCCTCGGGCAAGGCCTCGGTGGTGACGGACGAGATCGACCGCTTCACGGAAAAAGGCATCCTGCTGAAATCGGGCAAGGAGCTGGAAGCGGACATCATCGTCACGGCGACCGGGTTCGATCTCTCGCCGCAGGGCGACATCGACTTTGTCGTCGATGGCAAGCCGGTGGCGATGAAGGACACGGTGACGTATCGCGGCATGATGTTTACAGGCCTGCCCAACATGATCTGGGTGTTCGGCTATTTCCGCGCGAGCTGGACGCTGCGCGTCGATATCGTGGCGGACTTCGTGTGCCGGCTGCTGAAGCACATGAAGAAGCGCGGGGCCGGGCGCGTGGAGGTGGCGATCCCGCCGTCACTGAAGGACATGAAGCTGTCGAGCTGGATCGACCCGGAGGACTTCAACCCCGGCTACATCATGCGCGGCATGCATCTGCTGCCCAAGCGCGGTGAGCTGCGCGACTGGCAGCACACGCAGGACTACTGGAACGAGAAGGACGAAATGCCGAAGATCGACCTCGACGGCGAGGAGTTCGTCTATGGCGGGGTGAAGGTGGAGGCGTAGGCCGCTGGCGATACGCCGTCAGCGAATTCGGTGACGTTGGGATTGGCGCGGGGTTGAGCCCCTCTCCCCCTTGTGGGGAGAGGGTAGGGTGAGGGGGGCGGTTCCGGTGGCGGGACGCCAGAGGGATTTCACGAAAGCAAATGCGCGCGCCAAGCGGTTGCGACGGTTGATGACGCCTGCAGAGAAACGGCTGTGGGCCAGACTTCAGGACGTGGCGGGTTGGCACTTCCGGAAGCAGTCGCCGGTCGGGCCTTACGTCTTCGATTTCGTGGAGATGTCGGCGCGGCTGATCATCGAGGTGGACGGCGGCGTTCACGATCTCGTGCCGGTAAAAGTTCGCGACGAAGCCAAAGAGACTTGGGCCGTCGCGAACGGGTTCCGTATCTTGCGGATACCGAATGCGTATGTCTTCGGGACGGGTGAGCCGGCGATGGAGCTGGTGATGGGAGCGTTGAGAGAAGCGCAGCCTGGACGCTGACAGCCCGCATGTTGAACCGCCCCCCACACCCCACCCTCTCCCCACAAGGGGGAGAGGGGTGAGATGAGCAGGCGCCTGTGACCTTGGGTCGAGTTAGCCCACAAACGCCTTCTCGATGACGAACTCGGCCGGGTGGGCGTTGGAGCCTTCCTTGAGGCCGGCTTTTTCGACGAGGGCCTTGATGTCGTTGATCATGTCCATCGAGCCGCAGACCATCACGCGATCGACCGCGGGATCGAGCGGCGGCACTTCGAGGTCGGCGAAGAGGATGCCTTTCTCGATGCAGGTGGTGATGCGTTCCTGATTGGGCCAGGGCTCGCGCGTGACGGTGGTGTAGTGGACGAGGCGGCCGAAGTGTTCGCCGACGAGGGGGTCGTCGCGCAGGCTTTCGACCAGCTCCTGTCCGTATTTCAGCTCGCCGACTTCGCGGCAGGTATGGGTGACGATCACCTGCTCGAACCGCTCATACGTATCCGGGTCGCGGATGACGGAGGCGAAGGGCGCTAGGCCCGTGCCAGTCGAGAAGCAATAGAGGCGCTTGCCTGGCGTCAGGGCGTCGTGGACGAGCGTGCCGGTCGACTTGCGGCCGAGCAGGACCTTGTCGCCCGGCTGGATCGCCTGGAGCTTCGAGGTGAGGGGGCCATCCGGAACCTTGATCGAGAAGAATTCGAGTTCCTCGTCCCAGCTCGGGCTGGCGATCGAATAGGCGCGCAGCAGCGGTTTGCCGTTGGGGCCCTCCAGGCCGATCATCACGAATTCGCCAGAGCGGAAGCGGAAGGTCGGCGGACGCGTGATGCGGAAGGAGAACATGCGGTCGGTGTAATGCTTCACCGACAGGACGGTCTCTTCAGTTGGCGCGTTGGGAGATTTCGCCTTTTCGGCGGGCTGGGCAGCGGTTTGCGTCATCACGTCCCGGGAGGATCTGTGTCAGGGACCCCGTCCGGGCCCTGTTCAAGCCAGTCGGACCTAGGGTGTCGGGGTCGCAAAAGCAACTAATCCCAGCGTTTAGCGGCAGGAGCGGGCATAGGCTGCGGGGCGAGGACGGGCCGCCATAATCTCGCCCGGCGCGCCATTTTGATACCGTGGCGGGTTGAACCGCCCTAGTATAGGGGCAGACCTGTGGGTTGCAGCTGGCAGGGAAGCGCCAGCGGGCCCGGTAGCGGAGGTTCTGTAGAGACTTGCCCCGGATACTCTCCATCCTGCTCGGCGGCATTGCGCTGATCGCAGCCATTGTCGGCATCCGCTCGCTCGTTTCGGGCGGGGACTCGGTTGCGCGCGTGCAGGCCAATACGGTGCCGACGCTGGACAAGGCGCTGCCGGGAGCGCCCGAAGGCCATGGCGGCACGGTGGAGTTCATCCGCTCGCGGGCGCAGCCGCGGACGCAGTATCTGTCTCTGGGTGGCCGCAGCGAAGCGGAGATGGCGCCGGTGGCGTTCGGCGCGGCGGGCAAGGTGACCCAGCTGCCGGTGGCCGAAGGAACGATCGTTCAAGCCGGCGCGCTGCTGTGCGGGCTTGAAGGCAATGGTGGCGGCAATCGCGTGAAGCAGGCGGAGGGAACACTCGCGCGCGCGCGCGAAACGCACGCCAAGAATGTCGAGTGGCTGTCCAAGGGCTTTGTCTCGCAGGCGCGGGTGAAGCTGTCCAAGACGGCGGTGGATGAGGCGGTGGCGGCGCTGGAAGCGGCGAAGGGGGAACTGTCCCAGCGCCAGGCGGTGGCGCCATTTCGTGGCGTGTTCGAGAAGCGCACGGCGACCATGGGCGAGTTCGTGGCGCTGGGCGGCATCTGCGGCGTCGTCGTGCGGCTGGACCCGATCACCTTCGTGGCGGGCGCCTCCGAGAAACAGGCGCTGCGCATCCGGACGGGTGCGCCGGTGCGGGTGAAGCTGCCGGACGGGCGGGAAGTGGCGGGCGTGGTCGCCAAACTTGCCAGCGTCGCCGACCCGCAGACGCGGAACTTCGAAGTGAAAGTGTCCGTGCCGAACGGCGACAACGGCATTCCGGTCGGACGCACGGCGGAGATCAAGATCAATATCGGTCTTGGCAAGGCACACCGTATCACGCAGGCGCTGCTGAAGGCGGACGCGATGGGGCGGATCGGCGTCTACTATCTCGATGTGGGCGGCGTGATCGGCTTTGCGCCGGCCGACATCGTGGACGAGACGCCTGATGGCGTCTGGGTCACCGGACTGCCGGACGATGCGCAGCTGGTGGCCGAGGGCCAGCCGGATGTGCAGACCGGCCTGCGCGTGACGCCGGTCGTGCGCGAGAGCCCGGCCGGCGGCTGAGCCGCGCTCAGTCTTCCCTGGTATTCTGGTGCTGCTTCTCGAACTCGGGCGTGCGTTCGTGCTGGTGATAGCCGGACGCAAGATAGAGCTTGAGACGCCGGTCGCGCTTCGGCGTCAGCTTTACATCGACATAGCCGATCGGCTCGATCTTCGCGAAGTCGTCGCGGAGCATCATGCGCAAGCCGGGGCTGATGCTGGCAATCAGCAGCTTACGGTCATCGCCCTCCATCATCCTGCCGGCTTCCTCGGCGTGGCTGCGGGGCGTGGGGCCGCGCTGCCAGGCGCGGATCGGCGGCATGTCGAGGTTGCGGCCATAATAGTCGACGGCGTGCCAGAGCTCGCGGTCGTCGAGCATGATGGCGCTGGCGCCGACTTCCTTGGCGCGGGCGACCACCTTTTCCGCCGTCTCTTCCCAGCCGCGAACGCCCTTCATGCCGGCCGAAGCGCCGAAGCTGTCGGCGAGGGTGGGGAAGGCCCAGGCGAGGGTGAAGACAAGGCCGACAACGGCGTTGAGGGCGACGCCGCCCTTGATGATCGGGCCTGTCCTGATGCGGCCGATGGCGCGGTCGATCCACGCGGCGACCAGCACGCTTGCGCCGGGATAGGCCACGGCGGCCCAGTTGGCATGGGCGCGCGAGAGGATCTCCTGCCCCATGATGACGAAGAAGGGCGGCGCGATGAAGCAGAGCAGCCAGAGCTCGCGCGAAGTCGTCCACTTGTCCTTCCGGCCGACGACGAGTGCGAAGCCGGCCAGCATCAGCAGCAGGAGGATCGGGCCGAAGACGGCCGACTGGTCGACGATGTAGTCGAACACGTTCAGCGGGTTGAAGCCGGCCTCGGCGATGTTCGCGTTGTCGGCAGTGTGGCTGATGGTGGCGAAGTTGTTGGCGGCGTTCCACCAGAGGTTGGGGGCGAGGACGACAAGCGAGGCGAGGGCGGCGACTGCGCCGGCGGGGGACAGGATCGCCTTGCGCATGTCGCGGTCGACGATCGCTGCGAGAACAGCGCCGGCATAGAGGAAGCTGGCGGAGTACTTGCCCAGCATGGCGAGGCCGATGGCGCCGCCGGCCAGGATTGCGTTGAGCATTTTCGGCTCGTCGCGGAAGCGCCACAGGAAGTAGAGCGCCATCGCATAGCCCGGCAGCAGCACCGCGTCGGTTGACATGATGGTCGAGGACAGGGTGATGCCGGGCATCAGCAGGTAGATCGCGGCGGACCACGCGCCAATACGGGCGTCGAACGCCTTCTTGCCGAGCAGGAAGAGGAAGAAGGCGGCCACGCCGTGAAGGATCGGTGCGAAGAAGCGGATCGCCCACTCGCCATCGCCGAACACGGCGGTGGAGGCAGCGATCACCCACGCGATGAGCGGCGGCTTCGAGTAGTAGCCAAAGTCGAGTTTTTCCGACCAGCGCCAGTATTGCGATTCATCCGGTCCGATCTCGACAGGCGCCGCGATGACGATAGCGAGCCTGATCGCGATGAAGACGCCGATCACGAGCGCGGCGCAGGCTGACGGATTGCGTCGCCAGAGATCGGAGAGGAATTTCATGCGGGGCAAGGTCCGGAACTGATTGCGAGCACCCTACAGGTTCGTTTCGCGCGCCAGAAGCCCGCGATTCGGACGCGGCGTGCAGCAGGGCCGACCGCTGCGGCAATCAAGGCGCGCCAGCGTGGCGCCGACGCAACATTCGCGGCAGAAAGATGGCCGTATTCTGGGCTCGCTCGCCTGAATCTCAGGCGGCATTCGTTGCGCGAATCCGGTGTTGCGCTGGGGCATCTTGGACTCTTCATGCGGGTTCCCGCGATGAGGTCCCGCAGAACGGGAAATGCCGCACTGCAGAAATCCCTACAAGTATCAAGGAACACGGGCGCCAGAATCGCTATCCACCGTCTGTGGAAAACTTGCGCGTGTTGTTGCGGCATGGGGGCAAGAGGTTGCGCGGCGCCTATGCAAGGCCGGCAAAAACGCGTGCGATCCCGTCAATAAACATTCATACGGCGGTCATTGAGCGGGCGATGCCGACAGGGTATCGGCGCGGTGAAATCGAGCAGGGCAGAGGCGCCCTTCTCTGGTGGTCCAGGGGTGCAAAATCATGAAATTCAGAAGTCTTGCTGGTGGTGTTGCGTTTGCGGCGATGTCCGCGGCCCTGACGCCGGCCGCCATGGCCCAGGTTACGACCTCGGGCGTGCAGGGTTCGGTGACGAAGGCTGACGGCTCGCCCGCGAGCGACGCCACGGTGATGATCGAAGACACCCGCACGGGCCTTACCCGGTCCGTGATCACGACGCCGAACGGCTCGTTCGACATCCGTGGCCTGAACGTTGGCGGTCCCTACACCGTGTCGGTGTCGGCCGTTGGCCAGCAATCCACGCAAGTCACGGACGTCTATCTCGATCTCGGGTCGGCAACGAGCCTCGACCTCAAATTCTCGGGATCCGCTGCCACCGACGTGATCGTGATCACCGCGAGCCAGGCCGGCGCCACCCCGATCGCGATCGGTCCGGCCTCGGTGTTCTCGGCTGAAGATCTCGCCACCAAGCCGGCGATCAACCGTGATATCAAGGACATCATCCGCAACGACCCGCGTATCTATCTCGACCAGACGGCCGGCGGTCCTGTCGGTACGGACGGCGTGCAGTGCGCCGGCGCCTCGCCGCGCTTCAACTCGGTGACCGTTGACGGCATCGGCCTCAATGACGGTTTCGGTCTCAACAGCAACGGCTACCCGACGGAGCGGCTTCCGTTCCCGTTCGACGCCGTTGCTCAGGTTTCGGTCGAGCTTGCCCCGTTCGACCCGCAATACGGCGGCTTCACGGGCTGCACCATCAACATGGTGTCCAAGTCCGGCACCAACGAGTTCCATGGCTCCGTGTTCTACGACTACACAAATGACAGCATGCGCGGTGACACCATCGAAGGCCGGTCGGTGTTCGTCCCCGAGTTCGAAGAGAAGCGTTATGGCGCGTCCTTCGGCGGTCCGATCATCGAGGACACGCTGTTCTTCTTCGGCGCCTATGAACGCTTCGAAGGCGTCAACCTGTTCGGCCGCGGCCCGGTTGGGTCGGGTGTCACGACCGAGGTTTCCGGCTTCACTCAGGCCGAGTACGACCAGATCGTCAACATTGCCAACACCGTCTATGGCATCAGCGACTTGGGCGGCAACATCGCCTCGGACCCCGCGATCGACGAGAAATACCTCGCCCGCCTCGACTGGAACATCAACGACCGTCACCGCGCGGCGCTGACCTACAACTACAACAAGGGCCTGAACCTCACCGAGTCCGACACGGGCTCGACCCGTTTCGAATTCGGCAACCACCTGTATGACCGCGGCGCCGAGCTTAACGCCTACTCCGGTCAGTTGTTCTCCGACTGGACCGATGAGTTCTCGACGACCCTGCGCGTTTCCTACAACGAGATCGATGCGACTGCGGAATGCCGCGATGGGCGTGTCATCGGCGAAGTGCAGATCATCGTCGATCCGGGCCGTACGGTGTTCCTCGGCTGCGACGACAGCCGCCATTTCAACGACTTGAACTATTCGGTGCTGACGGCCAAGGCGAGCGGCACCTACCAGCTTGCAGACCACACGCTGGGCTTCGGCATTGAGCGCCAGACCTTCGACATCTTCAACGCATTCACGCAGAACGTTGAAGGCCGGTTCATGTTCAACTCGATCGCCGACTTCCAGGCGGGCCTGCCGAACCAGATTTTCTATGGCAACGCGGCGGGCACCAACAACCCCGACGACACGGCCGCTTCGTTCAAGTACGACATCAACACGGTCTACCTCCAGGATGAATTCCCCGTCGGCGACACCGCCAACGTGACCCTCGGCCTGCGCTATGACTGGTACACCAACGAGGACTTCCCACGCTCCAACCCGTTCTTCCTCGCCCGCAACGGGTTCTCGAACACCGAGAACCTGGACGGCAAGGGCATCCTGCAGCCGCGCTTCGGCTTCACCTGGGATGTGATGGATCGCCTGTCGCTCCGTGGCGGCGCCGGCCTCTTCGCCGGCGGCAACCCGAACGTCTGGGTTTCGAACTCATACTCCAACAACGGTATCACCTCGGTTCTGCTGCAGTACGGCCCGGGCGCTCTGCCGGGCATGCCGGTTGGCTACAACATCCTGACCAACCCGAACGGGCAGTCCGAACGGGCGGCGGGCAACCCGGTCAACCCGAACAACGCGCTGTGGGGCATCCCGCAGGCGATGATCGATAACGTCGCGCTCCAGGCTCCGAACTCGCAGGTTGCTGCGATCGACCCGGACTTCCAGCCGGCTGCGGAATGGAAGTTCTCGCTGGGCGCCACCTATGACCTCGACATGGGCATGTTCGGCGCGGGCTTCCTCGGCGACGGCTATCGCATCGACTTCGACTACCTTCGCATGACAACGAAGAACGCGTCGACCATCGTTAACGCTGGCCTCGTTCGTGTTGGCACTGCGCCGGACGGCTCGCCGCTGTACAAGCGCGCCGACAAGTCTGATCCGGATTGCCTCAACCCGACGACTGCGCCGACGGCCGCCTGCGCCACGCGCACCGCCGACGACCTCCTGCTGTCCAACGGTGGCGACGGCGGCCAGACGGACGTCTTCTCGATCGGTATCTCAAACAGCATCGAAGACTGGGGCATCGACTGGTCGCTGGCGTACGCCAACATCAATGCCAGAGACACGCGCTCGATGACCTCCTCGGTCGCGGGTTCGAACTACGGTTCGATCGCGGTGAGCGACATCAACAACCCCGAGCAGGCCAAATCGAACTTCCTGATCCCGAACCGCTTCACCACGAATATTTCGTGGGAAGGCGAGTTCATTCCGGAATTCACGACGCGTGTTTCTCTGTTCGGTGAACACTACCAGTCGCGCCCGTACTCCTACACCTTCGTGGGCGGCGGCACGGTCGACACCTGGGGCGACAACAACGAGGGTCTGCACCTCCTGTACGTCCCGACTGGCCCGACCGATCCGAACGTCGTGTTCTGTTCGAACGCCACGGCGGCGGACGACGCACTGTGCGGCGGCGCAGCCACGAACTTCGCGACCACCGCGTTCTTCAACTGGGCCGACGGTGTTGGCCTGGCGCGCGGTGCGCAAACCCAGCGCAACGACTTCGAAGGCGGCTGGAACAACAAGTTCGACCTCAAGCTCGAACAGGAGTTCCCCACCGGCTTCGGCAAGGGTTCGGCCTTCCTCGTCGTCGAGAACATCGGCAATCTGCTGAACGACGAGTGGGGCGTGATCTATGAAACTCCGTTCCCGCAACGTGTCGGCGTGGTCGAAATCGACCGTGACGCGGCGACCAACCGTTTCGTCTTCCGCCGCCTGGCGACGCCGAACATCGACGACCCTGTGGATGGCGTGTCCTTCTGGACGGTGAAGGTCGGCGCGACCTGGGGCTTCTAGGCCCTTAGGCTTTGGCCAGAGACTTCGGAGAGAGGCGGTCCCACGGGGCCGCCTCTTTTCTTTTGCGGAATCGGGGCCATATGCGCTCGCTTGTGCGCGGGTCTTGTACCCCCGGCCATTGGTGATAGAGCGCAGACCCATGAGCGAGACGAACCTTCATCCCCCCGCCGAATGGGCGCAGCACAGCGCGATCTGGACCGCCTGGCCGGCCGACGAGGAGCTGTGGGAGGACGACCTTTCACCCGCGCAGGCCGAAGTTGCGGCGATGGTGCGCGCGCTAGCGGCGCCGGGGCCGGACGGCCGCCCGGGCGACAAGGTGAAAGTGCTGGTCAACGGGCCGACGGCGATGCTGTCGGCCGAGAAAGCTATCGGCGAAGTCGCCGAGCTGGTCGATGCGCTCTATGGCGATATCTGGCTGCGCGACACCGGCCCGGTGTTCTATTCGGCGGACCGCTGCGCGCTGTTCACCTTCAATGGCTGGGGCGGGAAATACGTGCTTGACCACGACGCCGCCGTTGGTGCGTTCGTGGCGATCGAAGCGGGCGCTGATGCCACGCGCTGGGATCGCGTGCTCGAAGGCGGCGCGGTGGACTGGGACGGGGAGGGCACGATCCTCACCACGCGGGAATGCCTGCTGAACCCGAATCGCAATCCGCTGATGACGTTCGACGACGTGCGTCGCCTGCTGGGCGATGCGCTGGGCGCGCGCGCGGTGATCTGGATCGAGCGCGGACTGGTGAACGATCACACCGATGGCCATGTCGACAACATCGCGCGCTTCCTCGCGCCGGGCGTTGTCGCGTGCCAGGCGCCGGCGGATGCGGATGATCCGCATGCCGAGCGGCTGAACGAGATTGCCACGTTCCTGAAAGGCCAGCGCGACGCGCGTGGCCGCCTGCTGCAGGTGATCCAGATCCCGGCGCCCGGTCGCGTCGAGGACGAGGATGGCGAGGTCGTTCCGGCGAGCCATATGAACTTCATCATCGGCAACGCCACTGTTGTCGTGCCGACCTACGGCACGAAGACAGCGCAGGCGGCGGTCGATGCACTGAAGCCGTTCTTCCCGGGCCGTAACGTCGTCGGCCTGCCGTCCCGCCACATCCTGACGGGCGGCGGATCGTTCCACTGCATCACGCAGCAGCAGCCTGCTTAAGGAGGCACAGATGGCCCGCAAGATCACGCTTGCCGTCCTGCAGTCGGCGCTGACGGACGACGCTGCAACCAACATCAAGCGCGTCAGCGAGCTGGTGCGCGAAGCCGCGGCCAAGGGCGCGGAGGTGATCCTGCCGTCGGAGCTGTTCGAGGGGCATTACTTCTGCACGTCGCAGGAAGAGACAAACTTTGCGCGCGCCCACGCGTGGCGCGATAGCCCCGCCGTGAAGGCGATGGCCAAGCTGGCGGCCGAGCTGAATGTCGTGATCCCTGTCTCGATCTTCGAGAAGGCGGGGCCAGCGTATTTCAACACGGTGGTGATGGTGGACGCGGATGGCTCGCTGATGGGCATCTATCGCAAGTCGCACATTCCCGACGGGCCGGGCTATCAGGAGAAGTACTACTTCCGTCCCGGCGATACCGGCTTCCGTGTCTGGGACACGAAAAAGGGAAAGATTGGCGTCGGGATCTGCTGGGACCAGTGGTATCCCGAAACCGCGCGCGCCATGGCGCTGATGGGCGCGGATGTGCTGCTGTATCCGACGGCGATTGGCTCCGAGCCGCATGATACGTCGCTCGACACCGCCGCGCGCTGGCGCCGGGCGATGCTGGGGCATGCTGTGTCGAACGTCACGCCGGTGGCGGCGGCGAACCGTGTGGGTACGGAGAACGGGCAGGTGTTCTACGGCACCTCGTTCATCTCCGATCATACGGGCGAAATCATGGGCGACCTCGACCGCAAGGAAGAGGGTGTCGTGGTGGCGACTGTCGACATGGACGAAGTGGATCGCGCGCGCGCCGCATGGGGCTTCTTCCGCGACCGGCGGACGGATCTCTATGGACCGCTGGTTGGTTCATTGAGTGAAAAGGGCTGAGGCTCACGCCATGACCCGCGCTCTGGTGTTCGACTCCGGCGTGGGTGGTCTCACGATCGCGGATGCGCTGCGCAAGGCGGCGCCGGACTGGATCGTCGACTATGCGGCGGACTCGGGCTTCTTTCCCTATGGCGTGAAGTCGGATGAGGAGTTGCGGGCGCGGCTGCCATCGCTATGCGCGACGCTGGTGGAGGTCGCGAAGCCGGATGTGCTGGTGATCGCGTGCAATACGGCGTCCACGCTGTCGCTGGCGGATATCCGCGCGAAGGTGTCCGTGCCGGTGGTAGGGACGGTGCCGGCGATCAAGCCGGCGGCGGAGCAGACGAAGACGGGCGTGATCGGGATACTGGCGACGCCGGGAACCGTGCGGCGCGCTTATCTGGATGATCTCGAGCGGCAGTTCGCGGCGGGCAAGATCGTGATCCGGCGCGGATCAGCGGGGCTGGTGGACATCGCCGAGCGCGCGGTGCGCGGGCAGGCGATCGACCAGGAGCAGGTGGCGTATGCGGTGAAGCCGATGTTCGATCCCCCGGAGGGTCCGCGGATCGATATCGTAGTGCTGGCGTGCACGCATTTCCCGCTGATCAGGGACGCGATTGCGGCAGCGTGCCCGGCGGGCGTCACACTGATCGACACGGGCGAAGCGGTGGCGCGGCAAGCGATACGCGTGGCGCCGAAGACGGAGCGTGGGCCGGGCGGCGCCATCGCCTACGTGACGGGCGGGGCGGCCAACAAGGCGGCAATGACGCCGGCGTTTGCGCGTTTCGGCTATGACGCCATCGAGATCATTGACGTCTAGCCCTGCGGGGCGCTGAGATCAGGCATGGCGGCAGTTCTGCAAACCCGCACGATCAACCTCGCCCTGCAGGGCGGCGGATCGCATGGCGCGTTCTCATGGGGCGTGCTCGACCGGCTGCTGGAAGACCAGCGCATCGTGATCGAGGGGATCACCGGCACATCGGCGGGCGCGATGAATGCGGTGGCGCTGGCGGCGGGATTTGCGGAGGGCGACCGCGAGGCCGCGCGCGCCTCGCTGCGACGGTTCTGGGAGGGTGTGCTGGAAGGCGCGCGAACGAGCCCGCTGCGGCGTTCGCCCTTCGAGACGATGCTGGGCGGGTGGAATCTCGATACCTCGCCCGCCTTCGTGATGTTCGATCTCGTGACGCGGGTGGCGAGCCCGTACGACTTCAATCCGCTGAACGTGAATCCGTTGCATGAGCTGGTGGTCGAGCTGATCGATTTCGATCGCGTGCGGAAGTCGCCCGTAAAGGTGTTCATCTCGGCGACCAATGTGGAGACGGGGCGTGCGCAGGTCTGGGACAAGCGGCATCTCACGGCGGACCATGTGATGGCATCGGCGTGCCTGCCATGGCTGTTCCAGGCGGTGGAGATCGAGGGCGTCCCGTACTGGGATGGCGGCTTCACCGGCAATCCGGCGCTGTGGCCGCTGTTCGACACGTGCGCCTCGGATGATGTCGTGCTGGTGCAGATCAACCCGATCCGGCGTCCGGGCGCGCCAAATACGGCGCGGGACATCATCAACCGGGTCAACGAAATCACGTTCAATTCGTCCCTGCTGCGCGACCTGCGCGCGGTCGATTTCGTGACGCGCTTGATCGAAGGGGGCCGGCTCAAGGGCACGGGCTATCGCAAGATGCTGATGCACGCGATTGCCGACGAGGCGACGCTGGCGGAGCTGGGCGCGTCGTCGAAATTCAATGTCGAGCCGGATTTCATCGACATGCTGTTCGAGAAGGGCCGCACAGCGGCGGAAAACTGGTTGCGCACCAGCTTCCGCCATGTGGGCCAGCGCTCGACGGTGAATGTGCGGCGGCTGTTCCAGGGATCGGAAGACGCGCTCGATGGCGAGCAGCTGAAGCCGCCGCGCAAGAAGCCGAAAGCGGCGGAGTAGCTAGAAGAATTCCAGCTCCTGCGGGTCGCCGCCTTGCCAGGCGCGCTGGATCTCTGCGGCGAGGAAGAGTCCACCAAGGGCGAGGACGGTGAGGCCGTCGCGGCCGGCGCGTTCGCGGGCGGAGCGTGCAGCGGACGCCGTGTCCGGAGAGATCACCACGTCGGCGCTCTGCTTGCGAAACGTGGCTTCGAAGAGTGCGGGATCGGCGCCGGACTTGTAGGCGCGGGTCAGGATGAAGCGGCTGAAACGGCTGGCTACAATCTCGGAAATGCCCTGCACCTCCTTCGACGCGGAGACGCCGAACACGACCAGCGTTTGGTCGCGCTGCGAGAATTCGAGGAAGGTGCGGGTGACGGCGTCGAGCGCGCGAGGCGTGTGGCCGACATCGATCCAGAGATCGGGCGTCGTCGATACTTTTTCCAGGCGCCCTGGCCAACGCGTGCGGCCGAGACCCGCGAGCATTGCAAAATGGCGCTCCGCATTCTCCTCCGGCTTGAGACCGAGCCAGACTTCCGCGGCGCGCAGGGCAGTGACGGCGTTGTTGACCTGGTGCTGGCCGGCAAGCTTGAGGCGGACCGCCTGATCCGCGTCTGGCGTGACCTGCGAGAAGCCGTAGGTGAAACGCGCGCCCTTGTGGGTGTTGGTGACGCCCGAGACGCGGCGACTGGCGAGGGCAGGCAGCGTCGCCTTGCCGGAGAGATTGGCATAAGCGGCGATGCGCAGGGCGAGGGCTTCCGGGATGGACGGCGAGAGCACGACGCAGCCGCCGGGGGCGAGGGCGTCGACCTTGTCATAGGCGATGAGTTCTTCGGTGGCGCCGAGGAGCTCGGTGTGTTCGAGCTCGATCGAGGTGAGGACGGAGACGCTGGCGCGGACGGTGCGCACGGGGTCGTAGCGGCCGCCGATGCCGGCCTCCCACACGATGGCGTCCGGCTTCTCTTCCTGGAACCAGAGGACGGCGAGCAGGAAGAGGAATTCGAACCCGCCCATGCGATCGCCCGCGGGAAGTGTATCAGCGAAGGCGCGGACGGTGGCGCCATGGCGGTCGAAGGCCTCCTGCGGGATCGGCGTGTCGCCGAGGGTGAAGCGTTCGCGCACGTCGAACAGGTGGGGCGAGGTGAAACAGCCGACGCGCATGCCCGCCGCTTCGATGGCAGACGTCATGAACCGCGCAGTCGAGCCCTTGCCATTGGTGCCGGTGACGGCGATGGAGCGGCGGGCGAGGGCTGCACGGTCAATGCGATGCGCCTGGAAGAACCGCTCGATGCGGTGCACGCCAATGCCGTCGCCGAATTTCGGAAGGCCAAACATCAGCTGTCCAGGCAGGTGTTCAACATGTTGGTCCAGATCGTGCGGATCAGGTCGGTCCGGCCAGCGAGTTCCAGCGTGCGCAGGCCGGGATTGCCGTTCACCTCGATGACGACAATGTCGGTGAAGTCGCGCGCGGGGGAAAGGTCAAACATGTCCACCGCGCCGATGTTGAGGCCGAGCGCCTGAACGGCGGCCAGAGCGGGCTGTGCGAGGGCGGCGGGCGCATGTTCGCTGACGGATTCGATGGCGCCGGCGGCGCTGAGATTGCGGCGGCCGGGCAGGGCGATGCGCGCGCCAACGGGCGGGATCGATTGCGGATCGTGGCTTCCGAGAACGGAAACGGGAAGGGCGCTGACGCCATCCTGCCGGACCAGCTGATTAAGCGCGGCGAGCAATTGTTCGAGTGTGGAGGCGCCATCGCCCACGAGGGCAGGCGCGGCCTTGGTCGAATGGAAGATGGGGGCGCCATCCTGAACAAAAATTCGGTGCTCGGTTCCCTCCAGCACGGGCTCGATCAGGAAGGATTCGAAGTCGGCGGCGACGCGGGCGATGTAGTCGCGCAGGGCATCCGCGCTCGAAACGATTTCGGCATAGGCGCCGCGCGAGCCGTGATTGGGTTTGCAGAACACCGGATAGCCCTGGGCCTCGGCGTGGCGGAGGGCGTCGGCGGCTTCGCGACCCGGCGTGCGCAGCGCGGCGCGGCGGTCGTGGGCGAAGAACAGCGCGCCGGGGATTACAGGAATGCCATGTGCGGCGAGGATCGTCTTGGTATGGGCCTTGTCGCGGGAGATTGTGTAGGCGGTCGCGGAGTTCACCGGGTAAGTGCAGACATTGCCGCCGCCGCCGAGAACGCTCCGCGCGTTGCGAGAGATTCTGAACAGGTAGCCATTGCCGCCGTCGAGATCCTCGAATCGCGCGTCGATCGCTGCAGCAGCGTCGCGTGCGTGGCGGGCAGAATCCGGAATCGGCATCACATGCGCTTTAGCAGGGCGTCATCCGGTCGCATACCGCCCACAGACCCTGCGGCAAGTTGGAGGGCGCGGCGGACCGACACAATTGCCCCGCTGCCGGTGGGTAAATATGGTCCGGCCACGGGTGGGACCGGATAAGGAAATACATGAGCTGCGGTCACTCCCACAAAGTCCCCCTGCCTCCCGTTGGAGACAGTTCCAGCACCGCGCGCCTCGCGGACGATCTGGCGCTGGCGATCCATACCGGGCGGCTCTTCCCCGGCCAGCCCCTACGCGAAGTCGAGCTGGCCGAAACCCACAATGTCAGCCGGACGATCGTGCGCGCCGCCCTGCAGCGGCTTGAGGCGCAGGGTCTTGCCGAGATCACGCTCAACAAGGGCGCGCGCGTGCGCCAGCCCAACGAGACCGCGCTGGGCGATATGATCGAGCTGCATGTGCAACTGACCATGCTGGCCGCCCGGCATGCGGCGCGGCGCGCCAATTCGGAACAGGTGAACCAGATCACCCAGTTCGTCAGCCTGATGGCGCATGTCGCCGAGGACGGCGTGGCGGCGGATGAGTTCCAGCACCTGCGGGTCGGCTTTGCGCGCGCGCTGTTCGGCGCGGCGGGCGGAGCGCTGGCCGAGCGGCTGCCGAGCGCAGCCCCGGTGACGCCGCACCATTGTCGCGCGATGGCCGACGTCGAGACGCGCGAGGGACAGGCCGAAGTGGCCCGGCTGGCGCGCGACGTGCTGATCGCGATCGAGGCCCGCGCGCCGGATGTTGCCGCGCTGGCAGCGGAGCGGATGGTGCGCCGGCATGCCGAGCGCACGATGCCGCTGGCGGCGCGCCGCGAACTGGCTTGAGAGCCTAAGCCCCGTCAGTTGGCTACCACATACTTACGCGTTCGGCGGGTGGCAGGTAGAGCCGGTCGCCGGGCTTGACGTTGAAGGCGGCGTACCAGGCGTCCATGTTCCGGACGACGCCGTTGACGCGGTACCGGGCGGGGGCGTGGCTGTCGCCTTCGAGCAGGGCGCGCGCGAGCTCTTCGCGGATCTTTTCGCGATAGGTCCGCGCATAGGCGATGAAGAAACGCTGGTCGCCGGTGAGGCCGTTGATCACGGGCGCTTCCTCGCCGCCGAGTGACAGGCGCCAGGCGGCGTAGGCGATTTCGAGACCGGCAAGATCGCCGATGTTTTCGCCCAGCGTGCCAAGGCCGTTCACGCAGGCGTCGGTATACGGGCAGTAGCCATTGTACTGTTCGATCAGGCGATCGGAGCGTTCGAGGAAGCGGTCGTCGGTTTCGTCGGTCCACCAGTCGAAATTTCGGCCCGTGCTGTCGAACTGGCGCCCCTCGTCATCGAAGCCGTGGCTCATCTCGTGACCGATGACCACGCCGATGCCGCCATAATTCTCGGCCGGGTCGGCCTTGGGATCGTAATAGGGAGGCTGCAGTATGCCGGCGGGCAGGAAGAACATGTTGCCGAAGGGGATGTAGAAGGCGTTGACCACGTGCGGA